>Ga0307515_10023597_pt1 | contig 10772 bp, 4 predicted proteins | sample 17_EM_MG_FD_194513 | JGI IMG/M metagenome (GOLD analysis project Ga0307515, IMG submission 194513) | Populus trichocarpa ectomycorrhiza microbial communities from riparian zone in the Pacific Northwest, United States - 17_EM | ecosystem: Host-associated > Plants > Roots > Unclassified | place...
GTAATACCATCTAATTATAATGATTAAATTATGTAATATTATTTATTTTACATATATTTTTAATTAATAATGTATTATTATATTTTTAAATCATGTCAATTTTTTTATTTAAAAATAATTGTTAAAAGAACAAAAAATCAATAAACATAAAGTATTTTTTTAATTTTCTAAAAACAGAAAATGGTAGCAAACGGTCTCTTGTAATGGAAATTATAATAATCAAAATAATTGAGGATATACATGCTTATAATAACAACATTTTCTGCATGTCTGTGGACTGTGCCACCGTAGCCAAGCATAAAAGTTCAACAGAGGAAGAAAAGGAAGCAGCCTTTCTTGAAAATTGAAAATTGAAAACAAAAAATAATTATCTAGCAAGTGGCTACTACCTCTATTCTTTTATTCTATTTATTTATTTATTTTTAATACTGGAGGAGATTTCATTGGGCAGAGCAGTCAACTCGAAAGAAGAAAAAAGAGTATTAGGAGAAAAATGGCACTGGTTCGAAACTAACAAGTCAAACCGACCATCATCGGTTATCCACGGAGAGAGGAGTGCCTGTTATATTTTTAAGTTATTATTATTATTATTATTAATCAACATAACTTTTTACCTCTTAACTAATCACAGCCCCCAAGACTAATTGGCTCGGTGATACAATTCGAGATTTGATTGATCTAAAGTATTAACCGGTTCGGGTTGAAGAAAAAAAACTCGAACGACCCGGGTAAAACAACGTAGCTTTGGCGGAGGGACATGGGAGATCATTACTCATAGGACAAAAGTGATAAGATCAAAAGTTTAAAGCCTCAATTGACAATGATGAAGTAATTATAAGATAAGCTCTAAAATTTGATTTTCCCTATGTAGTATGTATATATATCCTGTCCCTAATCAATCAATAATATACCTGCGTGCGTGCATGTGAAAGCCACTACCATTGTCTGGTTTCTCGGGCAGCATGTGACCTGCTGTAATAAACAAAACAGCAGAGGGCTGCTCCTCCTCGGCAGAAATGAAGGTTTCGACTGCACTGGTTAAGGATATCTACACTAGCAGGGGGGGATGTATTCCTTCATCACTGCTCGTCTGACATAATTAGACAAACTTATCTTTGGAGCAAAACTGCACTGATCATATGAGATGTATACTCAATCACCCAAAGTCTCGTTTATTTAATTATTGTTGTAAAACTCGGATAGGCCAGCAAGTTGATCTAAAACCCTTTCAATTTAAAACCTATACTCATTCAAATTTAAAAGAAAAATGAGGAGAAGAAGAAAAACTCGGCCAATTTGATTAACTGGGGTCTGACTAGCTCAAAATCCAACCCTCAATCTATTGATTTTTTTAAAATAACTTTGTTTGTTCAAATCATGTGAAAATATTAATCCAAGACCTTTTTAATTTTAAATCTAGACCGATTCAAATTTAAAAAGAATTAGAAGAAGAAGTAAAACTCGATCGACTTGGATCTGACCATATTAAAACTCAGCCTTTAATTTATTAATTATTTTTAAAATATATTTTTGTTCAAATAGTATTATCTTTTAAAAAAATTAAAAAATTAATTTTTCAGATCCGTGATCCATCCAACCCCGTATCAAGCCCGGATTAGGTTTTACATTGAATATGAATGGTATGATCACACAGTACTGAGTTTTTTAGGAGTTCGAGGAAGGCAGTGCCTTGACTGCAAATTTGTTTTGTAATGTGATAGAAAATGAGGATTAAACAAGCGTTTGGTATTGTACCGAGAAGCTAAAATTAATTATAATTAGGGTTAGGATTAGGATTAGGATTAGGATTAAAGCAGAGCATATGTCACTTCTTCCAAGGATGTCAACCCCATGATTAGAGTCGACGACATTGTCATCATCATTGTAGGGTTTTTTTTCGAACTATGTGTCTCATTAATTATTATTATTTCTTTTAATATATGAACTTGTATGAATTAAGATTATTTTTTCTCTTCCATTGATTCTATGAATACACTCTATGTTCAAATAAATTTATGATAATTTCAAGATTTAAACTTGAAAAATGAAAGAAAAACACATTTTTAACCCATGAGATGGCTTGGATTACTAAACTTAGGCTAAATTATAAATTATTTATCTGATTAATGTTTTTATTTTTAATTTTCATCCAGAATTATATAATCTTGGAACTTACCTCGTTTGTTAGGATTTTATTAAGAAAATAATGAAAAAATCTATAATATTCTTTTAATTCCTCCCTTTCTCTTGTGATGAATGTATACTTGTACGAGCATGTGTATGTTTATATGAAATCTCTTATTTTATTTAAATATAATCATCAACATCAACCACCTAGAACCATTCAAACCAAATAAAAAATCAAACTATATTTTATTTTTAAATAAAAACCCACATCATCATTCAAAACACAAAATCAAATAAGAAGATGAAATACTTTTCAATGAAGGGTTTTTAAAGATAGATTTAATTAGAATTTCCAAATTAGGCTTTTTTAGAATTTCATGGGACTTTCTTTGATTTTTTTTTAATTAATTATGGCATACAAGCTTAGATTCAAAGCTTTTTTTAGAATTTCATGGGGCTTTCTTTGATTGTTTTTTATATTATTATGGCATACAAGCTTAGATTCAAAGGTTGAAAAGAGATGATGGAGATTTTTTCTTCTTCTCTTGCGGAGTTGCTTGGAGTAAATTAGGAAGATTTTTATGAGATTTTCTGTCAATTCAATTATCTAGGAGTAGATTCAAAAGGATCATAAAATCTAAGGTGCAAAATCAATGCTTTTTTATTTTTATTTTTATCGAGGGAAAATTAGTTTAACGTTAATTGGCATGATCAATATTCAATGATGATGATTATGTATTAATTAAAAAACACGAAGTCCCCACATGGACATGGAGTGTTCCCTTTCACATTAGCGCATGTGAAGAACACATGCTCCATCCATTTTGTCTTCGTGCAATAATCAACACAACTGAGCAGGACACAGTGCTGTATGTATGTGTTTCAATCGGACCCTCCTTCCCTTGTTTAAAACAAAAACACAGAGGATTGTTTGTTTGATGATGATGATTATATATATTATGGTAGAGTAGAGGGTCTTTTAGATTTATAATACAAATTGATAAAAGTTTTTGGAGAATAACATGTTAGAAAAGTATGAAAATCATCTAATGATTAGGAAAGAATGGGTTAGCAGGGATATACTAAAGCTTTGCTTTTGATACATTCAGTCCCGTTAGAAAGATTTTAACGAGACGATTTTATTCACATCTTGAAAGATTATCAAATATGGTTGTAATTTGTTAGCGATTTTATTTGAGATTAAATACGATTTCATTTGGTTTTTTTTTAATGTATAGTTAAAATCTTTCTAATTGTGTCGAATATGTCTAAAATATAGCACCACAATATGTTTTTGATGATACATTTTTTTTTATATATATTTATATTTTTATTTCTTTCTCCTGTTACATCGTTTTATCCCTTTTTTGTTTTATCTTAAATCCCATCTTTTAACCTTGTGTATTTTGTGTTAAAACTATATTAATTTTCAGATATTTTTTTAGGGCGAGTTACTGTACCAGAACCTTGAGCAGATATTTTATTTTTTAGATCCTAGCGTGGTCGGTGAATGTGAAATGGTGTGTGTGGTGATAATTGATAGGTGGGAAATTTTGAGTTTTTTGTAATTAATTAATTTTGTAAGAGTTGACGAAGCTCAGTCACATCCAAGGAAAAAAAGAGAGAAAAGTAAAGGCATTCACGTGTACAGGTCTGTATGGGAGCACGATCCATGTGCTGAGGTACAGTCGACCTCTTACAAAGTTTTTTAATTATTTAATTAATTTATGATAGATAAGAGAGAGAAAGAGAGAAGAAGGATGCTTGCTTCCCCTTCTATGCTCATCTCACGGATCTTGCCTCTCCACTCCTCTCCTCTCCTCTGATCCTCCCCCTCTTATTTTATCCTTTAGTACTTGCTCTATATATACACACACACAGACAAGGACGCCTATAGAATAAACAAGAGAAGAGAGTACTGGTTCCTCCGTTGACGCATCAAAACAAAGAGACCTCCACCACCTCCTCCGACGACACACACCTCTACGCACGCAAGGACCAGGTATCAGTTAATGGCTTCTTGGAAAAAAACCATTACATCCCCTTTCAGGAAAGCTTGTACTTTCTTCAACCAGCAGCAAGCCGTCAGCAGGGACAAGAAGTCCCAGCCAGGTACAGTTCCTGGCATTTTTCATTTCCCCAAGTGCTCTTTTGCCTGTCCGATTTGCTGCGTTTTAAACTACGATTCATCTAATTAAGAAAGAAACACATTTAATTTTTACGTCTCTTTTTTTAACCCGAACCGTAATATTCACAGCATAATCAAAAGGGCTAAGTGTTTGTTTGTTTGTTTGGTAATTGCTTTTAGGTTGGAAATATGTTTTAGATATTTAGCATCAATTTGTAGCTCAAACATAGCGCCAAGGCGTTGATATTTAGCTTAATTATCCAGTAATTGCTTGTTATTGATATTTAGCATCGATTGCAGGGGAGGAGAAAAGGGTGCTGGACCTTCATGGTGAAGTCATGGCATGTGGTTATGAAGATGTTCAAGTGATGTGGTCGATTCTTGACAAGTCCAAATCCGCCACCTGCGACATGACCACCTCTTGATCCCCTAGCTATACATCGTAGTACATGTTCATGCATGTACCAGCCCAGGATCATGTCATGGTGTGTGCATATGCATGGATCTGGTATACATGCATGCATACATGTCTGTAGATATCGTCACATCATGACAGGGAATTGGGAGTAGGCAGATTTTTAGAATGCCCATTGTTGGATTAGGAATCGGTGATGCTGGAGGTGGTGGGAGATCTCAGTATGTAATAGGGAATCCCTGTGATCATTGGAAATCACGGTGAGATTTAATGGAAATCAATTTAGATCGCTTTATTTTTATTTTATTTTCGTATTTTGTTTCTGGATATATGATATAACATATGATAGACGCATGCATGTGCATGCATATGACATCTTAAGTGGCTTCATGCCAAGGAGCAATGAGCCTTATCTGTCGTCGGATTTCGATATGGATACGCTCTTCCTATTGGAAGAACAGATTACGCCATGCCCCACTTCTTGATTTCGGACGTCGTTTTCCCCTATAAATTTTATCCATCTATTTTACCGTTATTGTGTTTTGAAAACAAATATAAATTCATTTAAAAATAAAAAAGCTGCAAATGTATAACATGGCAGGGAGCGTTTGGAAACACGAAATACTATTAAAAATTAAAAATTTTAATATATTTTAAATTATTTAAATATAATAATTTTAAAAAAATATTATTTTAATACATTTTAATATAAAAAATATTTTAAAAAATAACCGCAATTACACTATGCGGCTGCAGTTACATGTATTAACTAATTTCATTATTATATTTATGGCCTAATAAATGTGGGTGTTTTATTAAATGAGATTTAATTGGGAGTATTTTAGTAAAATGCAGAGCTTAATATATATCTTAACAAGACAATTATTTTAGGGTAAACAAAACTAGAAAGTAAAACAATCTCTTTACAAAAGGTGGAGCAATTCACTTCCTAAAATAGTAATTAAATGTCATTTAATCATGGAAATAATCTTATCGTCCTGTTTCTTGAGTTATAATTAGGGTCTAAAGATCCAAGTTCAAATCAGCCTCGAAATGTCAAAGAATTCATCATCATAATTAACAAGATATAATTCAATAGCTTGTTCTAGTGGTTAAGAAAAAAAAATATTATTTTATTTTTTTTAAAATTCAAATCATGAGATAGTCATTAAAAACAATTAATAAACTTTTTTTAACAGGTTACTTAGAACCAATTTCCATTTAAAATTTAATTCATGATATTATAAATAATTATAAATATAAAATTTTATTAAAATATCTGAAATAAATTCAATTAAAAAAATCACAAACATGCTGTGAATGTATTTGGTGTCGAGTTCAAGCTATTTGCATTAGTTTGCTATTATGAAAAACATTGATTTCCGGTGGTCTTCAAAATCCAACCGGCCGTGCTGGCTGTGGCGTCAACACTGTTAGTTGTTCTAGTCCCACAGAGTTTTTATGAATCGACATTTTAGTAAAAATACAGTTAAAAATGTGTTTGCATTGAAAAAAAAAAATACATATAGATTATATATTGTTACATGTAGTTTATTTAATAATAAAAGCTTATTCTAGTATATAATATTTTTCTTTTATTAGAAACATATAAAGGAAACCTCAAAAGATGTTTCTTCTGACTATTAGGTTGATATTAATTTTGGGTTCAAATAGATTTTCCTGATATATAGTTTTAAAACCTATTTAAGATTAACCTGGAACAAAATCAAGTTATAAATAAGAAGGATTAACTTAAATATTTATAAAAAAAATTAAAATAATATCATTTTAATAAAAAGAAAATCAATGAGTTTTTAACTAGTCAAGTTTTACCTAACTCAAGTTTTGTCCTTTCCTCAACTCGGTCAAAAATCAAAAACCAAGATCATCGATTCGAATTTTATAACCATGCTTAATAACTTTTATTTCTAGATTGGAAGAAATTGTTGTTTTTTGAGAAAAAAAAATACAATTAGGAAAGAATTGATTCAAATATTTATTAAGAAATTAAAATTGATGCTGCTTATATAGGGCTATTTATTTTTAGATTTGCCATGCGTAAATCATAGGGATTATTGGAAAGACATGTCCAAAATGGAGCTGGGTCTTGTGCGTTCGAATGCGGGCCATAAGCAAAGTCCATGCTCAAACTCATGGTTACCAACCGGTTACCTTTAGCGTTTGAAGTTCTTCGAGCTCCAAAGGCTGCCGATGATGGAAACTAATGCAGCAGTCCCTCACAGAGCTCAAGTTGAAATGTAATAACATACACAGCTTGTTGAGAGAATTGATATCCCAGTTTTTGATCGCAGTATTATTTGTTACATGCCCATCATAATGCCAAAGAATTCTTACAAGGAAATCTTTAAGCATCGCATGAGATACTTGACTCTTGACAAGCACATGCCTCTCCACTTCCAAGCCATCTGTTTGAGAGTTTTGATTAATTCAAATACATAGAAAAGGCAAAGGGCCGCGTTCCCTTGTGTTGCCCCTCCAGGATTTACTGGCTTGAATACTCCTATTTTCACTGGTGCATAATAATGGCAAGTGTCATTCGCATACAGCTGAAGCTCCTGGCATTTGAAACAAGAAGCAAGTGGCAGCAACATTGCCTATCTCGTAGAACTGGGTTCCCAATTCTCTTGGTAATCAATACATATGCTCCCAGCTGATATTGTCAAATCATAGATCGAGCATTCCTCTCTTCCCGCGCTTCAAGGGCATCTACTTCCTCATTTGATAAGAGATCAACCATAGGCCCATACACATCCCAATCCTTTCTTTTCCTGAGGCGTACGAGAAAATCAACAAACACTCGTAAGCTTCCTGCCAATAAAATTTCATGATAATGGAATCTTCAATGCATACTGGACATGAAACACAATGAACGAAAATATAACATTTCAAAGATGGTGCATTGCAAAGAAAAAAAAAAAAAATATACGCTGCATAATTCAAAGAAAGATTTATGGATAGAACACGCAGCTGGAGGATGTCTGCGTAAACTTTAGACAGGGAAATATGCACTTGAGTGGCCAGGGGGTAGAATATATAATGATGAAAGAAAATAAGGGTGACACTCGTTTTCTTAAATATCCCTCCCCACATCACAACTTGATTTTAGATTACTGGTATCAAGCAATGATGGAACGGTGTCCTCCAGTTCTTAACAATAACTGGATCCATTTTTTCTCCTTTCCTTCGCTTTACCATTCTTGGGACAATATCAGCAAGTTACTCTCAAGAACTACTGGGGGAAGCTTATGCGAAATTCAGTTTCAAAGAAAAGAAGAGGAATAACGAAGTTACAAAAGGTGTTCTATGAGGGGTATGAGAAAGGAGATACAAGGTATATGCTACATTTAATTTATGACAAAACATGCATTGATCATTATAATGATGCAGAGTAGGAAACTACAGTTATTAAGAACTTGTTCCCTTGCCTTGAAGCATTACAATTACTGCAAATTAACATTACAATACAATATGTATATTCTTCAAGTCTCAGCAAACTTATAGTTTATTGAACTTGGTAGAAATAGAAACCACATACCGAACCACACTGTATTTGTTGTTGAACAACTTCATCAAATCCAATGAAGTACCACCTGCTTTACTATGAGCGATAAAGAGAGAGAGGGAGTCAGTGAGATTCAAGTTCTGACAATGTTTCACATTAAAATCATCTCAACATACACCCTCTTCCACAATGAAACAAATGTTTAGTAACAAGAATAAGATAAGACTTGTGAAAGAAACCTTGCAGGAACATATTCGGCACCACGACGTCCCTTTTTACTCATTCTGATTTCTCTTGCAGCAGCTACACTTTGAACTGCAGTCTGGCACAACAAGTAGCATATAGATATGGTAAATCGAAATGCATCCAACTCTAACCAAAAAAAAAGAAGCAAAAACGGTAAGTATGCAGTAAAGGTTGTCACCTCATAAAGCTGTTCCCTAATAGCAAAGGCAACTGCAGGCTGCAAAGAATAAGGCAATGTTGGTCTTGAGGAATCAACATTTAGACGAATGAGATAGAGGGGAAGTACTGATAATAGAGTAGTAGCCTTGCTTACTCCAACTTCAGGGTCTTGAATACCCAAATCGTCGCAAAAGGTTTTAGCAAAGTCTTCGGGATCACTGTCAAAGTTGTTCATGTCCTGAAATTGACAATCAACAAAAGCATTAAAAGAAACAGATCCATAAAAACTGGTGGAAGAATATAGAGCATATGAACGAATACGAGTGAAACGAAGGTTAATTATTAGTAAGTGCTATCTTACCCACAAAAACTGATCCTTTATAAGAGTGTTATTCACGCGAAGATCAAGCTGAGATCGAAGAAACAAAGCAAAATCCTTCCATATTATAGCAAGCAACCAAAATCAAATAGAACAGTAAGACAGCGAACAATACTCGGTGCAAGAAAGAAAGAAAGAAAGAAAAACCTTAATAGGCACAATCTTGTCTCCAGTGTACAGCATATCTTGACCTTCATAGGATCGAAACTCGGCCAATTGTGTCTGATCCAAATAATAATAACAATAACAATAACAATAGAGATAAATTAAGGGTAATCTTAAATGCATGCTTATGCTCTTATCAATTAACAGGGAAAGAAAAAAAAGGTGAAGAGGAGCTGGGCAGGACCTGTATGGATTGAACAATGTGCATAATAAAAGGAGGAGGAAGCTTCAAGTCTTTGACAGTTCTTTTAGCGAAGATGGTAATCTCAGAGTCTGGATCCGTGGGATTCCATGTGAAGGCATCTTTGTAACGCTGCTCCTCTAATTCTATGTCCAGACGAATTGGCACCAAGTTCTCCCTTGTTGGCCTGCTTCTTCCTCTCAGTTTCTAGTTATATCAAGAAATCTTGAAAGAAACCCTAAAGAAAAAGAAAAGGGAAAAGAAAAAAACTTACATCCTGAACTTGACAGGCCCTTTTGAAGACGATGAAGGCAGCGCTTTCATCTCTCTTCTACAGTTTGAGTTCGAAGTCCGCAATCAAAGCAACAAAGCAAAACAGCCTTGTGAGCTGTACTGTAAACTCCCAGATCACCAAGACAGAAACTACTCTCGTCTTGTTTATGTTACTTTTAATGATAACTTGGGCCAACCTCAAATATAGCTCTAGAACTATTTGAGGAGTATCACTATATTTATTTTCAATTTTACCCTTGAATAGAAAAAACTATAGATTTATTATAAAATAACATTTCTTCATATATAAAAAAATTATAATTTAGATTAAAATATGGATGAAATGCCTTGAAAAGGGATGTAAGTACTTAATTGAAAGTTTTCAGACGTAGAAAATAACTCTGATTTTTAGAAAAGTATCTCCACAGAAAATTAAAAATAGGATTTTGTGTTAAAGAATTATTTTTTTCCATTCAAATAATTAGAAAATGAGTAAGAAAAAAATAATTCAAAAACAGCTTTCCAATTCTCTTTCGGAAAATAATTACAATATTATGTTTACTTTTAATAAACTATAATAATAATTTTTGTCTTTTCATTACCTCTATATCATCGTTTAGCTTTCTAGCATAACTACCTTTTAATTCATTATTTGATAGGCCCTAGAGTAAAGCCCGAATCAAGGGCGGAGGAGAGTCCTTCTCTATAGTGCCACTTTATTTTCTTTTCAATGCTGAAAAACCATAAAGTATTTTTTTAATGTAATTATCAAACCTTTATTAAAAAATATCCCGTAAAATTGAAAAATAAAATTACAATAATGATGAAAAAAATAAAAAAATAAAGTAGAATGTGAAACCATAAAGAATTGAATATGAATATAATGATAGAGAAAAAAAAACAAGAAGATAAGTTCGTCTTGATAAATTTCATAAAGTTAAATAACAATGAAGCTATTTTTTTACCTTTCATTGAAAAAAATTGATGCCTTTAGTCTGGGGTTAATTCGGTTTTTTTCAATAGTTCATTAGTCATTAAAAAATTATCCAGAGATACAAGTTCTTTTAATTTTTTTAGAATATTTAAATGACTAATTTACCTTCAAAGCCAAAAAATAAAAAAATAAAATGGTTGACCAAGGGCGTTTCTTTTATCATTTCATTTCATTTCTTAGAA
>Ga0307515_10023598_pt1 | contig 10771 bp, 11 predicted proteins | sample 17_EM_MG_FD_194513 | JGI IMG/M metagenome (GOLD analysis project Ga0307515, IMG submission 194513) | Populus trichocarpa ectomycorrhiza microbial communities from riparian zone in the Pacific Northwest, United States - 17_EM | ecosystem: Host-associated > Plants > Roots > Unclassified | place...
CGCTCAACGCCGACCCTTCGTTTCCGACCTCCTCGTTACTGCAAGCGATGAGTACGGCGGAAGTCAACAGGAGCAGCGCGCGGGTGAAGTGGGTGGTGTTGATCACGTGAGCGGTCTTTCGTAAGGGCAGATCAGTTCCTGTGCCCAGCTCAACATGACGCGGGACGTTTCCTCGCTCCGACATCATGGTCGGCGCCAACAGTGCGGTTCGTATCGACCGCCACCTGGGCGGCATCGTAAGCGCGCGAGCCCGCGTAGTTATGACGAATGCACGACCGCGGATTCGCGATGTGTGACAAAGCACGACTCGCTGTTTTAATTTGTTTCGATCGAACGGCGTCTTCAGCGATTCATCGGCCGGAAGACCACTCGCCATGACGCTCAGCGCTTCGTCCAACGCTGTTCAACGCACCGCGGCTGGCACCTTCTGCTCCGGCGTGCCGCCGTTCTGCGCCATGCGCTGCACACGGTCGCAAGCCGTGTCCTCGCCAGGACCTGTCTCGATCAGCGGGATCAGCGCCGCGAGCGGCGATACGGCCGCCAACGCGAGCGCACCGCCGGCGCGCGCGAGCAGAGGCTTCTTGTCCGGCGAGACATGGACGTCACTGAAGCTACCTTCCAGGTTGATGGGCGTACGCAGCGACAGCAACCCCTTGACCTTCGGCTTGGGCTCGACGCGCAACGCGAAGCGCTCCTGCCCCAGATCGAAGCCATCTGGGCCTCGCTGCCGCCGGGCACGTTGCCCAGGGACACGTCGTCCAGCCGCAGCGTCGGTTGGCTACCCCAGCGCAGATCGATGTGGCCGACACGAACCTCACGGTGCAGCTGCGCGGACGCCACGCGTTGCAGCGGCCCGCGCAGCGATTGCAGGTTGGACAGCAGCAGCGCCAGTGCCACCACCAACACGAGCAGTGTGAGAGCGAGCCCTGTCCACACCGGATGGCGGCGGGCAAAGCCGAAGTGCGTCGTAGCGGCCATGAGAGCCTCGCGGTGGATTGAGAAGCTGCGTGGTGTCGAGAGCAGGCCGATGAAGTTCCGCCTTCAGGACCGCGGCAACCTGCATTCCTTTCTTGGTCAGCGCCACTGTGACGAACGAGATCAACAAAGACCTTGTCCACCTCGAGAACGCAAACATCACACCGCGCGTTTCGCCGCGTAGTCCGGAGACGCGCTGCCCTGAACGCAGGCGCTCGCAGCAGTCCTTGCAGCAAGGGGTTCCAACGCATTGAGCGCCGCAGCGCGGCCACCCGCGCAACTAGGGATTCCCTTCCGGCGTCGGCAGTGGTCCACTCGCCAGAACTTGGCCCATGCTTCTCGCGGTTGTTGGCACTGCGGCACCTCATGAAGCGTCGATTCGCCGACCTTTGCTGGAAGGGCAGACATGAGAAACGTACTCATTGCGTCGATGGCCGCACTCGGAGTTGGCGCATTCGCCGCTGCCGACACAGACGAGGCGCTGCGGCGCCAAGCCTCTTCACTCTTCGGCCAGGTCAAGGCCAGCACCGACACCTCCTCTCCGCAAGCCGAGCTCGGGCGAGCACTCTTCTGGGACACACGTCTTTCGTCCGATGGCAAGACCGCGTGTGCAAGCTGCCACCCTGCCAGCGACTGGGGTGCCGACCGCCGGCGGTTCTCGCCGGATGCGCGCGGTGCGCTCACCTCAAGACACTCGCCCACCGTCTTCAACGCCATGAGCCAGCCGACACTGCGCTGGCTTGGCGACCGCAAGAATGGCGCCGACCAGGCTGAAAGCTCGATGACCGGCTCCATGGGCTTCGGCTCGAAAGACATCGGCATCGCCAAGCTGGCAGAACTCGATTACCTGGCCAGCTTCCGCGCCACCTTCCCGCAAGACGCCGAGCCGCTCACGCCGGCCAATTACGCACGCGCGCTGGCCGCCTATCAGACGACGCTCACCACGCCCGCACCGTTCGACCGCTTCCTCGACGGCGACGACAAGGCCCTCACCGATGCGCAAAAAGCCGGCTTGAAGACCTTCGTCTCCGTCGGCTGCGCGGGCTGCCACAACGGTGTCAATGTCGGCGGCGCGATGATGCAGAAGTTCGGGCTGGTGAAAGACTACTGGCTCGAAACCGGCTCCGACAAGCCGGACGCTGGCCGCTTCGCCGTCACGAAGAAAGAGGAAGACCGCTTCGTGTTCCGCGTGCCGATGCTGCGCAACGTGGCCAAGACCGCGCCGTATTTCCATGATGGCTCGGTCGCCAACCTCGATCGCGCGATTCGCGTCATGGCAAAGGTGCAGCTCGGGCGAACACTCGAAGAAGCCGAAGTCGACAGCATCGCTTCATTCCTGGAGTCGCTCACCGGCGACGTGCCGGCCAACTACGCACCGCCAGGCCAGCGCCCGAGCATGTAGGCGCCTGGCTTCCTCCCGAAAAGGTCCCCCGATTGAGGGTAGCGGCAAGATTAGGGTTATCCCTTATAATCATGCTGCGCCGCAACAACTCTATCGAATCAAGGGATCCCATGAACAAGCTTGTGCAATCCGTTTTCCTCTTCGCCACCCTCAGCGCTGCCGCACAGGTGTGCTTTGCGGGCGATATTGGCCAGCACCCGGCCATCTTCGTGGCCCGCTCGCTGCCTGCCATCGACGCTTCCACCTTCATCCCCGGCCACCCCGCCGGTGGCTATGCCGGTCACGCCGGGCACGCAAACTTCGATCACCCGGGCGTCGTGATGTACCGCGCCGCACAGACTGGCCACATCGATCCGAACACCTTCATCGTCCAGCCGCCGGCGGCCACCGCCTGGACGACGCCGGTTGCGCAGCCCATCGTCACGGCCTCGATCAAAGCCAACTGACAGCACCGGCCGCACCTGCGGCCGCTGTCTTCGCGAGCGAAGACAGCCAGATCACGCCACTCGCGGCGAAGCTGACCCCACGTCCGCCGGGCCGATGCGTTAAGCGGCGCTGACCGCTTCGGCGCGAGTCGTCACGCCGAGCTTCGTGAACATCGATTCGCGCATGGGTGCCACCCCATGTTTGTCCTTGTGTGATGGCGCAGGCGTTCCACTGAGTTCATACGGGTGCTGCCGCGCAGGCAACGACGCCTCGTCACCGCCGCCCCACGCCAACACCGGCCCGCGCGGGGACCCAGACGCCGCTGCCTGGCGCAAGCGCACGCCGGCCGACAACCATCTCATCACGCCGAGACGGCCCACTCCTGGCGCATTCGCCTACAGGCGCCGGTGACAAATACTGACCGCGGGCTCGTTGAGCAGGGGATTGAATTGGGATAAATTTCCCAATATGGATTTCGACCTCCGTCTTCAGCGTGGCTTGCAGCGAGCAATCGAGAAATTGCTGCGTCCGCTGTTTCGGGTGCTGATCCGGCATTCGATGTCGTTCCGCTCCTTCGAAGAGATCGCAAAACGTGCTTATGTGGATGTGGCACTTCGCGAGTTCTCGCTTCCCGGCAAGAAGCCCAGCATCTCCCGGGCGGCAGTGCTCTCAGGCCTCACCCGCAAGGAAGTTCAGAGCCTGCTCATCCAACGCGACGCCGAAGCTGAAGAGGTCTCTGACCGCTACAACCGCGCAACGCGGGTGCTGACCGGCTGGCTGCGCGACGCCGACTTTCGCGACAGCGACGGCCCTCGCCCGCTGGCGATCGACGGCGAGCATGGCTTCGCTGCGCTCGTCAAACGCTACAGCGGCGACATGCCGGTGCGCGCCGTGCTCGATGAACTGGTGCGCGTCGGTGCGGTTGGCCGCCGCTTCGACGGGCAACTCGATCTGCTGACGCCCGGCTATGTGCCGAGCAGCAGCACACCCGACAAGATCGCCATCCTGGGCTCCGATGTCGCGTCGCTGATCGACACCATCGACCACAACCTCGAACACGGCCACGCCGACCCGCGCTTCCAGCGCAAGGTCATGTATGACGCCATCCCCGTCTCGGCCCTGCCCCTGTTTCGCAAGATGAGCGCGGAGCATGCGCAAGCCTTGCTCGTGAAGCTGGACCAGTGGCTCTCCGAGCGCGACCTCGATCAAACCCCCGATGACACCACCACGCCGCGCGCCTGCGTCGGCATGGGCATTTACTACTTCGAGCAGCGCCTCGAAACAGACCCACCTCTCATCGCAGAAGGAGACACCCCATGAGATTCTTCAAGTCCACGGCAGCGCTGGTCACGGCATGCCTGTTTCTCCTCTGCCTGCTGACCTTGGCCGCCTGCGGCGGAGGCATCGGCGGTTCGGGCGCTACGCCACAAGGAACGATGCGCGTATCGGTCACCGATGCGCCTGCATGCGGCTATGACGAGGTCAACGTCACCATCACCACGATTCGCGTTCACCAGAACACGAGCGCTGTCGACAACGATGCCGGCTGGTCCGAGATCACGCTTGCCACGCCGCGGCGGATCGACCTGCTGACGCTCACCAACGGCGCGCTCGTCGAACTCGGGCAGACCCTGCTGCCCGCCGGCAAGTACACCCAGCTGCGCCTGGTCCTGGCCGAGAACACCAGCGCAGCGCCCTTTGCCAACTCGGTGATTCCCACCGGCGGTGCCGAGACTGCGCTCACCACACCCAGCGGCTCGCAAACCGGCATCAAGATCAACCTCGATGCCGACGTGCCCGCCGACAAGATCGCCGACGTGGTGCTCGACTTCGACGCGTGCAAGTCGGTGGTCAAGCGCGGTGCTTCCGGCAAGTACAACCTGAAGCCGGTGATTTCGGCGACCACGGCGCTCTCCGATGCCGGCTTGCGCGTCATCGGCTATGTGGCGCCATCGATCGCTGTCGCGTCGACCAGCGTGTCGCTGCAGTCGGCAGGCGTGATCGTGAAGGCCACGGTGCCTGACGCAGACGGCCGCTTCGTTCTCTATCCCGTTCCCGTGGGCACCTACGACCTCGTGATCACGTCAGCGGGCCACGTCCCCACGGTGCTGACTGGCGTGCCGGTGACGACCAGCTCGTTCACCACACTCAACGGAGCTGCCTTGCCCATCAACCCGCCGGTGGCCATCACGCTGCCGGTGCTGGGCACCGTGACGCCGCCCACGGCGACCGTTCGCGCCCTCACCACCTTGACAGGTGGGCCGACCATCGAAACCGCGTGGGCACCGGTTGACGGAACCACCGGCGCCTTTGGGTTCGCGCTGCCGATCGAGGCACCGGTGAAGGCGAGCTACGCCGCAGGGGTGGCGCCCGTCTTCACGGCAGACGCCGCGGTCGCCGGCAAGTACACGCTGGAAGCCAACTCCGCCGGCAGCCTGCTCACCCGGGCCATCGACGTGACTGCCGCCGTCCCGGTTATCAGCTTCTTGTTTCCGTGAAGGTCAAGCCGGTATCCGCGAGGAACTGACTGTCCTCGCGGACGCCGGTCAAGCATTGAAAAGGACTCTCATGTCGAACTCACTCGAAGATGTCGCCGGCGCCTTGCCAAAACGCGGCCATGTGCTGCTCGTGGAAGACGACGAGCCCAGCGCCATCTACGCCACTGCGGCATTGCGCCACTTCGGGTGCGAGGTCTCGCTCGCTCGTGATGGAGACGAGGCAGTGAACGCCGCGATGGACCGTCATTTCGATGTCATCTTGATGGACTATCACCTGCCCATTCGAAGCGGTGTCGAGGCCACGACGCTGATCCGCATGGCCGAGGCACAGGCCATCGGGCAAGCGACGCCCATCGTGGGCCTGACGGCCAGTTCGTGCGGTCCTGAGCGTGAGCAGTGCCTGAGGGCCGGGATGGACGATGTGCTGTTCAAACCATTTTTTCTGGCCGACATGCGGCAGATGCTCGACCGGTGGGTGCCCGTGCAGCACGCCGGCCAGTGAACTTTCCAGGATCAACCAAAGTGGACCGAGATCTTTCCCTAAATCATGAGCCATTTGGCGTATTGGCATGCTGCCCGTTCACGTAGACAGTCGAGCCATGGCCGGAGCCGTGCCAACCGAGGGGCCGAAGATGATGTACTTCGACGAGCGCGATGAAGGTGACTACAGAATCTACGCCGATGCGGTGGAAGTGCCCACCGGCGGCTACCGCGCAGCGGCCGTGGTGACGCGCCTGCGTGGCGTTCCGAAGCCGATCGAAGTGTTCCGCGACGAGAACATGTCGGGCGGGCACGCCTGGGACGACCCTGAAGATGCGCTCCACTTCGCGGTGAAGACTTCCATCGCAATCATTCGCGAGCACGCCGCGTCGATGCGCTCGCCTGTCGCTCGAACCATCGCGGTCTGAGGCCGCCGTCCAGCCAGCCCCGCCACTGACCCCCGTCAGGGGCGCGTCATGCGTTCCGCCAACTGAGCTCCCGCAAGACCCTGCGGCACGGTGCCTCTCGTCTCGGCAATCAGTGCCTGGACCATCGCAAGATGGTCGAGCACCACCGGCAGCGTTTCCATCGCAAGCCGCTGAAGCGAAGCCTCTTGCCCGGAGCCGATTTCCCACTCGAGCAGCTGCACGGTCTTCTGGTGCTCGATCAGCTGCGCCTGCAGGTAGACCGCATCGAACGCCGCCCCCTGCAGGCCCTCCAGGCTCGCGCGCGTGGCCTTCTGGTCGGGGCCCGGTGCGGTGGGCACCGGGATGCCTGCTGGCTTCGCCGCGGCGCTCAACTTGGTGGCCGTGGCGCTGTGGTCCTGAGCCATGCGTCGCGCAAACGCCTTCACGCCCGCGTGGCTGCCATTGGCCTCGGCCAGCTTGCCGAGATCGACCTCGCCGGCGTTGCCCATACCCACCAGCTTGACGAACAGCTTGTCGGTGGCGTTGGTCTGCCCCGGCGCGGGCGTGCCGGGCGCCGATTCGCTCGTCGCCGGGTCCAGGCCGCCCGGGTTCCCGATCTGGCCCATGGCGGGCACCGAGGCGAGCGACGGCAGCACGACTGCCAGGACGTTCATCGCGGAGTGGAAGCGTGAGGTGGGCATGGCAGATCCTTCGAAGAGATGTGTTTCGTGCACGGGTTGACGGCGCTTTCTGAAAGCGCCATCGCTCAGAGCACCATCAGGTAAGCCGTCAGCGCTTCTTTCTCCTGCGCTGTGAGCTTCAGCCCAAGCACCAGGTTGAAGAACTCGACGGTATCGGCCAAGGTCAGCAGGCGCCCGTCATGCAGGTACGGCGGCGAGTCCTTGATGCCGCGCAGCGTGAAGGTCTTGATCGGTCCGTCGGGCAGGGCCACCATGTCGTTCGCGGTTTCGCCCACGCGGTAGAAGCGCTCGAGCTTCAGGTCGTGCATGTTGTTGTCGAGGAACGAGGTCTGCGCCACGTGGCATTCGGAGCAGCGGCCCTTGCCGAAGAAGACGCGCTCGCCGGCCAGTTCCTGCGCCGTTCCCTTGGTTGGATCGAGCCGGCCGCGCCAGTCGAGCTTGGGTGCTGGCGGGAAGTCGATGATGTTCTGCATCTGCGCCATCATCGCCACCTGGTTGGTCCGGTCCGGCAGGTTCGCGCCCTTGCGCGTCGCGCTCACGTGGTCACCGTTGAAGTAGGCCGTGCGCTGCTCGAACTCGGTGAAGTCTTCCACCGAGCGCAGTGAACGCTTCGAACCGTGGATCTGCTGGTTGAACAGGCCGCGCAAGCTCGTCGTGTCGAGCCGGAAGCGCGCTGCCTGCGGCCGCACGTCCGGCGTCAGGTGAAAGGCCGCGTTGGTGTGGAAGTTGGCGTGGCAATCGAGGCAGGCAACACCCAGGCTGGGCGCCGCCACCTTGCGGTCTTCGGTCTGGTTGAACTCTTCCTGTGGAAACGGCGTGAGCAGCAGGCGCAAGCCTTCCATCTGCACCGGCGTGATCAAGCCGGTCATCAGCTCGTAGTAATTGCGGATCGACAGCAGCTGCCCGCGCGACACGTCACCCAGCTCGGTGTGGGTGGTGAGAAAGATCGGTGGCGGGAACTCAGGCGTCAGGTGGTCGGGAAGGTCCAGGTCCACATCGAAGCGCCGCAGATCGCGTTGCTCCAGCCGGTTGATCTCGTCGATCTGGTTCTGCGGGAACACCTGGCCGCCCGTTGCGTGCTTCACGTGCGGCAGCGGTTTGAAGCCATCGGGCAGCAAGCCTCGGTCGCGGATCTCCTGCGGGCTCATCGCGGCCAGCCGGTCCCAGGTGGTGCCCTCGCGCAGGCGGACGCGCACGCCGCCTTGCACGGCCTTCCTGCCGCCGGACATCATCACGCCCGGCACCGGTCGGTTGGCGAGGTCGTAGCGCTGGCCGAGCAGCGCGGACTGCCGCTGCATCACCTTCGGCTTCTGCGCTTCGTCCATGCGCTTCACGTCCGAGAACGGCTGCGTGGGTAGCGGCCGGTACGTGGTGTCGGGCGGTAAGGGGTCGGCAGCGCCGACGTTGACCGCGACGACAGCCGCCGGAACCGCTGCCAGCCGCGCGATGTGTTTGAGCAGATGCACGCGAGTCCTCCTTGTTCGTCTTGGAGAACCCGTGAGCAAACCGTGTTCCGGCCGCGGGCCGGAGCGTGTCTGCGGCCGGGCCGTTCGCGATTTGCTCGCATCGGACCGGTTTGCCGAAAAAACGTGAAAGGCTATCGTTCAACAAACTCCAGAAGCACCTTCGGTTCTTCGTCGCCGAACACCTGAGCCCACCCACCGCGCGTGTCCATGTATTCGCGCACATGCAGAACTTTTCCGTCCTGCACCTCATAGGCGAAGCAGTAGTCGTTCACGTAGTGCCGCCCATTCGGCAACTCCGCAGAGATGCGGTGCTCGGCAAATACGATCGGTCCTTCCGCCACCATGGCGCGGAACTCGTTCTTCGGCCGCAGGAAGAAGCGCGCGAAGTTGTGCGCCATGAACTGAACGATCTCGCGGTGCCGCAGGTTGTTCGATCCATCCGGCGGCCCCGCGTCTTCAGGCCGTCCCAAGCCGAGTGCCACCTGCGTGGCGTTGCCGGGCGGTGCAACCCAGACCACATCCTCATGCAACAGATCGGATATCCGCTTCGGGTCGCCGGACGCAAACGCGGCATAGAGCGCAATGACCGTTTCCTTCGGGCTCACTGTGTTTCCTTGGATGAGTGAGCACCAAATCGTATCGACGCGGCAACAAGCCGCTGGCCGAAAACGGACACGTTCATCGCCACCGCCATCACGCTCCGGCTTTCCGTTACGCTGGCGCCATGAGCACTTCCAGTGAATGACCATGGAGAACACAGTCTTGCGGCTCGAAATCCGGGGCGTGGTCCAGGGCGTCGGCTACCGATGGTCGATGGTTGGAGAGGCTCGCCGGCTGGGCATTCGAGGCTGGGTACGCAACCGTCGCGATGGGTCCGTCGAAGCGATGGTTTCAGGGTCATCCGTGGCGCTCGAGCGGCTGATGAGCTGGGCCCGCAAAGGCCCAGCCACGGCGGCCGTCACGTCGGTCGAGGTCTTTCCCGGCGAAGGGTCATTCGACTCGTTCGAGCAACGGCCTACCGCGTAAGCGGAGCGGACCTGCTCGGCACCCGAACGACACTCGCCCTATACCGCCACGCGCACTTCAAGCGGGCCGCGCTTGCGGCTGACCTGCACACCGACGCTTTGCTCATATCGCTGCAGCAGCAGATCGACACTCGATTCGCCGACGCGCAGATCGCGCAGTTCGATCCATTCGATGTACGAAGGCAGGCGCGGCGCCCTGAACGACAGCACGCCGCGGGGCGCATCAATCTCCAATCCGAGGCAGGCCTGCAGCATGGCAAACACGGCCGCCGCCGACCAGGCCTGCGGTGCACAGGCCACCGGGTACAGCGTCGGGCCTTCGCCATCGCGCCGGCCGAAGCCGCAGAAGAGTTCTGGCATACGGTGCTGCGCAAAGTGCAGCGTGGCTTCGAACAAGCCGCCCATCACCTGCAATGCTGCGTCGGTGTGGCCATACCGCGCGAGGCCCGCGGCGATGAGCGCGTTGTCGTGCGGCCAGATCGACCCGTTGTGATACGACATGGGGTTGTAGCGCGCCTGGCCGCTGGCCACGGTGCGCACGCCCCAGCCGGAGAAGAAGTCCGGCTCGCCGAAGCGGCGCGCCATGCGCGCGGCATGCTCGGACGACGCCAGCCCGCTCCACAAGGCATGCCCGGCATTTGACGAGGCGATGCGGCACGGCTCCTTGTTGCCATCGAGCGCGATGGCATAGGCGCCCAGCTCCTCACACCAGAATTGCTGCTGGAAGTTCTTTCGCAGCCTCATCGCCTCGATCTCGAGACGGGCCGCCATCTCGTCGTCGCCCAGCACCGCGGCAAGTTCGGCGGCGGACTGCTTGGCTTGGTACACGTACGCCTGCACTTCGCACAGCGCAATCGGTGCCGTGGCCAAGCGCCCATCGGCGTGGAAGATCGAATCGTGCGAGTCTTTCCACCCCTGCTGGATCAGGCCGCGCGAACTGCGCCGCGCGTACTCGACGAAGCCGTCTCCGTCCTGATCGCCGCTCTCATCGATCCAGCGCAGCGCGGCGAGTATGTTGGGCCAGAGCTTGCGGATGAAGGCGAGGTCAGCCGTGCGCCGCCAGTACGCGCCAGCCAGGACCACGAACAGCGGTGTGGCATCGATGGTGCCGTAGTAGCGCTCGAACGGCACCTCGCGCGTACGCGCCATTTCACACTTGCGCGCCTCGTGCAAGATTTTTCCGGGCTCGGCATCGCTTTCCGAATCTTCCGAAGTTGCCTGCGACTCGGCCAGAAATGAGAGCACGCCGCGGGCCAGCGACGGATCGATCCACAGGTACTCCATCGCCGTGATCAGGCCGTCGCGCCCGAAGGTGGTCGAATACCAGGGAACGCCGGCATACGGGTAAGGCCCGGTCGGCAGATCGGTGGTCAGCATCGCGAGGTCTGAGG
>Ga0307515_10023599_pt1 | contig 10769 bp, 12 predicted proteins | sample 17_EM_MG_FD_194513 | JGI IMG/M metagenome (GOLD analysis project Ga0307515, IMG submission 194513) | Populus trichocarpa ectomycorrhiza microbial communities from riparian zone in the Pacific Northwest, United States - 17_EM | ecosystem: Host-associated > Plants > Roots > Unclassified | place...
TAGGTTTCGTTTCTGGATTAAAAACTGCTCAGATGCGGGCCTACTGGATACATCCACCTAGTGAGTTCTTACTCTAGGACTAAACCAATCGACTGATACGAAATATCATGTAGTTATCCCACTTCAAAGTGGCCAATACCCAATGGGGTACAAATACCACTATGGGCTCAGCAGGATGCAAGACTTTGGACTAATTCGCGATTTAATGACACTGAGGCGCAACAGATCGCCGCCAGTGGCACACTCATAGGGTCACCATTAGGGTCTTCTTCCACAACCTCGACAACCTCTCCATCTAGCACCACGTCTGCCTCATCTACAGCCTCACCGGCAGATCCACCGAATGACAATCGCACAGAGATTGGCGCTATTGTGGGCGGCGTGGTGGGAGGCGTGCTCGGGCTTCTCTTCGTTGGAGTGCTGATTTGGTGGATATTGAGGCGCAGACAGGCTTCCTCTGAGGATGCCGGTCTCAGCATGTCCACGGCGCAACATACTGCTGACCCAATAGGATCCACTCCAGCCCTGGTCAACATGGTGGTACCTGTTCCGCAACGCCATCCTCACACATCCTATCCTTCATCCATGCCGTCCCCTGTGGCAACCTCCCATGGAACAGGCAACCCGGAAAACAGTTCGGCAATATTAGTGCAGCAAGCACCAGGGTCATTGGGTCTTTCCGGGACTTTGATGCCACACACTTACTCCACTACGGGAGTTGGCTCCACCTTTACTCCGCCCTCGATGTCATCGTCCATGAGCGTCAGTCAACCTTCCAACGAACCACAACGGATGGGTAGCTCCAGTTCGCGGAGTATGATTACTCGCTTCGTTTTTCCACGTAGACGAGACAAGCGCCATACCGCGCCGAGCACCATGAGTCAAGGTAGCAGCAGGATGAGCCAGATCGGCACTCTACAACCCCCACTTGCAAACGTGGGGCACCTCCCTCGGCTTTCCAACTCGTCAGGTTCAGCTACGCCTGAGCTCACACCGTATATACTGCCACCCCTATCTCAGGGCTCAGTCCCAGGCGGTTCCACTTACCTACAGGAGAAGCGCCGTATTAACCCGCTAGGTTCTACACCCCCAGAGACCGCAATTCCCTCTAAGTCTCAGCCTATCTCCGGTGTCCAGGCGCATACAACACAGCCTCTCGATACAGATATCAACCGCATGATAGTCACCACACCCGCCCCCACGAGCTCCCAGATGCCTGCGCCGCCTTCGTATATGGCATCACAGGCGGAAAGCTGGGAGGAACAACTCAAGTGAGCGGCGAGCAATGCCACTGCCGGGACACGCGCGAGTAGTGGTCCTATCATCCTATCGCCTCCAGAAAGAACGAGTGGCCCACTCGCGCGCGATCTTCGCGGGTATTCCAATTACCCGCAAGTGGAGGATTGAACGGGAAAGTGTAGATAACCACAACACCGTACTGGACCGGTGGTAATTGTAAAGGGTAGGTGAGGCCTGGTCTTCGTCCCCCGCTGTTGAATTCTGGTTCTATGGACATTGAAGGAATGGAGCAATTTCTGTATCAAGGGTTTCGCAATACCGTATATCATACCCATGACAGTTGAGTTTGTGGACGATGTTACCCCGTGCATGGTAGTATATCTGTTCTGTGATAAGATTTCTTTTAACCTCGACTTGATCACAACCTCTGGAATGATTCATTCTAACTTGATGGTCCGGAGAGATAACGAAGTATCTTAACCACACCCCGGAGCGAATGCATACGTAGAAACCCCGATGTTGGTGCAGCGCTTGCCCCCGGTATGGTGGTCTCTGTTGGTGCTTTGGACGGTTTCTTCGTGTTAGGACGGGTGAGCAGAGTGGCAGGGCGGAATCTTTCCGGTAGCCTCACTGCCGCCTGCGGTTCTCGATTGGCATGGGGAAAGAGGGGGACAGGAATTGGGGCAGGAATGAACACGAGTCCAAGGTGAGAATCGGATTGGAGATTCTGTACCAATGCGATACATGCTTTTAAGAGAACCTACAGGGAACAGCATCGCATGGTACAACGACAGAAAGGGTTATCGATTTCCTAGAATCTCGTGGAATATCGGAACGAAAGAACTGGGAAGAAATAGAAACGGAATGAAGAACAATAAAAACCTGGATCTGGAGTAGGGTTCGAATCTGCATTGAAAGCGGGATGGGTTGCGTTGGAAGGATGAACTAATAGGGAATAGAAGTACTGGGCGGAGGGAGAATCGCAGGGGAAGTGGAACCTCTTGATCGAGAGCGGTATAGGCAAAGTCATTTGCCGTACCGCATGGTGCCGGTTCCGTGTCGCCACTTTGGTTCGGGGTGGTGTGCGGGGCTTCCACGTACAAAGGAACTTCTCAGTTGATGGAGTCAGTATTACTAGCCTGAGACTGCGAATTGCGCTTTTAACCCCAAGGGACAACCACCGAGAGCACGAAACACGTTCGACACCGCTTACACCGAAGCCAGCTTCATGTGCAATAAAGAGTGATGCAACGGGAAACCCCGAAATGCTCGTGAAAAAGAAGCGGATGACAGATGACGTATCGTTTACTTGCTCAAGGACTACAAAGCGGATTGGGAGCCAGGGCAAGCGCAAGTGAATCTTCACGTCCACACTTCCCGCACCTCTCCTCTCTCTCCTCTCCTCCCTAACACAGCTCCCAGCCCAGAGACCCGCGTCATTAATTGTCCCAGATCAGAGATCTACGTCTTTGCCACGCAGTGATGCCTCTTCAGTTCGTTTGCAGTATAAGTGACCTTATCACAACAACACGTGCTACAGCGTGGGCCCTTTACATATGGTGGTGTGTTCATAAATAGAAATGAATACTGACCAGCGGTCAAGATGATCGCGCTTGAGATGGCGGAGGGCATGTTTCCATCCTCCCTCATCATCGCCAATAGCGAACAGACGGTAGTAGGTCCTCTTGTCTTCATCGACGCGAAGAAGGATGCGGTATGCCTGACCGGTGCGACCACCATGGTAGTCGCATGCCTCACCGCTCGTCAATGGCCCCGTCAAGGCCTTCTGCGTGATATATACCCTCGACGAAGATTGCCGGCAGTCATTCAATGGCGGCCGGATCACCGCCAGCACTTTGTTTCTTGTTTTCTTTTTCTTTTTTCTTTTTTTTGTGGGGGAAGGAAGGGAAATGCATCATGCACTAAAGGTTGTTTCTTATTCTATCATGTACTGAGTACATGTGTCGGCTCGATGCTGGTCGTCGTTGCCACCGTGTGGTTAATAAAGGCTGCTGTTTGTCGCCGTCCACTTCGCTGTTTTCGTCGTGGTTCCTGTTACTGGCATACATCGCACCTGTCGTTGGCATACATCACACCCGCCGGCTTGGCCACCTGTCCCTCGCATACATTGCACTCGCTGTTCGCATACATCGCACGCATCTACGTTTACTAGCACTGGCGCATCGGGTTTGCACCTGTATAACGTTTGCGTCAAATGTCGCAGTAGGACGAGGGTACTTGCATGTGATAACTGATGGCGCTAGATGGGTGCAATGTGATCCTGGCGGGCATATGCTGTTTTACGGGTGCTCGCTGGTACTGGTGCTTGCTACTGCGACGCAGAGCCTGATAATAGTCTGGAACGGGGAAGGGACTAAGAGGGGGAGTCGGTCTGGAAGCGGACTTGTCTTTCCTTTCGCTGAGGGCGACACTCACCTATCCCCCACCATGCTCATATCTAGCGGTACTCCTTGGAAGTGATGATTACCATGGATGGTTCTTGGGTTGGATGGAGATGGTGTGTGTAGAGGAGTCATGCCAATGTCTGGGTTTAAGGCCCGGTCTTGCAGCAGAAGTGTTGGGCCTGTACCCATGGGTTGCCCCAGCATCCAGGTTTGGTCGTTCTGAAATGTCTGCCAAGGAATAGAGACGGGATGGGCAAAAAGAGGATCCTGAACGTCATGGGATGTATCTGGATGACCTGACGGGTTGTCCGCGCCAGGTGAGAAAGACGTTGGGAAGAGAAATTGGGGTGCAGGTGGTTCTGCACTGGAACGGGCAGGTTTGCAGCCTGAGGAACAGCCACTTGCGTTCGAACTTGCTGTGTCATCAAAGTAAAGAAGGCAGCCATTGCGGCCTGCAAAGCTGGGTCCATCACTTGTGGAACCTGAGGAATTGAGAAATACGCTGATGGTGCCAGGGTGGTAGAACTTGAAGAGGAAGGGTCAGGAGCTGGACTGGAACCTTGAGCCCGCTGGTAAGGTGGGGTTTTCCAAGGGCTGCGGCCCGACATTGGTGAGAGAGGGATTACAGGAATTGAGGAAGCTGAAGTGGATGCGATCCTTGCAGAGGGAGGTGTTGCAATTTTAGAGACGGTGACTGAATCGGAATTGACAACCCTCAGCGCAGTCAGATTATACTATTCATCCCTGGTAAAGGCAATCCGAAACAAACACATTGATGGGGCGCCGCCACTTGACAGCTACGCGATTAGGCTGTTGAGGAGTTCATCTATCGATATCACTATTAGGCAATTTTATCTTGTATGCGCGCAGGACGAGTTGGCCCCTTGATGCAATGTTCCGCTTGTTACCACTAGGAATGGTAAGTTGCTATCTAAAGTATGCCATGGAAAAATGGCATGAGGATAAACCAACAGGGGACCGCTGCGCTTTAATGCCTATTGAAAGGAGAAAACGAGCCAGGCCGCGCCGACCACCGAGGGAACCTTGAAGAGTGGAAACCTGGTGGCGGGTGGACGGGTCCATGCTTTCATCTAGTTATACAGCCACAATGTCATGGGGCTTCACCGAGGGCCAACTAGCTAGGATGCCGAAGACATTAAAGTCAAGAGGTCATACCTACTGATCTATAAATCTTTTTCCTCATAGCCGCCGATAATCCAATAGGTGTTCACAATTGCACTATATTCCAAAATTCTAAAAAGGAAGAAAAACTATTCAAGAGAATTCAAGAACCCAGGCTAGTCTATCCGGGACGGTGTCGTCCGATTCACGGATTACTAGTACTACATTCAGTGCTACTCTGGTCCAGGTGCTTCCGCGGGTCAATAATTCCACGCCGATGCAGATTCAATACCATGAAACACGCTGAACACCTCATTCCAAATAGAGATAGTACTTTTCCACCCACTCCAACCACTGTTCCGAATCTCGAGACATGAAAAACATGAATTTGCATTCCGCAGTTTGGTAGCGATGTCATTGATATTGAGGTCTGCCCATGCTGTGCGATGAAACAGATTGAAGCGTAGGCTCTTGAGGCTCTTGAGTGAAGTGAGCACTTCGATAACATTGAGGAGTGTCTAAAGGAAAATGAGCCGCCAAGGTCTGGGTAATCGAGCAAAAGGGCCAACTCACATCATTGAACATGGGCAACCACAGACGTTACAGAGATGGGAGAACCGTCACCATTCGCTTCACCATTCGCGTATCGAGTATTGCAGTTTGGGGGTGTACTCGTAGCATTCGCACCCGAGCGGTGGACTCCCTGACTTCTTCCCTGAACCAATCCTGATCACATTCACGATGATCGAGGGTAACCTCGATTGCTTCCACTGGTCGACCGGGTACGAGCTGGCTGACCTGTTTGGTTGAGGCTTTCAATTCTCGGAGATTGGGTAGGGCATTCGGCGGAATTGGGGGTAAAGGAAGCGTTGACCCCCTCAAAATGAGCTTCCTGATTGCCTTTTGCGCAGTGACGAACGCAGCGGCACTTGTTGTGGAACTCTCGTTGATCCACAAGGTCAAGTCATGTAAGAAGGGAAGGTTGATATCCGCCAGCTTCATAAGTTCATCGTTGTCGGCCATTATGTCAAGCCCCGTAAGTGTAGTGGCAGACGCATGGAACATCCATTGACAAAATTCGAGCGAAGAGTGGTTGACCATAAGGTCGAGATAAGATATCTGGAGGGGTGTGTGAGGCGTTACACCACACGGGTATATATTCCAGCCCAGGGAGATTTGGAGGGGCTTGTTTGCTGCTATCCATAGAAAGGCGTCCAGAAGCGACTTGTTGCTCAGATTAATATGATATATCGACAGCTTTCTTAATCCCACCATCTCTGAAAGCATTTTTTGGATGACTGAAAGCTCATTGTCATCGTTGCGAGGATACGTAGAGCTGAACAGGGACTGTCCACGAAGCTCCAGAAAACGAATGGCGGCGCATATTCGTGGATTGGCAAGCAAGTCGTCGACTGAACCCCTTAGACCTAGCTCCGTTCCTAGGTCTATTCGGAGCTTTTCGAAGAGGATGGATTGGGCGATACAACGGAGAGAGCGAGAGATGACCGAAAGCACTTTCAGCGTCTGGCGTGTCTCGACAAATTCGGCGATTTGGAGTTGTATTTCCGGAGGGATATCGAGTAAGCCAATAGCTACCATTTTGTGGATCGTAACCGGTTGTGGTCTTGTACAAGACAGCACACCTTGGAGCGGATCGAACGAATCCAATACATATCCAAGGCAGCCACGAAGCAAGAGTACGGAACAGGCGATAGTACGGAGGGTTGATTTCGAGGTAACTGTACTTATCCTGATTCGTTACGAATCCTTGTCTCGGTTCGCGATTGTGGAACGGGCGATGTGAACCATACGCAACACAAACACGCTTAAGGAGGCCAGCGATGGCCCTCCCCTCGACGACAGCTCAGACATCACAATAGATGTCACCCCTGCTAGTTTGCTTTTCATTACGCCCCTGATCAGCTGCAAATCACTCCATCGGGTAATCCGGATTAATGGTCTTGCCAGCTGGGGTGGGCACAACTAAGTACACCTTTAGGCTGGGTAACCGACCGACCGCTGTAGTGCGTTGTCACCTCGTCCATAAAACCTTTCTCTTGGCAGCCCGATCTATCGCAACCAAGCCAATCCCTGCCAATCCACAAGTGCACTACATTCCAAAACGTAGGGAAACTATCTAAGAAATTTCAAGAACAGGGTCAGTCTATCAGCGACGGCGTCATCCGATTCACGGATTACTAGTGCTACATTCAGTGCTACTCTGGTCCAGGTGCTTCCGCGGGTCAATAATTCCACACCTATGCAGATTCCATATGATGAAACACGCCGAACACCTCATTCCAAACGGAGAGAGCGCTTTTCCACCCACTCCTACCACCGTCCCGAATCTCAAGACATGAGAAACATGAATTTGCATTCCGCAATTTGGTAGCGATGTCATTGATGTTGAGGTCTACCCATGCTGTTTGACGAAACAGATTGAAGCGTAGGCTCTTGAGGTACTTGAGTGAAGTGAGGACTCCGACGACATTGAGGAGTGTCTAAAGGAAGATGAGCTGCCAAGGTCTGGGTACTCGAGTGAAAGGACCAACTCACATCATTGCACATGGGCAACCACAGACGCTCTAGAGATGAAAGAACCGTCACCATTTGCTTCACCATTCGCATGTCGAGTATTGCAGTTTGGGCGTGTACTCGTAGCATTCGCACCCGAGCGGTGGACTCCCTGACTTCTTCCCTGAACCAATCCTGATCACATTCGCGATGAGAGATGGTAACCTCGATTGCTTCCACTGGTCGACCGGGTACGAGCTGGTTGACCAGTTCAGTTGAGGCTATCAATTCTCGGAGATTGGGCAGGGCATTCGGCGGAATTGGGGGTAAAGGAAGCATTGATCCCCACAAATTGAGCCTCCTAATCGCCTTTTGCGCAGTGATGAATGCAGCGGCACTTGTTCTGGAACCCTCGTTGATCCACAAGGTGAAGTCATGTAAGAAGGGAAGGTTGATATCCGCCAGCTTCATGAGTTCATCTCTGTCGGCCGCTATGTAAAGCCCTGTAAGTGTAGTGGCAGACGCATGGAACATCAATCGACAAAATTCGAGCGAAGAGTGGTTGACCGTAAGGTGGAGATGAGATATCTGGAGGGGTGTGTGAGGCGTTGGAATTACACCACACGGGTATATATTATAACCAAGGGAGATTTGGAGTGGCTTGTTTGCTGCAATCCATAGAAAGGCGTCCAGAAGCACCTTGTTGCTCAGATTAATATGTTTTATCAACACCTTTCTTAATCCAACCATCTCTGGAAGCATTCTTTGGATGACTGAAAGCTGATTGTCATTGTTGCGAGGACACGTATAGCTGGACAGGGACTGTCCACGAAGCTCCAGAAAACGAATGGCGGCACATATTCGTGGATTGGCAAGCAAGTCGTCGACTGAACCCCTTAGACCTCGGTCCGTTCCTAGGTCTATTCGGAGCTTTTCGAAGAGGATGGATTGGGTGATACAACGGAGAGAGCGAGAGATGACCGAAAGCGCTTTCAGCGTCTGGCGCGTCTCCACAAATTCGGCGATTTGGAGTTGTATTTCCGGAGGGATATCGAGTAAGCCAATAGCTACCATTTTGTGGGTCGTAACCGATTGTGGTCTTGTGCAAGATAGCACACCTTTATTGGAGTGGATCAAACGAATCCAATATACAAGACAGCCACGAAGCAAGAGTACGGAACAGGCGATAGTACGGAGGGTTGATCCCGAGGCAACTGTACCATCCCGATTCGTTACGAATCCTTGTCTAGGTTCACGATTGTGGAACGGGCGATGTGAACCATATCATATAGCCGCCCTCTCGCAGAACCGCATGTACCTGTCCTTCCTCCTGTCGAAACTATGCGAAAACCGCAAGGATCGAGGGGTCATTTCCCCCGTCACGGCACGCGAGGCCGAGGGGACCTCTTACGCACATATCCGCGCACATATCCATTCCTATTTCACCATACCATTTTCACCTTCTCACTATTCATTCTCTTGCAGGCCCTCCGTGCATCACTCCCGCCCTTCGCACCAACGCGCTTGCTCCCACTTATCGCCTGGTCACCCCTTCTCCCCACCTTCTCTCTTGCATTCTACTTTACAACGTATGGTTCCCTATTCTCATAGCCACTCTCTTCCGCTCGCCAAGTCACAATTTCCGCATGATTTACACCCCGCCGCATCCCCAAGAAGCGTTTCCCACTCCAGGAAATCGCAGTCGCACTGTTGCAAGCCTTCAGGATTCGGGACCGCGGCCATGGTTTGTACCCTCAGTGTCTATGTATAGAGCGTGAAGCGGCCTTTCGAACGGGCGGAGCTTTTGGGTTTTGGAGTCGCGTATGTCGCGTAATTTTTAATCCAGTCACAGTCATGCAGCACTGAACAATCATTCGCAACGCAAACACGCTTAAGGAGGCCAGCGATCACCCTCACTTTGCCTGCCTCAGACATCACAATAGATGTCACCCCTGCTAAATTTCCGCGAGGTCATGAACTCGGACACGTACAAATGATCGTGTTTGTTGGGGCCCGCTACAAACACGTAAGGATACAAGTCCTATCCTGAGGCACTTATATAACCGTCCATCTGGTATCCAGGCACTGGAGCGCGTATCTGGAATTACTGATTTCCGACAAGTTTTCTTTTCATTACGCCCCTGATCAACCACAGATCACTCCATCAGGTAATCCGTCGTTAGAAGGATGGTCTTGCCAGCTGAGTGAGCGCGACTGAGTACACCTTTTTGGCTGGGTAATTGACCGACCACTGTAGTACGTTGTCACCTCGTCCATAAAACCTTTCTCTTGGCAGCCCGATCTATCCCAACCAAGCCAAACCCTGCCAATGTTCACGCCAGTCGACGACCCCCTCACAGTCCCTCGCGCTACGACTTGACTCCTACGACTATTGATTTATGAAACCTTGTTGCTGTTCACAAGTGCACTACATTCTAGAACGTAGGGAAAACCTAAGAAATTTCAAGAACAGGGTCAGTCTACCAGCGACGGTGTCATCCGATTCACGGATTACTAGTACTACATTTAGTGCTACTCTGGTCCAGGTGCTTCCGCGGGTCAAGAATTCCACGCCGATGCAGATTCCATACGATGAAACACGCCGAACACCTCATTCCAAACGGAGATAGCGCTTTTCCACCCACTCCCACCATCGTCCAGAATCTCGAGACATGAGAAACATGAATTTGCATTCCGCAGTATGGTAGCGACGTCATTGATGTTGAGGTCTACCAATGCTGTGCGACGAAACAGATTGAAGCGTAGGCCCTTGAGGCACTTGAGTGAAGTGAGTACTTCGACGACATCGAGGAGTGTCTGAAGGAAAATGAGTCGCCAAGGTCTGGGTAATCGAGCGAGAGGGCCAACTCACATCATTGGACACGGGCAACGACAGACGTTCTAGAGATGGAAGAACCGTCACCATTCGCTTCACCATTCGCGTGTCAAGTATTGCGGTTGGGGGGTGTATTCGTAGCATTCGCACCCGAGAGGTGGACCCCCCGACTTCTTCCCCGAACCAATCCTGACCGTGGTCATGTTGAGAGACGGTAGCCTCGATTGCTTCCACTGGTCGACCGGGTACGAGCTGGCTGACCTGTTCGGTTGAGGCGTTCAATTCTCGGAGATTGGGTAGGGCATTCGGCGGAATTGGGGGTAAAGGAAGCGTTGATCCCCTCAAAATGAGCTTCCTGATCGCCCTTTGCGCAGTGATGAACGCAGCGGCACTTGTTCTGGAACCCTCGTGTCCAATTCCGATATACAAGGTGAGGTCATGTAAGAAGGGAAGGTTGATATCCGCCAGCTTCATGAATTCATCTCTAGCGGCTACTATGTCAAGCCCTGTAAGTGTAGTGGCAGATGCATGGAACATCAATCGACAAAATTCGAGCGAAGAGTGGTTGACCGTAAGGTGGAGATGAGATATCTGGAGGGGTGTGTGAGGCGTTGGAATTACACCACACGGGTATATATTATAACCCAGGACGA
>Ga0307515_10023601_pt1 | contig 10769 bp, 9 predicted proteins | sample 17_EM_MG_FD_194513 | JGI IMG/M metagenome (GOLD analysis project Ga0307515, IMG submission 194513) | Populus trichocarpa ectomycorrhiza microbial communities from riparian zone in the Pacific Northwest, United States - 17_EM | ecosystem: Host-associated > Plants > Roots > Unclassified | place...
GGCGCCGCCGATGGCGGATGTGCGTCGTCCGGCGACGACGCCGAGGTTGTGTCGTCGCTTGGAGCTTGCGCCTGGTTCGCGTTGCTCGCCGGGACGGGCCCCGCGTGCTCGGAGCCCGTCGGGAAGTCGCCTTCCCCCGGTGGAGCCTCCAGCCGAGCTGGGCTGGAGGCCTCGATCGGCACCGGCACCCGGCGAGCCCATGCGGCGGCCTCGGCCGGTGCTACGCCCTGGGCGGTCAGCCGTCGCATTATCTGCAGGCGGTCCATGTCCTCGGGCGTGTAGCGGCGGTGCCGCCCGGGGACGTGATAGCTCGGCCCCAGCCCGTACCGCTGGTGCCAGGTCCGCAGCGTGGTTACGGCGATGCCCAGACGGCGGGCGACCGCCCCAGCCGTCAGGACCTCAACGCCCACCCGACCGCTCCGGTGCATCTTCCGCAGGCGAGGCGAGGCGCGACGGCTCGGCGAGGTAGCTGATCAGGCGGTCGGTGACACCGGGCAGCCATGGCGCGTACATCCGTAGCTCTTGGCTCAGCCCTGCGCTGAGCTCTTCGAGCGATACCCAGCGCACGTCGCCCACCTCGTCGGGGTCGATCCGCAGCCTCGGGTTTGCCGGCACGTCGCCGATCAGGACGTGGTCGTACTCGTATTCGACCCGGCCCGTCGACGGGTCTTCGGCGTAGTACGAGTACACGCCGACCTCGGTCAGTCGCACCTCGTCCACGCCGATTTCCTCGATGAGGCGGCGGGCGGCGGCCACCGTGGGTGCCTCGCCGGGCAGGGGGTGGCCGCAGCATGTGTTCGCCCAGCGGAGCGGGAACCGGGTTTTGGCCGCGGCCCGCTGCTGCAGTAGCACCCGTCCCGCCGGATCGCGCAGGAACACCGAGAAGGCCCGGTGCAACTGGCCGGGGGCGCGATGCGCCTCGTCGACTGTGATGGCTCCGGTCGGCGCGCCGTCGGCGTCGACCAACTCGACGAGATGAGTCTCGCGGGTCATGCCGAGCTCCCCATCAGGACGGTCTTGCCGGCGGCACCCGTGACCCGGGAGGCGGCCAGCTTGCCGGAGATCAACACCATCGGGACGCCGACGCCCGGTTGGGTGCCCGAGCCGGTGAAGACCACGTTCGGCAGGGTTGGATGCAGGTTGCCCGGGCGGAACGGGCCTGTCTGCGCGAATGTGTGTGCTGACGCGAACGGAGTCCCCGCGGCCATGCCTTGTGCTGCCCAGTCGTCTGGAGTGATCACGCGTTCCACCTCGATGCCGTCGCTGAAGCCCACGTAGCCGCGCTGCTCCAGCACCCCTGTCAACTCGTCGGCATATCGTCTGCCGAGGCCGCCTTTCCAGTCCAGCGGCGCCACGTTGAGGTTCGGTGTCGGCGCCAGGATGTAGTAGGTCTGCCGGCCGGGCGGGGCCACGCCCGGGTCGCTGCGGCTGGGGTTGGTGACCAGCAGCGATGGGTCGCTCATCAGCAGTCCCTCGCGAATGACCTCGTCGAAGGTGCCTCGCCACGCCGCGCCGAAATGGATGTTGTGGTGCGCGATCTTGGTATATGCCCGGCTCGATCCGATGTGGAGAACGACGCAAGACGGCGAGTACTTCAGCCGGCGCGGGCGACGCGACTCGGGCAACAGGTCCCGGTACGCGATGGGCAGATCCGGGTTGAGCACTACGGCGTCGGCCGGGATGCGCTCGTCGGTGTCGGTGATCACACCGGTTGCGCGGCCATTGGCCGTTTCGACCCGGGTCACCGTCGTTTCGTAGCGGAACTGCACCCCGTGCTTCTCCGCCGCGCTCGCGAGCGCCTTCGGCACGGCGTGCATGCCGCCGCGGGGGAAGAACACGCCGGCCACCGAGTCGAGATACGCGATTACCGCGTAGATGGCGAGCGCGTCGTGCGGCGCGAGACCCGCGTACATGGCTTGGAAGGAGAAGATCCGCTGGGTGCGGGGGTCGCGGAAGTATTGGTTGATTTTTGGCTGGAGCCGGCGGAAGCCGCCCATGCCGGCGAGCTTCAGCAGGCTGAGGTTGAGCAGGTCGAGCGGGGTATCGAGGTTACGGTCGATGAAGTTGACCCGCTCCAGCCGCCACAGGCCGCGGGCGAAATCCACGAAGCGGAGGTAGCCGTCGGCTTCGCGGGGGCCGCAGACCCGGGAGATCTCGGCCGCCATTTGGACCGTGTCGGTGCGGACGTCCAGGGTGGACCCGTCCGGGTAATGCGCCCGGTAGGCAGGATCCAGCGGGGTCAGCTCCAGCCAGTCGGACAGCTTTTCCCCGACTGCGGCGAGTGGCTCGGCGATCAGCTCGGGCATGGTCAGCACGGTCGGACCGGTGTCGAACTCGTACCCGTTCGTGGATAGCCGCCCGGCGCGTCCGCCCGGCACCGCCTCGCGCTCGACGACGGTCACCTGTCGCCCGGCCGCGGCGAGGTGCAGCGCGCACGATAGGCCCCCCAGCCCGGCGCCGACCACGACTATCCGGTCGGTCCTTCCTGTCACTTTTCGCACGTCAGCAGCCCTTGGGGGTAGGAGGGAGGTCATCATGCTGGCCGGTGGGTCGCGGTGGCTGCCAGATTCGTCAGCGCGGCGCGGGCGTCGTCGTGGATCGGCGCGTCCGTCAGCGCCTCGACACCCTCCACCACTCGCCGCTGGATCAGGGCCTCGACCTCCATGACCGCGCCGGTGTCGGCGATGACCTCGGCTCGGCGGGCGACCCTAGTGGGGCAGGCGGGCCCGCCGGGGTCGGCGGCGGGGTCGCGGTCCAACTCGGCCCGCTGGGCGGGGGTGGCGAGCCGATACGCAAGCATGAGCAGCGTGGTGGGCTTGCCGGTGCGCAGATCGTCGCCGGCCGGCTTGCCTGTGATGGCCGGGTCGCCATACACGCCCAGCAGGTCGTCGCAGAGCTGGAACGCCTCGCCGACCGCGATGCCGTAGCGGTGGTACGCGTCGTCCACCGCGGCCGCGTCGGTGTGGACCGATCCGGCCAGCGCCAGCCCGAATTGCAGCGGGCGTTGCACGGTGTAGCTCGCCGTCTTGTGCCGTGCGACGAGCAGCGCCCGCTCCACGGACCAGGCTTCTGGCTCGGTCTCGCCGAGGACGTCCAGATATTGGCCGGCGATCGCCTCGATGCGCATCCGGTCGTAGCAGGCGCGCACCGCGAACAGCGTCGCGGTGGAGAGCGCCGCTCGAGCCAGGAGCTGGTCGGCCCAGACCAGGCAGAGGTCACCGGCGAGGATCGCGGAGGTCGCGCCGAAGCCGTCCGGATCGCCGAGCCGTCCGGCGTCGCTGTGCTGCGCGGCGAAGATCCGGTGTGCCGTCGGGCCGCCGCGCCGGGTCGCGGAGTCGTCCATCACATCGTCGTGGATCAGCGCGAACGTGTGCATCAGCTCCAACGCGCCGAGGGCCGGCAGCACCGGCTCGACGGGCTCCTGCGCGCCGACGACCCCGCGCCATCCCCAGTACGCGAATGTGGGGCGCAGCCTCTTGCCGCCGGCCAACACCAGATCCCGCGTGGTGCGAACGAAGCGGCCGAGCGCCGGATCGATGTCGTCGAGCGCGGCGGCCTGGCTGCTCAGGAACTCGGTCAGAGCGCCCTCGACAGCCGGCACCAACCCGTCCGCAGGGACGGTCTGGCGGGGTATCCCGACGTGTCGGTTTCCCTCGAGGATGTCATTGGCCACGGAGAGGAGATTACCGTAGGCTGCCAGTTGCGTCGATTGGTGAGTCGATTTTTCTCGAGGAGGGGTCGGTGGAGACAGATCTGGCGGCTGCGTATGAGCGGTGTCGCGAGCTGCACAAGCGCCACGGCCGCACCTACTACCTGGCCACCCGCCTGTTGCCGGCATGGAAGCGCCGGCACGTGCACGCGCTCTACGGCTTCACCAGGTATGCGGACGAGATCGTCGACCGCACCGAGGACATCTCCCCGGCGGACCGGGCAGCGCGTCTTACTGCCTGGTCAGACGACTTCCTTGCGGGCCTGACCGGCGCGCCGACGGACGATCCGCTGCTACCGGCGGTGCTGCACACGATCGCGGTCTTCGATCTCGACCGCGCCGACTTCCGGTCCTTCCTGCGCAGCATGGCGATGGATCTCACCATCACCTCGTACGCGACCTACGACGACCTCCTCGACTACATGCAGGGCTCGGCCGCCGTCATCGGCACGATGATGCTGCCGATCCTCGGCACGGCCGACCCGGTCGCCGCCGCCGAGCCGGCTCGCCAACTCGGCCTCGCCTTTCAGCTCACCAACTTCATCCGCGACGTCGCCGAGGATCTGGACCGCGGCCGCGTCTACCTGCCCGACACGCATCTGGCGGAGTTCGGCGTCACCCGCCACGACCTGTTTGCGGCCCGAGCGGCGGGCCGCTCGTCGCCGCCGGTCAGGGAGCTGATCCGCGCCGAGGTGGCCCGCGCCGACGAGCATTACGCCGCCGCGGCGCCCGGCATCCCGCTCTTGCTGCCCGGCTCGCAGGCCTGCATGCGTACGGCCTATGAGCTGTACGCCGGGATCCTCGACGAGGTCGTCGCCGCGGACTATGACGTCTTCGCCCGCCGCGCGACGGTGCCCCATCAGCGCCGGGCGAGCATCGCCGCGCGGTCGCTGCTGGCCAGGCCGGGAACGCCGGTGGCCGCGCCGGCGAGAGGCTGAGATGCGTACGGCCCTCGTCCTCTTCACCCGCGACCTGCGCGTGCGCGACAACCCCGCGCTCGCCGCCGCCTGTGCCAACGCCGAGCGGGTCCGCTGCGCTCGTCCGTGGCGGGCCGGCAGTGCCCGCGACAGCCTGCCCGGCGGACGGGCCAGGGAAACCTCAGGCCGGCAGTGCCCGCCACGTGCCGTAGCGGTGCACGGCGATACCGCCGAAGGCCGGCGTCTTGCGCGTCGCCGCGTCCACCTTGGCCAGTTCCTCCGTGAGGCGTGCCGCGCCCTCCTCGTGGAAGGTGCAGTGTGGGCAGTCAGCCAGCGGCACGGTCTCCGCGCCCAGCCGCACCCGCTTGCCTGCCGCCTTGCCCCGGGCGAGCCAATCCTGGCTGATCGACAGGATGGAGTTCACGCCGGTTCCGGTGTCGCGGTAGCTCATGACGGTGACGGCATTGACTCGGCGCAGCACCTCGTCGGCGAAGTTCTTCCGGCCGATCTTGTATTCGCCGTACCAGAACGGCACGTCGGCCTCGATCGGGAGCGGGCTGCCGGTCCGCATCTTGTCCAGCAGCGCCAGGTAGGCGGCCTCGGTGCCCTGCAGGTCCGTGCTCCAGCGGTCGGTCAGGTACGGCTCGACATCCAGGTGAATCCCCTCGAAGAGCCCGGTCGCAATGACCTTCTGCCGCCAGGCGAGCGCCGCGGCGTGATCCGCGACCCACGCAGGGTCACCGCCGAGCGCGCGCAGCTTGACCTTCCGCGCGTCGGCGCGTTCCTTCATCTCCCGGATTCGCGCGAGGCTCCCGTCGGTCAGCACCGACGGTGCAACGTAGACGAAGATCTCGGAGACGTTCTGCTGCGCGGCCCACGTCACCACCTCGGCGGCCGGGTCGTCGCCCCACAGCCACATGGCCCGGGTGTTCGCCGGTGCCGCGGTGCGGCCGGCGCCACCCGCGGAGGAGGCACCGGGCAGCGCCAAAGCGGCGGCCATGAGGATGGCAGATACCAGCCTGGTCTGCCATCGCCCCCTCATGACCGCCGCCCTCACCTTGGTGATGATTCCTCTTCCGCGGGGATACAGAATCGGCCGGGCACCGGCTCAGCTGAGGAGTCGTGCCGAGGAAATCGCCGAGTCGATGGCACTGACCCGCTCGAAGTCGCCGAGCCGCCGGGTCACATAGGCGATCGCGTGGCCCGTCGCCGGGTCAGCCCAGGCCGCGTTGCCGCCCAGGCCGCCCATGCCCCAGGTCCCGTCCGGCTCAAGTCGCACGCCGAGACCCCACGTGGTCGCACTGCCGATGAAGAGATCCAGACCGGAGAAGTGCGGCGACGTGAGGTCGTCGACGAGCGCCTGGCTCAGCAGCCGATGCCCGTCGAGCACGCCGCCGGCGAGCAGCCCGGCGTAGAAGCGGGCGAGCGAGGCCGCCGTCGCGTGCAGGTTCACCGCCGGGACGACGGCACGCCGCCACAGGTCGCTGTTGACCACGGCGAGGTCACGCGCCCCGGCCGGGTTCGAGACCGCGCGCGCATGCACCGACCCGGGCTCGCCGAGCATCCGCGCGGGCCAGTCCGGACGGTCAAACTCAAGCTCGGCACACCGCGCCGGATCCGTCGTGCCGAAACCGAAGTCCAGCCGCCACGGCCCGGCGATCTCATCTGCTACGAAGCGCGCCGGTGCCCGGCCGTCAACCCGCCGGACCAATTCGCCGAGCAGATGGCCGTAGGTCAGCGCATGCTCGGCCGCCACAGTGCCCGGCGGCCACTCCGGGCTCGCACCGGCCAGATCGTCGCAGAGCAGATCCCAGTCGCGCCACGCGGAAGCGTCCCGCGGCACGGGGAAGGTCGCGAGCCCGGACGTGTGCGTGAGCACCTGCCTTACGGAAGCATCGGCTGTGAAACGCGGCCAATGCCGCGCGATCGGATCGTCCAACGCGACCAGGCCGCGATCGACCAGCAGCAGCACCGCCAGGGCGATCACCGGCTTGCCCACCGAATAGACATTGACCAGGGTGTCGACGGCCCACGGCCGGGTCCGGGCGGCGTCGGCCCACCCCTCGCGCAGATCCACCACCGGCTCGCCCGCGCGCAGCACGCACAGCGCGGAGCCGCCGCTCAGGTGCCCCGCGAACGCGTCCCGGACCGCCTCGTAACCGGGCACCACGAAGCCATCGATCGTGCGGTCCGCCGACATGGACGCACCGTACCCGCAGAAAGTGGAAGGCTGGTCCCATGGGTGAAGCACAGCAAGTGGATGTGGTGGTCGTCGGCCTCGGCGTCGGTGGCGAGGAAGCGGCCGGCCGGCTCGCGGAGGCCGGCCTGAATGTGGTCGGCGTCGAGCACACTCTGGTTGGCGGCGAGTGCCCCTACTGGGGATGCATCCCGACCAAGATGATGATTCGCGCCGGCAACGCGCTCGCCGAGGCGCGACGCATCCCCGGCCTGGCCGGGACGTCGCAGGTGCAGCCCGACTGGGCGCCCGTGGCGCGCCGGATCCGGGACGAGGCGACCGACAGCTGGGACGACAAGGTCGCGGTCGACCGCTTCACCGGCAAGGGCGGCCACTTCGTCCGCGGCCGGGCAACCATCGTCGGTCCGGGCCGGATCAAGGTCGAGGAGCAGGAGTACGCGGCAAGTCGCGGCATCGTGATCGCCACGGGAACGACGGCTGTCATCCCGCCGATCGACGGGCTCGCGGACACCCCGTACTGGACGAACCGCCAGGCCGTCGAGGCCGAAACCCTGCCCGACACCCTCCTCGTCCTCGGCGGCGGCGCGATCGGCCTGGAGCTTTCGCAGGTCATGGCCCGCTTCGGCGTTCAGGTCACGGTGATCGAGGGCAGCGACCGGCTGCTCGCGATGGAGGAGCCCGAAAGCTCCGAGACGGCGGCCGCGGCCTTGGCGCGCGACGGCGTCAAAGCCCTAACAGGGGTACGCGCACAGCACGTTGCGCACTCCGCCGCGGGCTTCCTGGTGCGGTTGTCCGACGGCTCGTCCGTCACCGGTGAGCGGTTGCTCGTCGCCACCGGCCGGGCCGCGCGCCTCGACGGGCTGGGCCTGGAAACGCTCGGCCTCGACCCGTCGGCGCGATTCCTGAGCACCGACGACCGGATGCGCGCCGCCGACAAGGTCTGGGGCGTCGGCGATGTGACCGGCAACGGCGCGTTCACCCACATGGCCATGTACGAGGCGGATGTCGCCGTCCGCGACATCCTCGGCCAGGGTGGCCCCGCAGCGGACTATCGCGCGAGGCCGCGCGTCACGTTCACCGATCCGGAGATCGGTGCGGTCGGCATGACCGAGCAACAGGCCCGGAAGGCCGGCGTCGACGTACAGGTCGGCTACTCAAGCCTGCCGTCCTCCTCCCGCGGCTTCATCCACGGGCCCGGCAACGAGGGATTCATCAAGGTCGTCGTCGACCGGTCCCGCGGCGTGCTGGTCGGCGCGACCTCGGCCGGACCAGCGGGCGGCGAGGTCCTGGGTGCGCTGACGGTTGCGGTCAAGGCCGAGGTCCCCGTGGCGACGCTCAAGGCAACGATCTGGGCGTACCCCACCTTCCACCGGGCGATCGGTGACGCCCTGCGCGCCCTCTAAAGCGGGACGGTCGCGGCAATGGTGGTTCCTGCCGGGGACGAGACGATACGAAGGTCGGCCAGGTGTCGGGCGATCCACAGCCCACGCCCGCCCGGGAGGGACGGCTCGGGCAGGCTCTGGCCGGCCACGCCAGGGTCCGGCATTCCCCTGCCTGAGTCGCTGACCTCGCAGTGCAGTGCGCCGCCGGCCAGCCAAAGACGCAGCCGGCCGGTGCCGCCGCCGTGGCGGACGGCATTGCTCGCCAACTCATGGGCGACCAGCACCACCGTGTCGACGGTGCTGTCGCCCGCCACCTCGACGGCGTGCGCGGCGACCGCCGAGCGCAACGCATACAGGCCGTCGCCGTCGAAACCCTGCTCTAGGAGGGGCTCCGGGCCCTCGGACGGGACGTCGTGGCGGGCCGCGCGGGTTGGCTGGTTCGGAGTGTTACGGCCGGGCGTGGCGCCGGTCAGCTCAGCGCTCACCATTGCGCACCAACATCCGCAATGCGGGGATGCCGGCGGCACCCGCGGCCGTCAACGTCCGCTCGACCGGCTCCCCGCAGATCACGATCATCCGGCGCTGGTCGGGCAGGTTCGCCGCCGTTCGGAGGATCACCGTGGCGGCGCCTCCGTCGATGAAGCGCAGGTGGTTGAGGTTGAGGTGGACGTCCCGGTCCAGGCGTACAGCCTCGGCGAGGGCGTCGCTCAATGCGCCCGCGCGGGCATAGTCGAGCTCGCCTGCCACCCGTACGCCCGGAGGCACGTGCTGCCGACAGATCCGCAGCACCGGGTCCTCGTGGTAGACCGCCGCGGCGACCGTCCGGGGATGCACTCGCGAGGCGTAGCCGAGGGTGACCGGGTCGAAGCTCTCCCGGTCGTATTCGCAGATCGCCGTCAGCCCGCCGTCCGCGAAAAGCCGCCCGACCTCGGACTCGAACACGAGCAGTTGCTCCGCGTTCGCCTGCGGTCGCGCGGCCCAACACATGTCCGCGGTGATCCGCAGCCCTGCGTAACCCTCGCGCCGGGCGCCGGCAAGCTCGCCGGCAAGCAGTTCCACCATGGTCGCGGCGTCCGGCCCGGCGCCGCCGCCCCAGAGCCGGTCGCTGCGCACGACGCTGAGCTCGGCGCCGGCCTCCAGGCCGCGATCCAGCAGGTCAGCGCGCAGTTCGTCGGCGCCCAGCGTCTCCGTGAAACAGATGACCTTGTCGCCGCGGTGCTGTCCGGCGGCGACGAACGCGGCCAGGATGTCGAGCCGTTCCTCGGGGTCGGAGAACGTCAGGCAGGCGTGGTCGCCAGGCGTGAGCCGGTCCACCGGCGTGGTGGCAACCATGCTTCCTCCTCGTGCGTCCGAGGTCCGCAACGTACCCGATGCGCCGGCGACTCAAGCACGGGATTGGTGCGGCTACCTGGGGTAACCCTCTCGGTATGGTGCGGCAGACGATCTCCCGACCTGAGTGGTCTTCGTCGCTGGATCAGGTCAGCGATCGGCCGCAGAGCGCCGTGCAGGAGGTCACGAAGCCCAGACGACAGCGGGATATCTGGCATAGCCACCCCCTCCACCCGGTTCTTGTCGGTGCGTTGGGGCGTGCTGCGTCCGGGTGGCGCAGGACTGCGATCACTCAGATCGCATTTGGCGCGGCGAGCGCTGCGCTGGCGAATGCCGTCGGTGTCGTCGACCGGGTCGGCGCTGTCGGGGGACGAACTTGGGACCGGGGACCAGCTTGGGGATGGCCTGGAGCATGCAGTGGCCAACGCGGCGGTGCTTGCCTCTATCTGGGTCGCTGGCGGCGCGCTGCACCGTGCTGGGGTGGGCCGGGCGTCACCATTGCCCGCGCGAGGGCTTCTCGTACGAGCTGGGCGCGGACGCGAATCAGGCAGCGGCCGGGTCGCTTCGGCGTCCCCTGGAACCGCGGCCGAGTCGCTTCGGTGCCCAGTTGGCGGTCCAGGGCGAGCGAGACCAGGTCCCGGGACTCGGTTCGCCCGACTTTGGCAGCTCTTCGCCTGCTTTAGCGGATCGAAGGGCCGCGGCGAGGGGGGCAGGCTCGGGCGCCTTTGTGGTGTGTCCCTGGCCCGCACGCGCCTTTCGGCCGCTGATGGAGTCGTGGTGCACGGGCCGGCGGCTGGCGGTTAGCCCACGCTGCGTGCCCGGAACTGTGACGGTGTGTTGTCCGTTGCTGCGCCCTGATCGCGTTCTCCCTGGTAGGGGAGTTGTGGCGGGGGACACGGGGGGCCGATTTGGAGCCTGGGAAACGCTCGGGTAATGTTTTGCGAGCCGGCAGGGAAACGGGCGAGGCAAGCGAAACGAACCGGGGTAACCGGGGAAGTCAGCGACCGGCCGTCCTGCCAAATCCTTCGAACTTCGAGATCGTAGCAATGCTGCGCGTGCGTAGCGGTGTCACGAGCTCGGCCCGAAGGATGCACTGGGTACGAACGGCACGAACCGGGAGATACCGGTTGACAGGGCCAGGAAGACCTAGTAAAGTTGAACGAGTGCCCCGAGGGCGGGTCGCCTTGATAGGTGGTCGGTTTGTTCGGTGTGTGGTTGTTCTTTGAGAACTCAAC
>Ga0307515_10023602_pt1 | contig 10768 bp, 9 predicted proteins | sample 17_EM_MG_FD_194513 | JGI IMG/M metagenome (GOLD analysis project Ga0307515, IMG submission 194513) | Populus trichocarpa ectomycorrhiza microbial communities from riparian zone in the Pacific Northwest, United States - 17_EM | ecosystem: Host-associated > Plants > Roots > Unclassified | place...
AACCCGGCGACGCCGACGCGGCGTGGATGCGGTGCTTCGTCACCCGCGGCACCGTGCTCACCGTCAACCTGACCAGCCGCATCGACCGGTTCAGCGCCGCGGCGGTGTTCGACACGCTCGCCGAGACCGCGGTGGAGGGCGCGGTCGAGGCCAAGCTCGGCGATTCGCACCTCGATATGTTCGTGTCCGGCAGTCGCGACTGAATGGAATCCCCGCGCCGGCCGGGATCGCCGCTCGCGCGGCCCCGCGACCCGGGGCATGATGCCAGCGTGCCCGCACCGCCGCCCGACGCCCGGGGGACCGCGCCCGATGCCGCGGCCGCCGAGGTCACGCTCGATGGCACGGTCGAGCGCTTCGTGTATCGCGACGATGACTCGAGCTTCACGGTCGCACGGCTGACCACCGAGGGCCACGCGATGGTCACGATCGTCGGCGAGCTGGTCGGCATCACCGAGGGCCTGCCGCTGCGGCTGCGCGGCCGCTGGGTCGACGACCGGAAGTTCGGCCGCCAGTTCCGGGTCGCGACCTACCAGCTGCGCTCGCCCGCGACCCTGGTCGGCATCGAGCGCTTCCTGGGCTCGGGGATCATCCCGGGGATCGGCCCCGAGCTGGCCCGCCGGCTGGTCAGCCACTTCGGCATGGACACGCTCGAGGTCATCGATCGCAAGCCCGAGCGGCTGGTCGAGGTCCCGGGGATCGGCGCGTCGCGCGCCGGCAAGCTCGCCGCCGCGTTCGCCGCCCAGCGCCACGTCCAGGACGTCATGGTGTTCCTGCGCGGCCACGGCGTGTCGGCGGCGTTCGCCGCGCGGATCGTCAAGAAGTACGGCAAGGACGCGATCAACGTCGTGCGCGCCAACCCGTATCGCCTCGCCCACGAGATCTGGGGCATCGGGTTTCGCACCGCCGACGCGATCGCCGAGAAGCTCGGGATCGCGCGCGACGCGCCCGAGCGGCTCGAGGCCGGCCTGCTCCACGCGCTGGAGACCAGCGCCGAGGACGGCCACATGCACCTGCCCGACGATGAGCTGATCGCCGCCGCCGCGGCGCTGCTCGGGGTGGCCGGCGACCGGCTGGCGCCGCGGCTCGCCGCGCTCGAGCATCACCGCCTGGTCGTGCGCGAGGTCCTGGGCCACCGCGGCGCATGCACGATGCTGCCGTGGGCCCACGACGCCGAGGTCACCTCGGCTGCCCAGCTCGCCCAGCTGATCCGGACCCCGGCGCGCGGCCTGGGGCTCGACATCCACGCCGCGATCCACGCGTTCGAGGCGGTCACCGGGGTCGTGCTCGCCGGGCAGCAGCGCCGCGCGGTCGAGGCCGCGCTGGTCGACAAGTGCACCGTGATCACCGGCGGCCCGGGCGTCGGCAAGACCACGATCGTCAAGGCGATCGTCCACCTCGCCAAGCTCGTCAGCCGCCGGGTCGCGCTCGCCGCTCCGACCGGCCGCGCCGCCAAGCGGCTCGGCGAGGCCACCGTGATGGACGCGATGACGATCCACCGGCTGCTCGAGTTCCAGCCCCACGAGGGCGGGTTTCAGCGCGGCCGCGACAACCCGCTCGACGCCGACCTGGTCGTGGTCGACGAGGCCTCGATGGTCGACGCCCAGCTGTTCAGCGCGCTGGCCCTGGCGCTGCGGCCCGGCGCGCAGCTGATCCTGGTCGGCGACATCGACCAGCTGCCGTCGGTCGGGGCCGGCGCGGTGCTGTCCGACGTGATCGCCTCCGAGGCCGCGACGGTGATCCGGCTGACCGAGATCTTCCGCCAGGCCGCGGCGAGCCAGATCGTGGTCTCGGCCCACGCGATCAACCACGGCGAGCTGCCGGTGCTCGAGACCCCCGGCGGGACCTCGGACTTCTACTTCATCTCGCGCGACGACGCCGAGGCCGCGCGCGCCACGATCGTCGAGCTGGTCGCCGAGCGCATCCCGGGCCGGTTCGGGTTCGACGCGATCGGCGACATCCAGGTGCTCGCACCGATGCACCGCGGCGAGCTCGGCACCGCCGCGCTCAACCGCGCGCTGCAGGACCGGCTCAACCCCGCGGCCGGCGGCCCCGAGCTGACGCGCGGCGAGCGGGTGTTCCGCCGCGGCGACAAGGTGATGCAGCTGCGCAACGACTACGACAAGTCGGTGTTCAACGGCGACATCGGCGTGATCGCCGCGATCGACGCCGACAACGGCGCGATCGGCGTCGAGCTCGACGGCCGGCTGGTCAGCTACGAGCGCGCCGAGCTCGATCAGCTGACCCACGCCTACGCGGTCAGCGTCCACAAGAGCCAGGGCTCGGAGTACGCCGCGGTCGTGATCCCGCTGGTGACCCAGCACTACATGATGCTGCAGCGCAGCCTGCTCTACACCGCGGTCACCCGCGGCAAGAAGCTGGTGGTGATCGTCGGCAGCCGCCGCGCGGTCGCGCTCGCGGTGCGCAACGCCGACGCCAAGCGGCGCTACACCTGGCTCGCCGAGCGGCTGCGCGACCTGATGGCGGCGTGACGGCAACCGGATCGCGGCCCGATCGCGAGCGGGAGATCCGGCCGGCTACTGCAGCTCGACGTCATGGATCTCGCTGACCACGCCGGGCGCCATCGTCGCGGCGAGATCGGCGTCGTACGCCCCGCTCGGCGCCGGCAGCGCGGCCGCCGAGCTCAGCGCGACCACGCGGTAGCTCCCGACGCGGTCCAGCGTCAGCTCGAGGATCAGCGCGCCGCCGGCCCGCTCGCACGCCAGCCGGGCCGGGCACGCCGCGATCAGATCGCGGCCGTCGCGGTACACCCAGATCGCGCGATGGTCCGCGCCGCCGCGCACGACGGCGCGGATCCGATCGCCGCCGACCACGTCGCCGCGCGTCCGCGCCGCGCTCGCGCTGCGCTCGATCGCCAGGCTCAGCGCGTCCGGCCGCGGCGGGGTCCACAGCACCACCAGCACCAGCGCGGCCGCCAGCGCGGCGAGCGGGATCGCGAACCACCCGCGGTGGGGACGCGGCCGGGGCTCGATCGCCGCGAGCACGCGCCGCTCCCAGCCCGGCGGCGGCTCGTGCTCGGCGCCGAGCTGGGCGAGCGCGCGGATCAGCCGATCGTCCGCGCCGGTCACACCCGCGCTCCGGTCCGGGTCTCGATGCACCGGCGCAGCGCCGGCAGCGCGCGCATCACCCGCGCCTGCAGCGTGCCCGGCTTGGCGCGGTACAGGTCCGCCAGCTCCTCGAACGTCATGCCCTGCTGGTAGCGCAGGACCAGCACGCTGCGCGCATGCTCGCCGAGCCGGTGCAGGCAGGTGATCAGCGCGCGCCGCAGGCGGGCCTCGTCGAGCTGATCGCCCGGCGGCGGGGTCGGGTCCACGGCGTCCGCGGTGTCGTCGTCCTCGATGTGGGCCTGGGCGCGGCGCCGCGACTTGGCGGCATCGAGCACGCGGTGCCGCGCGATCGCGAACAGCCAGGTCCGCAGCGTCGAGCGCGCCGCGAACCGCAACAGGTCGCGGTGCGCCTGGATGAAGATCTGCTGGTGAACGTCATCGGCCAGCGTCCGGTCGTGCAGCTCCTCGCGACAGTAGCGATAGACCGCGACGCCGTGGCGCTGCATCAACGCGGTGAGCGCCGCGGTCCGGTCTCCGCGGTTGATCAGCCGGACGATGTCGCGATCCGGATCCTCCCCGCGCGGCACCTCGGACTCTCCGCCACTGCCCACGAGCTCTGGATCGTCGCCCCGGGACGACCTGGCGTTCGCCGATTCCATGTACATCGTGGGTAGGCGACGGAAGCCCACGATCCACGACACACCGAGTGGGGTTCGGCATCACGACCGGGATCGGACGGTATGCATGACGCGGACCGCCGAGATCAGACGCCCGGTCGCTACGCGGGCTCGCCGTGTTCGCGCTCGGTCGCTGCGAGCAGCTCGACCAGGCGGTGGACGCCGTCCTCGGGAAACGCGTTGTACAGGCTCGCGCGCAGGCCGCCGATCGAGCGGTGACCGGCCAGGCCACTCATGCCGTGGTCCCGCGCCCGGGAGAGCAGCGCAGCCTCGATCTCGGGCGACGCACCGCGGAACACCACGTTCATGTTCGACCGGCTGCCCGGCCGAGCGTGCGCACACCACAGCCGGCTGTGGTCGAGGAAGTCATAGAGAACACTCGCCTTGCGCGCGTTGCGCTCGCCGAGCGCCGCCAGCCCGCCCTGATCGCGAATCCACGCCACGACCTCGCCGATCATGTAGATGCCGAACGTGTTCGGCGTGTTGTACATCGAGCCCTCGCGGACATAGGTCTGGTAGTCGGCGAGCGGCGGCAGGCCGGGCCGCCGGGTGGCAAGGAAGTCCTTGCGCGCGATCACCAGGGTCGTGCCCGACGGGCCCAGGTTCTTCTGCGCCCCGGCGTAGATCAGCCCGTGGTCGGCCAGCGGCAGCGGACGGCTGAAGATATCGCTCGACGCGTCACACACCAGTGGCGCCGGTGGGCTCGCCGGCGGAACGTGCCATTGCGTGCCGTAGACCGTCTCGTTGCTGGTGTAGTGGACATAGCGCGGCGCGGCGGAATAGGCCATCGCGTGCGGCGTGACGTCGAATGCCGGGCCGGCGTCACAGGCGATGTGGACGTTGCCAAACCGCCGGGCCTGCTCCGCCACCTTCGTCGACCAGATCCCGGTATGGCAGATGTCGGCAGTCTCGGTCTCGCCCAGAAAGTTCTGCGGCACCATCGTGAAGTGGTGCGTGGCGCCGGCGGTGATGAACAGGATCGCGAACTCGTCGCCGATCCCGGCGACCTCGCGGATCGCCGCGGTGGTGCGCTCGAGCACCGCGCCGAACACCGCGCCGCGGTGGCTGTGCTCGAGGATCCCGATCCCGGAGCCGTCGAGATCCCACAGCGCGGCCTGGGCCCGCCGCAGCACCGGCTCGGGGAGCGTGGCAGGTCCCGACGAGAAGTTGAGTTTCCGGGTCACCGGCGAGTCACCGGCGATGCTGCGGATGCGGGTCTTCCCAGTAGAACACCGTGATCGCGATGCAGTGGAATGCCTCGTCCGAGGATTGCGTGATGACGATATCGGTGACCTTGAGCTGTGGATTGTGGGCCATCCACGCCGTGACCTTCTCCCCGAGCTGATCGCGGTCCGCGACCATCGTCGCCGAGAACACCTTCACTCCGTTGAACTTCACATCTCGCCGCAGTGTCACCTGCCCGGATGTATTGGCTTGGTTCGCGGACATGCGGGGCGACGGTATCATGAAGGTATCGATCCTTACGAGACCTGGTGCGCGACGATGGTCACTCGTCGTCATCGAGCGCTCGATCCAGCGCGTTGGCGAGCCGCTCGGCCTCCTGGGGTGACATTGCGCTGGGCGTGAATGCCTTCTCCGCGGTCTCGACCAGTGACAGCATGCGGGCCTGCTCGAGCGACAGGCTCGATGCATCGCCGGTGATCCACTCGTCGAGCTCTTCCGTGAGACGCTTCTTGGTCCGGGCTTCCTCGCCGCGCGGGGTCAGCCCCGGCACCGGCGCGCCGTGCCGGCGATAGCTGATCGAGCCGTACGCATTGGCGAGATCGCGCCGGAATTCGGACATGTTCTGGTAGCGCCGGCCTGCGTCCTTCTGCATCGCGCGCAGGATCACGGCCTCTGCCATCTCGGTGATCTCACGGTGCGGTGCGAACTCGCGGGGCGACGGTGGGTTGTTGTGAATATGCATCGCCAGGACCTCGCTCGACTGGGGCGCCTCGAACGGTGGCCGGCCGCACAGCATGTCGAACAGGATCACCCCCAGCGAGTAGACGTCCGCGCGGTGATCGACGTCCTCGCCGCGCGCCGCCTCGGGCGACATGTACTCGGGCGTGCCGAACACGGCGCCCTGGACGGTCTCGGCGAGCAGCTCGTCCTGGACCAGCACCTTGGCGATGCCGAAGTCGAGCACCTTGACGAAGTCGTACGACTCCTCGCGCTCGGTGATCCACGACTGATCCGGCGTCATCCGGAGCAGGTCGCGCCGGCCCGGCTTCTTGAGCAGCATGATGTTGTCGGGCTTGAGGTCTCTGTGGATCACGCCCACGGCGTGCGCGGCCTCGAGCGCGAGCGCGATCTGGTTGGCGACGTTGAGCGCGCGGTGGAGCTCGACCGCGCCTTCCTTCTCGATCAGGTCCTCGAGGCTCTTGCCGTCGAGGTACTCCATCACGAAGTACACCGGGCCCTCGGCGAGGATGCCGAAGTCGGTCACGTCGACGATGTTGGGGTGGTTGATCGACGTCGCCGCGCGGGCCTCGCGCAGGAAGCGGTGGATCGCCTCCTGGTAGCGGGCGAACTGGGGATGCAGCACCTTCACCGCGACCGGCTTCTTGATGTAGATGTGCTCGCCGCTGTAGACCGTGCCCATGCCGCCGCGGCCCAGGATCTTGTCGAGCCGGTAGTTACCGATCGAGGTGCCGAGCCGCGCGATGTCGTCCTCCTCGACGAGGATCGCCGAGTCGTGGAGACAGAAACGCTCTCCGTCGGGGAACCGCGTGAAGCATCGGGGGCAAACCTTCACGCTAGTTTCCGAAGCGGGATTGTACGAACAGCGACAGGAACCGGTTGTCGATCGGGCTCACGCCGTCGGGTGGCTTGACGTTGAGCAGCGTGAACTCGAGGCCGATGTCGAGCTTCTGGTTGGGCGAGAACTCGACCCGGCCGGTGACCGGGACCTGGAAGTTCCCCGCGTCGGTGTTGAAGTCCACGATCCGCAGCTGCGCGAACGCCACCAGCGACAGCGCGGGGATCGGGTTGGTCGCGATGCCGATCGACGGGTTGAGATCGGGCGTGACCTTGTTGCCGTCTGCCTCGTTGACGTCGATGGTCATCAGCGTCTGCAGCGCGATGATCGCGATCTCCGGCTTGAGCGCGTAGCGGAACGGGAAGCCGAGATCGACCGAGAACTTGAACTTGCCGGGATCGTACTTGCCGTTGGGGATCCCCAGGACATTCCCCATCGCATCCTTGCACCCGGACTGGTCCGGCGTCTCCGTGCAGGAGTGCGCCTTCGCGAAGCGGTGCAGGTTCGCCGCGAGCCGGATGTCGACGAGGTCGTAGAGCAGCGAGCCCTCGAACCCGCCATACACGCTGAGCTGCGAGAAGTTGTAGGCGCTGGTGAATCCGCCGATCACCATGAAGTTGTCAGCGTAGCCGTACTGTCCCTCGAGCGACACGCCGGCCGACTTGAACGCGCCCACCGAGCTCACATCCGTGCCGACGCCGAGCCGGGCCTGTGTGATCTGCTGGGTGATGGTGAGCGGCCGGAGCAGCTCGTTCACCGGGTAGGTCGCCAGCGTGAACAGGCCGCCGGAGGTGACGGCCGGTTGATCCTTGTCCTCGGGATCGTCGCTCTCGTCGTCCTTGCTGGGCTTGTCCTCGTCGTCGTCGCCACCCTCATCGTCGTCGCCCTTGGCGGCGTACGCCGATTGACCGTGGCCCGGCCAGGTCACATAGCCGGCGCTCAGCGCCAGCACCAACGCGAGCCGCAACCCGCGAGAAAGCGAAGGAAGCATCACCACCTCGGCGGAAATGCTACCGCAAATCCGATGCCCAGGCGCGAGCGACACCGCCCAAACGATGCGTATGCGCCACTGCCACCACGGGAGCAGGCGACGGGGCTACGCAGATCCTTGCATACGCCGCAGACGGCGTCGCCAACGGCGAGGCCTGCCTTTCGGATCCCGAAGGCCGCCGCCTCGGTCACCGGGGCCGCCGGTACCCCCCGGGCGTCGAATGACGCCGGGTGACTCAGCTGACCCGGCCCGGGCGACGGGGCTTCGGGGATGGAAGGCGTCTACTACTTCCTCTTGCCCTTCTTCCCACCCGCCTTCTTGGCCGGCGCCTTCTTGGCCGGCGCCTTCTTGGCCGGCGCCTTCTTCGCCGGTGCCGCCTTCTTGGCCGGCGCCTTCTTGGCCGGTGCTGCCTTCTTGCTCTTGCGCTTGCTGCCGCCGACCTGGCGCTCCTTGCGCGCCACGTCCCCGTCGCCGTCGAGATAGTAGAGGTACTTGCTGTAATCCATCTCGATGCCGGCGGTGGCGACCTTCTGCGCCTTGCCCTTCGGCTGGCCGGGCTTCTTCCGGGGCGTTGCCCAGACGTCGCCGCTCTTGATGTAGTACATCAGGTCGTTGTCGCGCTTGATTCCAGTCTTGAAGATCTTCTCACCCATAAATTCAGACCCTCCCTAGGGGTAGTGGGGTTGATGCACGGTATCTGAAGGGTCTGACAAACTCCGCACAAAATCGCCGAAAACGTCGTCGGAGGGATGAGAGATCTCCGACGAGGAACGTCCGGCGGGGGGGCAGGTGGGGTGGTTCCCGACGACGATCCCCCTGTGGATAACTGGTTTCTCGACGACGATCCCAACGATCGTAAATCCTCGACGAGAAAAGGGAATTTCTCGACGAGGATCACCGGGAGACGGTGCGGGAACGCCCCTGTCCGGGGGCCGGTTCACAGACCAGGACCTGGCTCTCGGCGGAGCCGTCCAGGGGCCGAAAAGAAAAATCGCCGTAGCGCTCCGTGACCCGAAATCCGGCATGGGCGACCAGCGCCTCGAGCTCGGCCGGGAAGAATTTGCGCTGGGACAGCTGCACGACCCGGGCATCCACCCCCCGGGTGTCCGCCGCCCGGTCGTCCAACCCCCGGGTGTCCGCCGCCCGGTCGTCGCGGCCGCCGGGCCGCCGCCGGGGGGCGATCTGCCCTGCCGGCTCGTCGGCGGGCTCGTAGTACAGCCGGATCAGCGCGATCTGGCTGACCGGGTCGTAGTCGTGGTTCGTCGAGTAGTACATCGCGCGCCCCGTCGTGGGATCGGTGAACCGGGTCTTCGCCCAGCGCCGGCTCGAGTCGCGGGTCAGCCAGGCGAAGTCCGGCAGCTGGACGTCGAACGCGAACGCCCCGCCCGGGGCGAGGTGTGCTGCAATACGTTGCAGACAGGCGGTGACCTCGTCCCGCGTGTACAGGTGCTCGAGGACATTGAAGGCCGCGATCGCCAGCGGGAACCGCCCGTCGACCGAGAAGCTGCGCAGGTCGCCGGCCACCGGGGTGATCCGGGCCGCGGCCGCCGCTGGCAGCCGCGCGATCCGGGCCCCGAGCCGGGTCAGCATCTCCGGCGACCGGTCGACCGCCACGACGCGGCGGCCGTCGCGCGCGAGCGGCACCGTGACCCGCCCGCTGCCGGCGCCCAGCTCGAGGATCCGATCGGCTCCGCGGCGGCGGGCGAGCTCGCGGTAGAAGGTGACGTCGGCCCGCCGCCGCCGGTACTCGTAGTCATAGAGGGCGGCGTCGACGTAGTGCTCGTGCGAACCGGCCTCGATCAGGTTGTCGACGAACGCGGCGAAGTCCTGGGCAGTGAAGCCGCCCTGCGGGTAGGAGATCGCGCCCCAGGACGGATCGACGAGCCCGCCGAGCCCCTGCCGCCTCGCGGGCGAGACCGCGGGCGAGACCGCTGGTGAGGCCGCCGGTGAGGCAGGATGGACCGGCCGCCCGGGTGGGACCCGGCTCGCCGGCCGGGCCCGGCCGCCCCGGGGTGCCTGCCCGGCTGCGCGCTTCGAACCACGGTCACGCTCGCGTCGCGCCACCGGCCGCCTCGCTACGCGCTGCGCTCGCCGGCGGGCGCCAGCTCGAGACGGCGGCGCCGACCACCGCGGCGGCGGCGCCGGCGCTTGCGGGGGCGATCCGGATCATCGTCCTCGTCGGTCGCGGCCCCGGAGGTGTCGGCCGTGATCGCCGGCGGCGGCGCCGGATCCTTGCCCGCCGCGCGCTCCATCAGCTCGAACAGCAGCACCGCGTCGTCGATCACCTCGCGGCCCCCGGCGAGCTCGGCCTGCGCGCCGCGCTTGTTGGCGGCCAGGAGCTTGCGCTGGGCGATCAGCAGGTAGCGCAGCCGCTCGCTGTCGCGGCGGGTGACGTGGAGCTGGACGATCAGCGGGTGCGCCAGCTCCTGCACCGCGCTGGTCAGGTCGCCGCCGCGCAGGTCCTCGGACAGGAACGGCGCGAGCAGGGCACCGAACGCGACCGCGTTGGACGGGTCGCGGCCGTCGGCGACCGCCTTGTCGATCCACGGCAGGGTGGCCCATGCCGCGGTCCGCCGCCGGACCAGCTCGCGGCCGGGCGCGAACGACAGCCGGACGGCCGCGGCTGCCGCCGGGCGCGCGGCGGGCTCGTCGGCCCAGACCCGGTGCCACGCCTGCTCCTCGTCGTCGAGATCGACCTCGCCGCCGTCCTCGCCGTCCTCGGCCTCGCCGTCGCCGTCGGCCTCGGCCTCGCCGTCGGCCTCGACCTCGCCGTCCTCCGGCGGATCATCGGGGTCGTGCTCCGCCGGGTCGTCGTCGTCATACTCGATCCGCGCGACGGTCGAGCGCGGCGCGATCCCGGCGATCGGCGGCGCCTTCGCCGGAGCGCCCTCGCCCTCGAGCAGTCCCGCGAGGTACGGCGACAGCACGGCGAGCACCCCGGTCTCGACCAGGAGCTCGAACGACCGCCGCGCCGCCCCGCCGCGCATCAGCCGGTGGATCTCCTCGAGCAGCCGCGGCGGCGCGCACTTGCTGATCTCGCCGCGCCAGCGCAGCAGCGCGCGCCAGGTCCCGGGCTCGAACCCGAAGTCGAGCCGGGCGGCGAACTTGATCGCGCGCAGGATCCGGACCGGATCCTCCTGGAACCGGATGTCCGGGTCGCCGATCGTGCGGACCAGCCGGGCGTCGAGATCGGCCAGGCCGCCGACGTGGTCGATCACCTCCTCGCGCTCGACGTCGTAGAACAGCCCGTTGATCGTGAAGTCGCGGCGCCGCG
>Ga0307515_10023604_pt1 | contig 10768 bp, 11 predicted proteins | sample 17_EM_MG_FD_194513 | JGI IMG/M metagenome (GOLD analysis project Ga0307515, IMG submission 194513) | Populus trichocarpa ectomycorrhiza microbial communities from riparian zone in the Pacific Northwest, United States - 17_EM | ecosystem: Host-associated > Plants > Roots > Unclassified | place...
CGTGAGGCCGTGAGGCCGTGAGGCCGTGAGGCCGTGAGGCCGTGAGGCCGTGAGGCCGTGAGGCCGTGAGGCCGTGAGGCCGTGAGGCCGTGAGGCCGTGAGGCCGTGAAAAGTGTTGATGCGTGGCCTGGGTGGTGCGCGCGGGGGCTGTGTGGGTGGGACGGGTGCGGCCGCGGGGGAGGGCGGCCGCACCCGGGTTTTGGTGGGCGGGTTCGGTTACCAGTCGGCGGGGTTGGCGGCGGCTTCGGTGATCTCGGCTTCGAAGGTGCTCACTTGGGTGTAGACGCCGGGCTTGCCCTTCTCGGCGCAGCCTTCGCCCCAGCTGACGATGCCGACCTGGACGATCTCGCCGTCGGCGTCGGGGCGGAAGAGGGGACCTCCGGAGTCGCCCTGGCAGCTGTCGACGCCGCCTTCGGGGACTCCCGCGCAGATCTCCTCCTCGGGGACCAGGTCGACGTAGGAGCCTCCGGCGGCGGCGCAGGTCTCGTCGTCGACGAAGTCGACGGTGGCCTCGCGGAGGAGGTCGGACTGGGGACCGTCCGGGGTGGTGGCGCCCCAGCCGGCGACGGTGAAGGTGCCCTTGTCCAGCGATGTGTCGGTGGTCAGGGGCAGCGGCGGCAGGTCGGTGATCGGTTCTTCGAGCCTGATCAGGGCCCAGTCGCGGCCCATGCCGTCGTAGCCGGGGGCAACGAGGATGCTCGCGGCTCGGGTGGTGGTGGCGTCGGGGTCGTTCGGGTCGACGGTTCCCGTGGTCGCGGTGACCGTCGACGGGTCGTCGACGCCGGCGACGCAGTGGGCTGCGGTGAGGACGATGTCGGGCCGGTAGAGGGAGCCGCCGCAGCCCATCGAGAGGCGGACCATCCACGGCAGCTCGCCCGGCGGTGCGAGGGTGCCGCCGATGATGCGCGGTGATCGCGGTTCGGGGGCGGCGTGGGCGGCGGGTGATGCGAGGCTCACCGCGATGAGGAAGGCGAGCACGGCGAGCAGGTAGAAGGCGAGGTCACGGCCGAGGTGGGTGCGGCGGACGGCGAACATGTTCTTCTCCTCGTGTCTGGCGGTGTCGTAGTCTCGGGAACATGGGACGAGTGACCGACCGGCGACGGGTTCAGCGCATTTACCAGGGCGAACGCGGTTTCCGCCCGGACACGCTGATCGTCGAGGAGCCGTTGGAGATCCAGCTCGACGGCGAGCCTCTCTCGGTCACGATGCGCACGCCGGGCGACGACGTCGACCTGGCGCTCGGCTGGCTCTACGCCGAGGGGATCATCACCTCCTTCGAGGACGTGGTCACCGCCAAGCACTGCATGGACAGCGACCTCAACGTGCTGGACGTGCGGCTGCGGCCGCACGTGGCCGTGCCCGACCGGGCGGGCCGGGGCTTCACCGTCAGCGGCGCCTGCGGGACCTGCGGCACCTCCAGCCTCGAAGCGCTGCGGGAGGTCACGGCCAAGGCCGTGCGCTGGCCGATCCGCGACGACACCGCACCCGTCGACCTCGCCGCCCTGACCGAGCTGCCCGACCGGCTCCGCGCCGGGCAGAAGGCCTTCGCGCGGACAGGTGGCGTGCACGCCGCGGGCCTGTACGGGCCCGACGGCGCCGAGGTCGCCGTCCGTGAGGACGTCGGCCGCCACAACGCCGTCGACAAGATCGTCGGCGAGCGGTTGCGCGCAGGTGCCCTCCCGCTGACCGGCCATGTGCTGATGGTCAGCGGACGGGTCGGCTACGAGATCGTCCAGAAGGCGGCCATGGCCGGGATCCCGGTCCTGGCGGCGGTTTCGGCCCCGAGCACGCTCGCGGTCGACCTCGCCGCCGAGCTCGGGATGACCCTTGTCGGCTTCCTGCGCGGCGACTCGATGAACGTCTACGCGGGTACGTCGCGGACCTCCTCGCAGGCGGCATCACCCGCCCCCTCCGCGTAGGTCTCCGCGATCCACTCGCGTGTGATCGGTGGCAGCAACGTCGGCGGCAGGGCGGCGTTGAGCACGTCGGTGAGCATCAGCGCCAGGCGGTAGTCGGGCTGGGCTTCGAGGGCGCGCTCGACCGCGATCCGCGACAGGGCGCCGTTCCCTGCACGCCATGCCGCGTACGACAGCAGCGACGCGGTGACCGGGACGTGTTCGGGCTCGGCGTGCCGGACGAGGCGGATCCACAGCGGCACCAGCGCCTCCGGCTCGTGCTCGTCGACCAGCGCCCAGGCCTCGTCCCGGATGCGGTCGTGGCAGAGCATCAGGCACAGGGCCGCGATGTCCTCGACGTCCGGCAGCCGGCCGCCGGCGCGCAGCTCGCCGACCACCCGCCGCAGCAGCATGACGCCTTCGTCGCGCCAGCCGTCCCAGCGGGCCGTGGTGTCGCGCGTGCCGAGCAGCTCCGAGGCAAGGCTCGCGCTCTTCTCGGCCAAGGCCGCGCGGACCAGCACGCGATCCTCCGGTGGGCAGGGCTCGATCAGCGCCACTACCTCCTCGCGGCTCGGCAGCGCCTGGAGCCCGGCGAAGATCATCGCCGCCGACACGCGCTCGCCGCCGAGGTCGAAGGCCGTGCCCTCGACCGGGCAGCACTCCCCGCTCGGACACAGATAGGACCAGTAGCGGCCGTCGGTCACCCGGAGCGCCTCCCGGACCGGCAGGGCCGCCTGGGCGAGCGCGTCGCGGAGGATGTCCATGTCCACCGTGACGCGGCCCGGTGGCCCGTAGCCGAGCAGCAGTACGGAGTCCACGCCCTGGCGGGCGAGGTTCTCGACGAGGCGGGCCGGGTCGCGGGTGCCGTCGTCCTCGGAGAGGTCGTAGCGGCCGGTGACCTTGACGTCCCCCGCGGCCAGGCCGAGGAACGCGATGGAGTCGCTCGGGTGGTACCCGAGCAGGTAGGGGGTCGCCGCGAGGAGGTCCTCGGGCGAGCCGAGCCGGATGCGGTTCTTCGCTGTCGTGGAGATCGCCATGCGTCGACATTGCGGGACGCGGCCACTTCCGCGCCAGCGCCCTGAATCCGCCCTGTGGATAACTCACCGGTTGTGGATAACTCCGAAGTATATGAAGTACATTTCGTGTATCTGCCATACAGAATGTCGCTGACCAGGAAGAACTCATGACCGACGACCTGGCCTCCATCGGCGCCCTCCTCTGGCGCGACCGCGAACCGCGCGCCAACACGCCGCGCACGCGCCTCGGCGTGGACGTGATCGTCGCGGCCGGCATCGCCGCCGCCGACGCCGACGGACTCGACGCCGTCTCCATGCAGCGCGTCGCCGTCGACCTCGGCTACACGACCATGGCCCTCTACCGGCACGTCCCCGGCAAGGCCCACCTGCTCGCCGCGATGGCCGACGACGCCGCGGGCGCACCGCCCGCCCCGCAAGGCGACTGGCGCGCCGACGTCGAGGGCTGGGCGAAAGCCGTCTGGGACGCCCACGTCCGCCACCCGTGGACCCTGTCCGTCCCGACCTTCAGCGCACCCCTCGGCCCCGGCGAGCTCGCGTGGTTCGAGGCGCTCCTCCGGTGCCTCGACGGCGTCGGCCTCCCCGACGGCGAGCTCGTCGCGCTGGCCGCGTTCGTCTCCTCGGCCGTCCGCGACCTCGCGCGCATCGCCGTCGAGATCGAGCGCTCGGGCGAGGAGTACGGCCGGATCCTCGCCGAGCGCCTGGATCCGGCGCGCTTCCCGCAGCTGTGCCGGATGAGCGACACGGCCGCATTCGACGACGCCCTCCACGAACCCCTGACCGTCGGCCTCCGCAGGCTGCTCGACGGGGTCGCCGCTGCCATTCCGACCACAAAGGACACACGGTGAACGACATCCCCGTACGGCTCGGCGGATGGGGCGGCATCGCCGCCGGGATCCTCGGCATCGCCGCCTACTGGGGTGTCCCCGTCGGTGTCGCCCAGCTGCGAAGGAGTGCCGTCGCGTGACCGCCGACACTGCCGTCGTCCTGTCCGGCGGGGCCTCCCGCCGGATGGGCGGCGCGACCCCGAAACCCTTGCTGCTCCTCAAAGGCAGGCCGCTCCTGCACCGGGTCCTCGACGCGCTTCCGCCCGGAACGCCTACCGTCGTCGTCGGTCCCGCGACGGATCTCCCTGGCCACGCGCAGGCCGTCACCGAGGATCCGCCCGGCGGCGGCCCGGCCCACGCCCTCGCCGCCGGCCTGCGCCACATCCCCGGCACCGCAACGCATGTGTGGCTCCTCGCCGCCGACCTCCCCCTGCTCACCCACGACACCACGCGGGCCCTCCGGGAGGCCGTCGGCGACAACGACGGTGCCGTCTACACCGACGACCTCCATCCCCAATGGCTCTGCGGCTGCTGGCGCGTCGAGGCCCTTCGACAGGCCACAAAGGACACACGACCCGGCGCCTCCCTCCGAAGCACCCTCGGCCCTCTCCCCCGCACCGAAATCGGATGGACCGGCGACGGCCTTCCTCCCTACTTCGACTGCGACACACCCGAAGCCCTCGCCCGGGCCGAGACGTGGCTGTAATCCCGGTCACCAGGTGTCACGTCCCGCCGCCGCGGAGTGTCTCAGGGGTCATCACAGAAGGAGCCCGCCATGTCCCGCATCTCCATGACCCCGCCGCGCACCCTCACCAACCGCTTCATCGCCTGGTTCGCCAAACGCAAGTTCGGCCGCGAACTCGGCCCGGTCGCCGCCGCGGGCCACCACCGCAAGGTTCTGATGACCACGCTGCGGCTGGAAATGGGCGCCGCCAAGTGGAAGACGACCCCGCCGCGCCTGCGCCTGCTGGCCACGATGCGGTCCGCCGCGACGATCGAGTGCGAGTGGTGCATGGACTTCGGCTACTGGCTCGCCGTCGAGCAGGGCATGGACGCCGATAAGATCGAATCCGTCCCGAACTGGCGGAACGCCGACTGCTACACGCCGGTCGAGCGCGCCGTCCTGGAGTACGCCGAAGCGATGACGCAGACTCCGCCCGAGGTCACCGACGAGCTCAACGCCCGCCTTCGCGAACACCTCGACGACGCCCAGCTCGTCGAGATCACCGCCACCATCGCGCTGGAGAACTTCTTCGGCCGCAACAACCACGCCCTCGGCATGGCGCCGGACGGGTTCAAGGAGAGCTGCGCCGTCCCGGCGCGCAAGGGGTGAATCATGCCGACGACCACCGAGCTGTTCGTGGAGCACCGGAACCTGCTCTTCTCCGTGGCCTACCGCATGCTCGGCTCGGTCGCCGACGCCGAGGACGCCGTCCAGGACTCCTGGCTGCGGTGGTCGGCGGTCGATCCCGCGACCGTCGACCACCCGAAGGCCTACCTCGTCAAGATCGTGACGACGACGGCGCTCAACCGCCTGCGCGCGGCCAAGGCCCGCCGCGAGTCCTACATCGGGCCCTGGCTGCCCGAACCGCTGCCGACCGGCCCGGACGTGGCCGAGGAGGTCGAGATGGCCGAGTCGGTGTCACTGGCGATGCTGGTGGTCCTGGAGACCCTGGGCCCCGACGAGCGCGCGGTCTTCGTGCTGCGCGAGGTGTTCGGCTACCCGCACGCGCAGATCGCCGAGGCCCTCGACAAGCCGGAGGCGACCGTGCGGCAGCTCGCGCACCGGGCGCGCTCGCACGTCCAGGCCCGCCGTCCGCGCTTCGAAACCGATCGGGCGCAACAGAAGGCGGCCACCGACCGCTTCCTCAAGGCCGCGCTGGACGGCGACGTCGAGAGGCTCATGGAGGTCCTCGCGCCCGACGTCGAGCTCACCACCGACGGCGGCGGGCGCATCACCGCCGCGCGCAACCCGATCACCGGCGCCGACAAGGTCACACGCTTCCTCATCGGAGTCGCATCCCGTCCGTGGCACGGGATCGACCTCTCCGAGCTGCGCTACGCCGAGGCCGAACTCAACGGCGCCACCGCCCTCGTCGTCTACCACCAGGGCAGGCCCGTCTCGACGATCGCGGTCGACGTCGTCGACGGCCGGGTCACCGCCCTGCGCATGGTCGCCAACCCCGACAAGCTCCGGCACCTTCCCGAAGGCCCCTAAGAGGGCTCGGGTTCGGTGTGATGGCCGAAGACGTAACCGTGCCGCGCGACGCGCACGCTCGCGTACACCTCGCCCTCCGGCCCGGCCACCAGCCGCCGCATCCGCCGCGCCGCAAGCAAAGCGCTCGCCGTCCAGGCCATGGCGAGCAGCAGCGCCGAGGCGACGACGAGGTTCCAGAAGCCGTCGACGTACATGCGGAGCCCGATGTAGGGGCTGAGCCACGCCACCACCTGGAGCATGAATCCGTTGACCACCAGGACAAGCGGCAGCGCGACCGCGCTCGCGCGGGCGATCGCGCTCCGCACCGCCGACCGCGGCCAGCCCTCCGCCGTGTAGTCGACGTGCAGTCCGGGCAGGTGGTAAAGGCATGCCAGGACGACAAGGCAGATCCCGGTTGCCCACCAGGTTCCGGCCTCGAAACCGATCACGCCGAAGGCGAGGAGCAGGACGAACCCGCCGATCGTGGCGAGCACCCGCAGGACCTGTCCGGAGATCAGGGGCCGCAGCGCGGTGGTCTCGGTGACGACGCGGGGCGCCTGGATCGGCAGCCAGGACAGCACGGCGGTCGCCAGCGGCGCGAGCACGAGCGGCCAGAATCCGTTGACCTGGAACGGAAGCGACAGCGCTTCGGCGAGGCGCGCGGTGAGCCACCAGGCGATCGGACCGCCGAGGACGGTGGTGACCAGGATGCCGAGGTGTCCGAGGCAGCCCAGCCGCCGGAACCGCTGGAAGCGGCGGTTCAGCCCGGCCTGCCCGGACGCGCGCGACAGGTGGCGGCTCGGGATGCTCACCAGCTGGTCGAAGAACGACAGCGCGACGACGACGATCGCCTGCCTTCGCAACGATCCGGTCAGCTCGACGCCGGGGACGACGAGCGCCGCGCCCCAGGCGCAGGCCGCGAACACGACGAGCTGCCACACCCGTCCGCCGACGGTCTGCCGTATCGGTTCCGCACTCTGCGTGGTCGCCATGGGTCCTGCCCTGCCGGTCGAGCGGTCACGGGGATCCGGTCAGGGTAGCGGCGGGGTGCGACAGTGGAACGGTCCGATGTGGACGCCGCCCTATCGGATCGGCGACAGGGCAAGGGGATCAGGCTGCGGCCACGACCTCCTCGACCGGCGCCGGACGCGTCCGCTCGGCCCAGCGCGCGGCGAGCGGCACGGCCAGGCCCGCCGCGACGAAGGCCGCGCCGAGGACCAGCCACCCGCGCATGCCCTGCCCGATGACGAGCGCGACCAGCGCGGCCGGAGCGATGATCTCGGCGATCTGGAAACCGGTGTTGTACAGGCCCTGGAACTGCCCCTGCGCGTGCGCCGGCGCCAGGTCGAAGCTCAGGCCCCAGCCGCCGGCGGCGTGCAGGAGCTCGCCGAAGACATGCACGAGCCCGCCCGCGCACAGGGCCGCGACACCGATCCACGGCGACGCGTCGGCGGCCAGCGCGTAGAGGACGCAGGCGCCGAACAGCAGGAAGCCGGCGTTGCGCTGCGCGCGGGCCGCGCCCCGGATCGTCGCGCTGCCACGGCTTACGCGGACCTGGAGCAGCACGATGAAGGTCGTGTTGAGCACGGCCAGCACCGAGACGATCCACGGTGGAGCGTTCGTGCGGCTCACCACCCACAGCGGGATGACGACGTTGAAGACCTGGAAGTGCACGGTCATGACGGCGTTGAGAGCGGTCAGGGTCAGGTAGGGCCGGTCGCGCAGGGCGAGGGTCCTCGACTCCTTCTTCGCCGTAGGGCTCGGTTCCAGCGCGGGCACGCGCAGGTTCATCAGCGCCGCCGCCAGGTAGAGGGCGGCGGCGACCAGGATCAGCCCGACGTAGACCTCGCGCCGGTCGTAGCCGAGCGCGACGCCGGCGACGGGTGCGCCCGCGGTCCAGCCGACATTGGTCACCGAGCGCAGGTAGGCACGGGTGCGCACGCGCTGTTCAGGCGGGACGCTGCCGGCGATCAAGGCGCCGCGCGCGGCCTGCGATCCGGTGCCGAGAACCGAGACCAGGGAGGCGACGACGACGAAGCCGACAAAGTCGCCGACCAGCAGGTAGCCGAGGTTGGCGGCCCCGGCGGCGAGACCGAATCCGACAGCAATGCCGCGCGGGCCGCACCGGTCGGCGAAGGACCCGATCGGGATACCCGCGAAAAGCCCGAAACAGGCGGCGAGAGTCAGGCCGAGGCCGACCTCGATCGCGGAGAGACCCACGGACTTGTGGAAGTAGACGACCGAGACGGTGACGAACAGTCCGCGGCCGACCGAGCCGATGAGCGTGGCGTAGGTCAGGGCCCGGGCGGGGCCAGGATCAGGCAGGAGGGATTTGGCGCGGGTGATCAAGGGGGACGGCACACCGGCACGCTATGCCCGGCGGCCGACGGCCTTCTCGGTATTTACGCGTGCCTGTGAGCAAGATCGCGGGGGCTTCTCAGCCCTCGGAACGACCGACCAGCCGCACGATCAGGCTCTTGGAGACCGGCGTGTGCGAGCCTTTCGCCGTGTTGTCCAGCGGTACCAACGGATTCGCCTCCGGGAAGTACGTCGCCGCGCAGCCCCGGGCCGTCGGATACGACACGATCCGGAAATCATGGACATGCCGGTCTTCGTCGCCGGCCCATTCGCTGTAGATGTCGACCATGTCGCCGTCGGCGAGCCCCAGCTCGGCCAGGTCGCCGGGGTTCACCAGCACGACCCGGCGTCCATTGCGGATGCCGCGGTAGCGGTCGTCGAGGCCGTAGATCGTGGTGTTGTACTGGTCGTGGCTGCGCAGGGTCTGCATCAGCAGCCGGCCATCGGGAACCTCGATCGCCGACAGCGCGCTCACCGTGAACACCGCGCGGCCCGACGGGGTCGTGAAGGTCCGCGAGTCGCGCGGCGGATGCGGCAGGACGAACCCGATCTTGTCGGCCACTTTCGCCTCGTAGTCGGCGAAACCGGGGATGATCCGGGCGATGCGCTCGCGGATGAGCCGGTAGTCCTCGGCGAAGTCGGCCCACGGGATCCCCTGGTCGAGCAGGGCCTCACCCAGCTTGCAGATGATCGCGACCTCGCTGATCAGCTCCTCGCCGGCGGGTTCGAGCCGTCCGCGTGAGGCGTGCACGGCGCTCATCGAGTCCTCGACGGTGACGAACTGCTCGCCCGTCCCGCGGACGTCGCGTTCGGTGCGGCCCAGCGTCGGCAGGATCAGGGCGATCTCGCCGGTGACCACGTGCGAGCGGTTGAGCTTGGTGGAGATGTGCACGGTGAGGCGGCAGGAGCGCAGGGCGGCCTCGGTGACCGCGGTGTCGGGTGTGGCGGCGGCGAAGTTCCCGCCGAGGCCGACGAAGACCTTCGCGGTGCCGTCGCGCATAGCCCGGATCGCGTCCACCGTATGGGTTCCGGGTTCGCGCGGGACGCTGAAACCGAACTCGGTGCCGAGCTTCTCGGTCCAGGCCGGCGGGATCTCGTAGATGCCCATGGTCCGGTCGCCCTGGACGTTGCTGTGGCCGCGAACAGGGCACAGCCCGGCGCCCTCCTTGCCGATCATGCCGCGCAGGAGCTGGACGTTGACGATCTCCTGGATCGTCGCGACGGACTCGCGGTGCTGTGTCAGGCCCATCGCCCAGCAGACGATGATCCGCTGCGAGGACGCGAAACGGCGGGCGAGGTCGTCGATGTCCGCAATGGACAGTCCGGTCGCGGCGGCGACGGCCTCAGGGTCGACGGCGGCGGCGTGCGCGGCGTAGTCGGCGAAGCCTGTCGTGGACTCGTCCACAAAGGACTTGTCGGTGGCGTCCCACTCCAGCAGGCGGTGCCCGATCCACTGGAACAGCGCCAGATCCCCGCCGATGCGGATCGGCAGGTGCGCGTCGGCGAGGACGGTTCCCCTGCCCAGCAGGCCCCGGACGGTCTGCGGGTTCTTGAAGCGCAGCAGCCCGGCCTCGGGAAGCGGATTCACCGCGACGATCGCGGCCCCGTTTCGCTTCGCCTTCTCCAGCGCGGTGAGCATGCGCGGGTGGTTGGTGCCCGGGTTCTGGCCGACGACGACGATGAGGTCGGCGGCCCACACGTCCTCCAGCGACACCGATCCCTTGCCGATGCCGATCGTCTCGGTGAGCGCGACCCCGGACGACTCGTGGCACATGTTCGAGCAGTCGGGCAGGTTGTTGGTCCCGTAGGCGCGGGCCAGGAGCTGGTACAGGAACGCGGCCTCGTTGCCCGTGCGGCCGGAGGTGTAGAACAGCGCCTGGTCCGGGCTGTCCAATGCGGACAGTTCGCCGGCCAGCACGCCGATCGCCTCGTCCCACGACACCGGCGCGTAGTGGTCGGAGCCCTCGCGCTTGAGCATCGGATGCGTAAGGCGGCCGCGCTTGCCGAGCCAGAACTCGCTGCGCCAGGCCAGGTCGGCCAGTGAATGGGCGGCGAAGAACTCCGGCCCGACGCGCTTGACGGTCGCCTCCTCGGCGACGGCCTTCGCGCCGTTCTCGCAGAACTCGGCCGGGTGCCGGTGCGCGGGCTCGGGCCAGGCGCAACCGGGGCAGTCGAAGCCCTCGACCTTGTTGACCCGCAGCAGCGTGCGGGCGCTGCGCGCCACGCCCATCTCGCGCAGGCCGGCCGCCAGCCCGGCGGCCACGCCGGGGATGCCGGCCGCGGTCGTCTTGGGGCCGGTGACGGTGACTTCCTCTTCTTCTGCCATCACGGTCCACGGTACGGCCTCGGAGGTGTGCGGGCTGAAACAACCCGCGGGAACCCGGGGTTGCCGCGGGCGTCAGCCGTGGCCTTCGGTCGAGACGCGCCGGGGCCGCGTGACGGCCCCGGCGCGGCGTT
>Ga0307515_10023605_pt1 | contig 10767 bp, 8 predicted proteins | sample 17_EM_MG_FD_194513 | JGI IMG/M metagenome (GOLD analysis project Ga0307515, IMG submission 194513) | Populus trichocarpa ectomycorrhiza microbial communities from riparian zone in the Pacific Northwest, United States - 17_EM | ecosystem: Host-associated > Plants > Roots > Unclassified | place...
TCGATGATGAAAAAGATAATGATGGAACGCGGAGTGACTTTATGCCGTTGAGAGATGATCCGTGGTCTGTATGAGGGCTATTTTTCCCTGTCGTTTCTTTTTCTGGTTGTATATCGTTGGGTTTCTTGGGTTTTCTTTGGGGTTTCTTTGGGTTTTCTTTGGGGTTTCTTTAGGGTTTCTTTGGGTTTTCTTTGGGGTTTCTTTGGGGTTTCTTTGGGTTTTCTTTGGGTTTTCTTTGGGTTTTCTTTGGGGTTTCTTTGGGTTTTCTTTGGGTTTTCTTTGGGTTTTCTTTGGGGTTTCTTTGGGGTTTCTTTGGGTTTTCTTTGGGGTATCTTTGGGTTTTCTTTGGACTTTCTTTGGGTTTTCTTTAAGAATTTTTAGGGTATTCTTTTGTTCAGTTGTAGTAGTTTGCTTCTAATGTAGGTTCACACAAGCAGGCCCGCGATGGGGACCAATCAGAAATCTTCTACCTACCGATGGCGGTACACTACCTTAAATTCAGGGCCAGAAGAATACGGGTTATTGCAATAGTTGCGCTTATGAACTTCCTCAATTGACCTGCATGCATACATATCGGAGATGAGTGATAATAAGTTACCTTTCAGGGTCATGCTATCAGGGCATTTATGTAGCGGCTGGTGAGAGACGAGTATAAAGAGGAATCCGTTCGACTAGGCCTCGTGCGGAAGTGTCCCGAACGGGAAGTGCCCAACAGTTATGCCGTCCGTGCGAATCTTTATACCAACAAGCCTACATAAGCGTACCTTTATAAGTGTTCTCAGGGCATGGCCTATTCGTTTCCCAAGATTATCATCATTACTTATATATAAAAGATATCTACTTAGTAGATCCCACAACCTGCTCGCCGAAAGAGACCATACCGTAGAAACTTGGTCCGACATCGCTGCCTGTCACTGATACGTGGTCCCTTATCTTAAGTACCCAAGTGGTAGATCGGCCAAGATTTATCAAATGGCTCACAGTTTCATTCCGTTCTGCGGTTTGTTTCGGTATCGCATTTTGGAGAAGCGTTACTTGGGTGGCAACAGTGGTCTAGTGCTCAGTATTATCACAAGTCGAGATTCTCTTCAGCCAAGACGATGCTGCCGCCGAAAATCTGTAGGCAGAAAACTACAGATGAGTTAATTGAAGTGAGCTGAGCTCCATCGAGGAAGAGATCATACTAACATTGGATGAGAAGCTTTCTGAAGCTCTTTGTCATTTTAACTATCCTACCTTTAATACCTACCGTCAAAATCAAGGATAGAAGTCTTCTGCAAAGCATTCCAGTCATAAAGTAGGCCGATATACACCTACAAGACAAGAAATTCCCTTTCGACGGTTCATGAACTGGGATCTAACACGAATGATCCGAACCAACTGTTCCCATATGCTATAAACATGGACCTCGAGGCCACAAAGCAACAGCATTTTGACCTGTGATCAATCTTTAACTCAAGAATTCTGGCTGCATATGAGACTTTTGAACCATCTGAACGTCAATTGAATTGATTCTCCGGTAATCTAACCATCTATTTACCCAACCAAACTCGGATGCCACCGCTTTGTACTTTCTGAAAATCCAAACCTAGCTCCTCCCCTGTTGTTTCCTATGAGCGTCCAACAGTGTCCTATTCCGCCTTTGTCCATCACTTATCACCGACGTCATATCCTCGAAGTTCGCACTGCACCACGTGCCAGGACCATGAGTTTCAAAGGCCCTCTGAGCTCACGCAAAATAATTAGTAATTAACACTTGGTCATGCGGGAGACGGGGATCCAACCCTGTAGTTCATCTTGTTGAGTCTGATCCCGCAGTTTGGACAATACGGATTGCTCCTCCTAAGTTCGAGGAATATATCCTCATCACTACGACCATCACCATTACCACTGTCATTGCTATCACCAGCGTCACTTATATCATTATCTCCATCCGATATTTTGCCGGGGCTTCCTTTTTCCTCGATTGGCATGGTAATCTCGATCGTCGGGGAATTTTGGTTGCTTGGTTTCGAACCACTGCCAGAATTTGAGCTATCGCCGAGTTTTGATCCACCGCCAGAACTTGAACCGCCATCTGGTTTTGGGCTATTGTTGGATTTTGAACCGCCGGTCGATTTCGAACCCCCCCCGGATTTTGAACTCCCACTAGGCCCTCTACCGCCGTCATTGTCGTCGTCGTCGTCGTCGTCGTCGTCGCCATTGTCGCTACTATAGTCAAAATCATCCTGGCTATCTTCTTCCATCCTGTTCTCAACACAAGTGACGATGTGGTCGATGAGATCCAAGTCTCCACCTGCCCAAGTCGACTCTCGCGTTGCTAGTGAATATAGCAAGCGTTCCGGGGCCTGGATAGACCTAGCGTCCTCCCAGTATCCTGGGATTGTTCTCTCCAGGTAGCGACAGCAGTACCTCCGGATCTGACAGTCTATATTGTCACAATATCTGGTCGTACCGTCGAGGATCTTACTGCACCGACAACCAGGAAGATGCTCCCACATTAGATCGGCCCGGCGATCATCATCAATGGAGTAAGGCGCCCATAAGAAAGAGATGGACGAAGACGCCCTGGCAAACATCTTTGGGCGGGATTCGGCACCGTCCCAGTCAACAATTCCAGTGAGGGCCGCAGTGTCTATATCTGCAAGGAGGTTCCTTCTTTGGAGACCACTGTGGTACAACACGCAGTTATCTACCGTTAATGACCGCATAGTCTGCTCCAGATTCCTGAGTTTCAAAATAGCTACGAGACGCCGTTCCCGCAGTTGCTCGTTGTTGTCGAATGTCAGACGTTGTTGAATCCGGTGAATTAACAGTTCGAACAGGTTGTTGGGTTCCTGTCGCACGGCAGCAGGAGGAGGCTCCACCCAGCGCTCACCCGTATTAGGGTCACGCAAATCTCCGGTGTACCTGGGCGGGGCTATCACCAAGTCCCCGCGATGTGATGAGTGCCACCTGATATTATGCTCGAGATCGCGCTGCGGTGATAACCGTACAACAGTAGGTACTAGGTTGGCGATCGGGGTTGTCCTGGGTCCAAATTGACTGTCTGGTAATTGAGCATAGTCTCTAGCCGCGATTAAACCGTAGGTACTATATCTAATACCCTCCATGGTGTTCAGGAAGTCGATATAGTCCCTCGCGAACTTCTTTTTCAGTGGCACTGAAAAGCGGTCGTAGAGAACTTGATTCTCGCCGTTAACTTCATCGCTAAGGGCGACACCAGGCAGCGTGTATTGGAAGCTGTATGGCCTGTTCAATGGGTTGGTGTCGGATTCAAGGTCTTCATCGAAGAGACCATAAGCAATGGTTGTTGATGCCTGAATTCCGTGGGCGGCGGCTTGTTGTGCTGCGCAAATTGGCCATATAAGCAGTTCCAACTGATCTAGACGGCTGGCTTCGACGATTTTGGGGCACCGAAGCAGAATCCTTTGACTTGGAACAAAATAAATCTCGTTGTTGTGTCCGAAGGATCCGGTAGCTATACTCATACCCCGGACCTCGTTTGCAGCTACCTGCCCATACAGCCATGCCACCAGCGCTTTAACTTCGGGCCGAATTTTGGACTGAGTATTTGCTGGAGAAGGATTCGAGTTGGTAGACATTGGTGGATTGTTCTGGACGGTAGATATGGGAGATAGGCACTCGCAATACGAATAAAATTCTTAGCTAAGGGCTTTAGGAACTGTATGTAGAGATCGTAGGTATTGGTGGATGATTCAGGACGGTAGATAGTCAAATTCGAAACGGACGAATAGCTGAACTGAGGCTTTGGGGACTGTACGTATGTGGATTCGCAAGGTGTGTTTCGGAGGGTGGGAATGTCCACGTATTTCAATAATACTTCAAGCTTTCTATGTAATTGCTTCCGCAGCAAAATGGCGTTATCACTGAGACATTTTCATAGTATTGTGGACCCAAAGTTCAAATTTAGTCTCGGAACCCATACTACACCCCGAGACTATTTTAAATCTATTCTCGGAACGTGTTGTACGTTAAAATTGTATGTGGTAGATGTTGTTTTAGGAATAGTATAGAGAGATACAGAGCTAAGAATCATGCATATGAACGAAATTCAGGCGCCATTAGCTCATCCTCGAGATTTTGCATGTCAGAAATAGCTAAGTGCCAATGGAGAATTAATCGCCATCGCGGTAAAATAGCATTACTGCCGAGAATTTCACTTTTCTTCAATGCCTATGTATTGTGGACTAGAAGTTTAAATTCTTGTTGTAGATGTTTTAAGAATAGTGTAGAGAAATATAGAACTAAGAATCATGCATATGAACGGAATTCAGGCGCCGTTAGCTCATCCTCGAGATTTGCATGTCAGAAATAGCTATGAGCGGAATTCAGGTGCCTTTAGCTCATTCTCGAGATTCTCCATATCAGAATAGCTAAGTGCTATGATTCGGGAATCAATTGCCGTCGCGGTAAGATAGCGTTACCGAGAGTATCACTTTTCTTCATTGTACTGTATTGGCAGTCCCGACGTCAGCAGTCAGCGTTATGTGGGTCATGGGTGTGTCCGAAAATCAAAAGGTGGTCAGATAATAGAATAATCACAAGTCCTGAAGCCTCTCTTTCCAGCAGGGCCGCTCTTCACCCCTCCTGTTCCACTTTACGGTCATTTCCCACACTTATCAATAGCGAAACCCATGGACCTAATTCTATGTCCGAACACACAAAAGCTGTTAGCACCAGACCTTGTGCGGACCACGGCTGCCTGTACAGTATTGTGGACCCGAAGTTTAAATCCTTGTTATAGATGTAGTTTTAGGAATAGTATAGAGAGATATAGAACTAAGAATCATACTATGAACGGAATTTAGACGCTGTTAGCTCATCCTCGAGACTTGTACGTCAGAAATAGCTTAGTGCCATGAATGGGGAATTAATTGCCATCGCAGTAAAATAGCGTTACTGCTGAGAATTTTACTTTCCTTTAACGTATTGTGAATGAGAAGTTTCAATTCTTTGTTGTAGATGTTGTTTTAGGAATACTATAGAGAGGTATAGAACTAAGAATCATGCATATGAACGGAATTCAGGCGCCTATAGCGCATTCTCGAGATTTTGGATGTTAGAAATAGCTAAGTGCCGGCGCCATGAATGGGGAATCAATTGCCGTTGCGGTAAATAGCGTTATCGCCGAGAATTTCACTTTTATTCATTGTATTGTAGACCGAAGCTTACATTCTTTGTCGTGGATGTCTGGGAATAGATACTAGAAACATAGGATAAAGGTGATCTTGTAAACCAGCCCATTTGTAAACGAGCGGAGCGAATGTCAAAGTCTGGGCATGAGATCAGGAGAACGGTGTCCGGTTCTAAGAAATAACACCAACCATCTGGTAAACACATTTTACTTACCAGCAAATCCATATCGCAGACCGTACGTTTTAGCGTTTATTGCCATATTCTACACGGTCTTGAATGATACTTTGCAAAGACTACCGCCATGCACCCCACCATGTCTTGGCTGCCTCTACCAGAATGGCTTGGCTGCCTCCCTACTGTTAATGAAGTAGTCACGTTCTTTCAATGCCATATTTCCAGTCCGGTAGTTTAACTATCACGATTATATTCGTCTAAACACTGTACTTCCAGGCTTCCTTACAGATGGATCAACCGACAACGGCCGGAACGATACGCTCTACCTCTGCTAACAAAACATTGAATACTGAATGGGGAGCAAGATGGATGGATATTCTCCATCCTAACAAAGCTCGTTATAACAATTCGCAGGATTACATACGATCATTGGTTCAGCTTGCTATTAACACTAAAGGGGCAACCGTTCATTGGATCAGAATTGCCTTAGATACCAGCTTCCAACTTCCCGACAGAAATACCAGATTCGGCACGAAGTACTATAGACAGGACTGTATGGCAGCGCAAGGACTTTGGGAATCCCCGGAACAACGGCAGAAAATACAGGAATATCTCGAACGCCAGCTGCACAACCGAATGCCGAACACAACTTTCGTGCCTTCCATGATTGCAGCAAAGCTACTGGTGACTACAGAGTATGTGAGATTCCGAAACAATGACCTGGAACCAGGGCTCTCACGCTAATGCGTCCTCAGCACTGAGTTGCGACCGCCAATATCGCGTCTTCTAGAGGAACGCACTCGAGAAATTGAGAACCAAACATTACCAGGTCCAACCCATGACCGACTGCAAGTTGATTACACGGGATACCGCACCATCGATGCAGAGACGGATCAATCTGTAGCTACTCCTCTGCCGTCAGAATGTACAATGGTGATCGGGACGCGTAATGACTACAGTGTCTTGTTCGATCAAAGCGAAACACCACCCGATCGGGACGTCGAACGTGATACGATACCGGGTCCAACTCATGACCTAATGGAAGTTGAATACACGGGATACCGCACCATCGATGCAGAGACGGATCAATCTGTAGCTACTCCTCTGCCGTCAGAATGTACAATGGTGATCGGGACGCGTAATGACTGCAGTGTCTTGTTCGATCAAAGCGAAACACCACCCGATCGGGACGTCGAACGTGATACGATACCGGGTCCAACTCATGACCTAATGGAAGTTGAATACACAGGATACCCCACCATTGATGCAGAGATGGTTAATTCTGCAGTTACTCGCCTGGTTTCTAATTGTACGGTGACAATCGAAACGCATAATGACCTAAGTGTCTTGTATAATGGTCTCGATAATAGGCAATCACTACCCGATGGGGACGTCGAGAGCGAAGTACTACTCTATCCGACACAGCACATGATAGAATCCCAATGCACTAGTTACTATATAACCGCTGCGACAAAGGCAGTTAACAGCGAAGAAACACATGTGGAAGCAGAGCCCATTCGAGATCACTGGGAAGTGCAAGCCACCTATCCCCACCACCGGGACATATCGACGCTATTGAAATCAGTTCGTTCAACAAAAGGAATACTTGTCATTGCAGGCGCTGGGATATCGGTATCAGCAGGAAGTACGTTATTTCTGGGGGAGTTCTCGTTTATGGTAGATGGCTGACAGTCATTAAGTTCCAGACTTCCGATCTGCAAACGGACTATTTACTCAAAATGGAAAAGGGGGAAGAAAGGGGACGGCCCCTGGGAAAGCTTTGTTCGACTCTTCGGTATTTGGCAATACGGAATATTTCAAAGCTTTCAATACTATGCTTGGGAGCCTTCATGCGAAAGTGCTATCGGCTAACCCGACCCCATTCCACCAACTTCTTGGTCGTTGGGCCAGAGAAGGTCAATTATTGAGACTCTATACTCAGAATATTGATGGGTTGGAAAATAATGTATCCGGTCTAGAAACCACATTAAACCTCGGAATGAAAAGTCCATGGCCAAACACAATTCAGCTACATGGAGACGTCAATTTTATCAGATGCATTAAATGTCCTTATATTTCGAAGTACGAATCGAATCTTTTCGATGGAGGCCGTTTCCCTGAGTGCGGACAGTGTTTAGAGGAAGAAAAGCGGCGAGATCAACTGGGAAAGCGCAGAAGAGGCTTAGGCTTCATGAGGCCACGCATCGTCTTGTACAATGAAGACAATGCGGACGCGGAAGCCATAGGGGCTATTACAAAACATGACGCAATGAAAAGATCTAAAGCGGATATACTAATTGTTATTGGAACAACTCTTCAGATACCCGATACACAGAAAATGGTCAAGGATTTTAGCAAGGTTGTCAAACGGAACAAGGGGCAAGTAGTATGGATTAATCCACTTTCCGAACCGCCATCTGCCAAAGATTCCAGACATGTTTATGATCTGGTGATTCGTTGTAGCGCAGACTATATTGCAGGAGCGATCGAGGCAGATCTCTAAACCGGATCTAGATAAGACCGGTACGTGCAGGAAAACACAAAATTAAGGAAGCGGGTATTTCTAACTATATAATTAGTATCGCAAACGATCCATGTACAGATTTCTACTCTGTCAGTATACTGTAGATGTTGGGATTGAGATGACGACATCGAGCCACTAGTGGCAATTGAAGAGTGGAGTTCCGGGTGGAATTTGAAGTTACTTATAATTATTATACTATTATATGCTAGAAAGAGACGCATAATACTTTCAGATTCTGAGGCCTAGGCTATGATTGACTGACTATTTGGTTTCCCATCCCGTTAAGCTGTTTTTTCCAAAATTATCCAAAATCATGGTGAGAGATCTCTTTTACTGATATATTGCAATTACTTCTGTTGACAAAAAGTTCTTATGTGAACTCCAAAGCCAAATTCATTGTCAAATCACAAAGATATATAATAGCCCCAAGTCTAAATACACAAATGATATAAGACCAAATGCCGCAAAGTTATTGTAATGATGCATAATAGGAACCTTCAAACCTGAAACCCCCGAAAACAAGGAACCACCCCAAACACCAACAAGTCCAGCGCCAGGATCAAAGAAAAACCCAAATAAACCCCCTCAGATCTCATCAGTATCGTCTGCAGGAAACATCTCATGATAAACTCTTGGCTCACTAAACTCGGTGACATCTTCGTCAGTCTCAGCAAAATCCGAAGGTATTCCTAGCACAGCTTGGTTGAATTGGGCTCCTTGGGCTTGTCGTTCAGCCATAATGATGTCCACTGAATCAGCTGTCAAAAGCCGGTAAATCTTGACATTGCGTCTCTGTCCACATCTCCATATTCGGGCTTTGGCTTGCATTTCGCCAAAGGTTAGCCAGTCCGGCTGGAAAAGGACTGCTTTGGCCGCGCGGGTAAGGTTGTAAGACTCTGCGATTGTTCCATAGGTACCGACGATAATGCGCGCTTCGAATAAATTATGCGAAAATAATGACATTATCTGTTCTCGGGTTCGCATAGTTGCATTTGTACTATACACGAGTTTAACCTGCTCCCGGTTAGGACTGTGTGGTGCACACTGCGGCGCCGCGTAGCCCTCTGGTACAGGCGGTATGGGAACCACATTTCGCAAGGCCTACCACATCAAGTCAGATCCTATCCGAATAGGTCAAAGTTGAGAATCGTGTACCAGCCAAATGACATAAGCAACAACCGGAAATGCTGCAAACACGACGAGTTTTTCTGGGTACTCATAGCCAGTATCCGGATCCCTGTCAGTCCCAAGTTCCGATACAAATCCACGCAGCCACTTTAGTTTATTGGAGCTTGCCACGATTTCATCCAAACGAGAAGCAAAGTGGCAAGTGTTGTCAGCTATTTCCGTAGGATTGCAATCTTCCGCATTGAGGGACATTTCCATAAAATAAGGATCACACTGGAGGAGAGGGATGCTTGCTCCAATGCGTGACTTTTGTAACAGACCTACATATTGGTCTTTTTCGATGTCTCCGACTGGGAACTCTATGTTGTTGAAAACCGCACGCACATCTTCGACAGCAGCCCCGAATTCTTTGTCGCAGGCCAGACGGGAATCTCCATCTGTGAAGTCGCAGCGTACCTCAAAATGCTCGCTAAGGGGAAGTTTAATAAGTCTCTTTCCCCAAATACTTGTACCTGTAGTGCGAATTATCATTGTCTTCCTACAGACTGCTGAATAATCTTGCACGACGCACTCTAGCTCCTGATTACATTGATCAAGCTGTGGCTCCTCTCCGCCGAATTGTGACCATTTCCGAAGCTTCCTGCAGATTTGTTTCAAATCCTCCTGGCGACATCCCTCGGTGGCCGGATCATGCAGGTATTTGCCCCTATTAGACTGCTCCCATACTCCAATAAATCCTAGAATATCGTGCGGGGTAAGATTCGTTGCTGACCCAGTGATAAACCATACAGGACATGGAAATTTAGCGAGTAAACATAGCAACTCACTGCTGCTGTCTCGGACGGTGTGGGCTTCATCGACGATAACCCGAGCCATGGCTAGAGTGATATCCAGAGTAGAATTATTGGCACCCTCGTGGGAAGATGATGGAATGTCGGCAGCACACGAGCTGGGCTTGTCCTTAAGAAAACGATATTGTCGTTTATTGGAAAAATAACAAATGAAGCAGGATTTTGCGCATACGATAACCGTCCGGGCGATCTCCTCACGTGATTTCCCTTTCAGCGATTCGATTGATGTATGTACAGCCGGAGGAGTAGCCGCGATTTCGACCACCAGGTATGACGAAGCTTCTTTAATTTCCCTTGCAAGGCCTCCTACATTTCCTGGGGGCGCAAGGAAGAAAGTTAACCCCTCACGGCCGCGATGCTGCGCTATTAATTCTCTGCCACAGGGACATTGTGGGTAAAGTGCGTTGTCATTGCAATCCTTCTGCTCCTCAAGTCCACACAGATGGTTTAATGCAGAACGGTGCTTGCCCGGATGTCTCTGACGATGTAGTTCCATCTCAAGTAGTTTTGCAGATGTTGCTACTGCAAGGGCACAAAGTGTTGTCTGGAATCATTAGCAAGATCAAGAAATTAAATATTTGAGACGAACAATCATACTTTTCCTAGGCCCATCCCATCTCCTACCAATCCTGCGCCGAATGGACCCGCTTCCTGCTGAAGCCACCAGAATACCCCAGCAGCCTGGTGAATAAATGGGTTTCGCATCATTCCCGGTGCATTGATAGATGTCAGCTCGTCGCTGTCCGGATGAAAGCGGATATTTTCGTTATGACGGAAGAGGCCGGCAATTCCCGGCCATTTATTGTCATTCCAGTGTTCTAAATTTTCGTAGGCAGTTTCCCAGATGGCCGGTTTTGGATAATATCCCTTGAGATCCATCACAGTAGGCTTGCTAACTCCGGTGACGTTACATTCCAGACTCTGTATTTC
>Ga0307515_10023607_pt1 | contig 10767 bp, 6 predicted proteins | sample 17_EM_MG_FD_194513 | JGI IMG/M metagenome (GOLD analysis project Ga0307515, IMG submission 194513) | Populus trichocarpa ectomycorrhiza microbial communities from riparian zone in the Pacific Northwest, United States - 17_EM | ecosystem: Host-associated > Plants > Roots > Unclassified | place...
CTCCCCAATACTCGTCAAATTTTCCCTTCATTCTATTTGCCATAGCGCGAACATATACATAATCGCTCTGTTTCCAGCCATGCAAATTCTTATAAACATCACGAACACTGAGGAAATAATCATCTCTACTTGTCGGAAAATTGCATGTTGACTTGTAGAACTCTTTCAAGCACTCAAATACGGCTGTTGCTTTGTTCCATTCTTCCGCAGATGGATTCACTTTGAAATCATCATCCACTTGCTCTAGGTGATTAAAAGCTGTAATAAATTCCAATGAACTCTCCAGCATAAGAAAGGTGGTGTCCCATCTCGCGGGAACATCTAGAGTAGGCATTTCCCTGTCCTGCAAACTCCCATTATTAATTGCCTCCTGGAACCTCTGCCTTCTAAGTGAGCTTCCGTTGACGTACTCTATACTTTCTCTTATCTTATAAAGCACACTCCTAATCTCAGAAAATCCATCTTGAGCAAGGAGACTGAGAATTTGGGCATAACTAGGAACACAGAAAAGATGTCCATGGATACGTGGGGCTTGATCAGAAACCTTACTTCTTAATTCTCCAATCATGTCATCCTTTGGAGGAGTTATATCCAGGAATATGAAGCGAACGTTCTTGTTGATGCTCCACTCTGTAAGCACACTTTTAAAGACTTCATGTACAGTCCCCATGTCATAGTTGTACCGTAAGTTCCTGAAAGCAAGAATCTTCTTCTTCAGCTGCCATCCATCGTCAATGAAGTGCACGGTGAAGCAACAGTAGGTCATCATTTTGTCATTAGATGACCACAATCCAAGTGTTAAACTCAAGAGACAAGAGAGCTTATCAAAAAAATTGATGAGTTTCTCCTTCTCTTGTCTGCAAATAGCAAGGACATCAGCTTCAACTACGTCTTTTGAATAAAGTTTAAACACTGGCTGCAAATTCTTCACAAAAAAATCATGTTGAACCATAGTCAAGGGGTATCCATGCTTAATCATCATTGTCGCAATGTCTAGACGACTTCTTTCTTGATCTATGACAAAATTCCCTTGGATGACGCTAGTACTCAATTCACCTGTCTCAACCAAAATTTGCTGCTCTGCTTCGTCCTGTCTACTTGGCGAACAATTTTTTAAGTGCTTGTGCAAATTTGAAGTTCCTCTTTTGCTTTCTGCTCTATACTTCTTCTTACAATACTTACATGTGGCCCATACTTCCCCATTTTCTCCCCGATGCTTAACGAACCTGTCCCACACAGTTGATATCTTTCTTCGTTTATTAGTACTCTGGAGGCCACCATCTACACTAAGCGATGCATTCTCACCATTCAGAGCAGGTGCGGGTATAGCAGATTGTTCTTGGACGTCCTGTCAAGAGATAGGGAAGTAGGATATTGGCAACATGAAGGCCAATTCCAGTCAATAATATTTGGCAGATTGTGTCTTCTTCAATAGTTGAACATACAAGCAAAACGGAGGCAAAATGGATTTTATTATATTCGAATTATCAAATGTAATTTATCTACTGAACAATAATTATTCAACCCCTTGCGCAATCTGCGGAAGGAAATCTGCCACATGGAAGGCTGTTATGGGACACATGATGGGTGTCCATCCAAAACAGAGGGTCTTTTCTGTCCATCTGACAAGGCAGATGATTTAGAGTTTCTGGGTCTAAATAACCTTGAACCCAATTCTGCTGGCTAGAGCGAATCACATGTAGATTTTTTTTATTTAGTTTGATTTTTAATTTTAAACTCATTAAATTTTTTTTTTTTAATGTTTTTAAATGAAAATGAGTTAATTTGATGTTTTTAATAACCTAGAATTCAATTCTCTAGCTACTGGCTAGAATTTCTTATAGCAAACAACATGTAGGCTATGTTTATTTGTTAAAATATAGTTTTTATTTTTTTGTAAGTGAATTTTTGAAAAGTAAATTATTTTTAAATATTTGATAATATTATAAAAAATAAATTGAAAAATATTTTCTTGTGTTTGGCTATGTTATGAAAAAAGAGCTGAAAAATAACTTATTAATATTTTATTTTATTTTAAGTTTATTAAAATAATAAAAACTAATCTTATAAATTAAAAAGTTGAATGAGAATGAGAATGAGAATAAGAATCAAATATAATAAATAAAAAATTTTAATTAAAAAAATAGTTAAAAAAAATAAATAACAATTATAAAAATAAATATCAAAGTTAATATAAAAATTAAATTAATTTTTTTTTTTAAAAAAAAAAATTCAATACAAAATACATATACATAGTAATCAACTCATTCTTCAAGAAAAAAATGACATGAATTCAGTATAGAAGAGCACCTGTTCAAGCGGCTCGCGTGTTTCTTCTGCTTGATTGCTGGTTGGGTTCACTGTCATGAATCCATTTCCTTCTACAACACCATCGGATGATGGCAATTGAAAAACCCTAGAAACTGCCTCATGTGGGATGCTTGGCATTCTTTCATCATCCAATCTAACTTCAGAGCCACTGGCCTCATTTAGTTCTCTGACCCAAACTTTCCACAACTTTAAACATTTCCTCTGCAATGTACTTGTTATCAAAAGTACTCGTTTTGAAGTCACTTTCATGCGTTCAGGGAGAAGAAATTCCAATACGTAATCATCCTTGCAAGGGTGGGTACTTGTTAGCCTTATAGCAAAAGCAGCATGCCAGTTTCTGATCAGCCATCTACTTTGGTAGTCAGCATCAGGGAATTCAGCTGGATCAAGCAGGGAAATGTCATGCTGGATATGAATATTAGATTGAAGTGCTTTTCCGGCGATACCTTGTCCTTCCTCGAGACGATGTCGTGCATATTCATCCACAAATTCTCCCATTTCCCAATTATTTACATAGCTATGATCAATACATAGAATACGTTTTCCCTTTGAATTTGTATTACCATCTTGTCCATAGGAAATCCATGTCACACCCAGTGGTAACTTATGTAGATGACATGTATATTCCAATATGTCATATAGCTTAGCTGAAGCAGCTATTCGATTCATTAAAGAGCCCTGTGAGATCAACGACACCAATAATGGCATAAAGTTTCTAATTGATGTCTCAAGAATCTGAAGTTGTTGCAAACTCCCCATGCCATAAAGATAAAACTAGGACATTTGTTAAATCTCGGAAACAAAGAACGATACATGTGTGGACCATAAGTTTCTATCTGCCATTGTACAAGGATCATTTTCTTCATCATCCTCAGACTCAGAGGAGCTCGCCATCCCTTCTAAGTCCTCAACTGTATCTTGCATTGTGTAAAGACCTGCCAACATGTAATTTCCAGTAGCCTAAAGTGAAAATACACAACGAATTTATTGATGGATAATTAGTATAACAAGAGAAGAGAAAGGAAAGGATGGAATTGGATTATTCACCGCCACTGAATTGAGGTGGATCAGTGAGCTTCCAAACTGAGGCTACAGCTAGCGGAAAACTCCGCCAACGTAGCAGGATATTATGCCCTTCCTTCTCTTCGATTCCAAATTCTTCTAAATGGCCTGGAAAATCTATCTTCAACTTGTCTACCTGTTGAGGAACCGGACAGAACCCAGCCTGAGATAGGCGATTTTGCCATTGAGCAAATGACTCAATCCGCTCGACCCGGTCAACGCCCTCACATGCCACCACATTCCCAATCTGTCGCCTGAAATACCTCTCCCATAACCATTTTTTAGTAAAATTCGCGTTCTCCAGTGACTCAAAAATAGTGGAGTAGTATTGGAATGATTGTCCGAGCCGCTTCGAAAGATCAGGACTGTTAAGATTGGCTTCTTGCTCAACAATTACCATGATGTCCGCTCCCAAATCCTTCACTTTTGAAAGCACTTGCTCCATTGCCCCATCTTGTGCAAGGAATTTGTGGAGTATTAAATTCCAATTCACAACCACAATCTCATCCTCCCTTTTCCTTCTGAGTTTGGAAATACAATTGACAATATCATCCGGACTATTGCATATCAATTGCCTCAATTCCAGATTTTGGTCCCCAAAAATCACAGCCATTTTCAGGTAGAAACGGAGATGCTCAGAGTGTTTTGACAGTTTCGGTGTGATACTGGTTATTAGGACTGATTGTAGGCCACCATACTGCTTTTTGAGGTCAACAATTAAGGAATTCCACCACCAAAAACCGAACATGATGGAGAAGTCAATAATGTGGAGTCGTTTATTTCCCGAATTCAAGGCATCGGCAATGGCATGTTTACTGGTGATTGTAGCAAACAAGTAGAAAGGTTCATACATGTATTGGAATGGTTCGGATAGCAAAGGTAGCAAGGGTAAAGTACATGGAGGACGAATTCCATAGGCTCGCCGGACAAGAGCCTCAGCAAAGTATTTGACAACTTTCCTCCTCCATATGCTCTCTTCTTTAGGAGCTAGAGATTGAATTTCTGCCAAAAGTGATTCAGCATCATCCAAGTTACCACCTTCAATCGCCTTAGCACACACCACCAATCTGTAAAAGGGAAGAAAGGCCATCGAACGCAACAGATTTTGATCAATGGAATCGAAGCGCAAATGACTCTTTCACTCTTCGTTTCTTATAGTCAACGCCGTTTGCTTCCAGCATACGTTCCTTCGTGGAACCTGCAGTTCACTTTAAAGATAGTGTCCTTCAATTGGACCTCCATTCCATTAGATCTGTTCAATTTTTTTAGTGTTCATTTGGTAGTGTGGCTGCGGGTGAACCTCACCCGCAGCTACACATATAACCATTTGGTTAAGAAAAAAAAAGTGATTTATAGTGGTAGGACCCATCAGTTTTGTAGATATGCGCAAGTTTTGGAGAAGCAGCATTGATGCTTCGCGCGCGGGGGCGGGGGTCATGCTTGACTGTTTCATGTAAATAAGTGTAGTTAATTGAGTTTACTCGTACTTTTCACATGAACATGAATAATAATATTTTTTTTATTTTTTTAAAAAGTTAGTTTTAGGTGAATTAAATTTACTCATATTGTAATCTCAATTTTATTCCTGATAATATTTTATCTAATTTTATTGCACGCTCAAAAAATCATGAAAACAGTAGTTCTTGTCGGATGAATTTTGTACGTAATGGAATTGTAGATTATTTAATGGAATAATAAAAAAAAATTATATAAAGTATGATTTATTTCATGATATAATAGCAATAGTTAAATCTACAATATTTAAATTAAAAACCATAAATATTAATATATATTTTTTAAAATTATTTTATAACCTCAATTTCAAAAGCATTCTTAACCAAACACATTAAACTACTTTTTGTTCAACCTCAATTTCAACCACAGTTTTAACCAAACATATATTTTTTCAGCTCAACCTCAACTAAAAGTACTTTTTATAAAACAATTTTTTTCAAATCACAACAGATACCGCAATATCAAATACACCCGTTGATTGAATTGGCCCATGATTGGCGGTTAATTTGAGGGGTTTTTTTTCACTTTATTTACAACTATTGTATTTTTAATTTGTGTTTTTGAATTAAGTGTGCTTATTAAACTCAAATTAAGTAAATAACCTTAGTATCAATTTTTTTAAAATTTTTAAAAACACTTAATATTTTTTTAAAAATACGTGCTCCTTTTTGTTAACAAAAATGTATTTTTCAAAAAATAAGAATCAAGAATACAAGTATTTTTTATATAAAAAAGCAAAAGAAAAGGCAAAATAATATTTTATAATTATTATCTTAATATTTTATATTTGTGATAATATAATTATAGAATATTAATTTTATTTTATTCAAATAAAAAATTATCATTAAAGATTTATATTATTAACCTAAGAAAATCTTTATAATAGATTTATAATAAAAATTTAATTTACAATAATCACTAAATATATATAAAAAATAAATTAATCCTTTACATTGTTAAAAAAATGCTTGTATATAAAGGAGAAAATTATATTGTTTATGTTTTTTTCTTAAAGTAAAAAAATAGAAAAAGAATTGTATTTAAAAACTGTGAAGTACATCATAAGAGTACTTTTCAAATTCAACTCTTTTTTGTACTCCAATTTTCTAGAAAATTAAAATATTAATTGATTTTTAAACAGCCTCTTCCATTCACAGTCAACCTTTGAGGCTGCAGGCTCTACTTTCACCATTGGTAGGATAACATCAAATATGGTACCTTATAGATGAAAAATTCATAAGGTATTTTTTTTCACTTTATTTACAACTATTTTATTTTTTTTATTGTGTTTTTTGAATTAATTGTGAAGTAAAGAACTTTGAGTATCAAATTTTTTTAATTTTTTAAAAACTTCGCGATAACATATTTTTTACATTAGAAAGAACAGCAACTCAGCAGCTCATTCAAGAACTTTGCATGAAGAAAAATCGATTTGATGAAAAGCTAGAGAGCATAAAGAGATAACATCCTGTAGCTGGTTCTGCCTCCATCACCGCCAACCAGTAGAAGAAGACCAGCAGCCGCAGCAAATACATACCTAGGAGGAGAATGTGGGGTTGATAATATCATGTAATAATTCCCAAAAAAACAAATATTAATATTCAAATATTCATTGATCAATATTCTAGATAACCTCTTAACGAAATTTATTCTTAAAAATTAAGTAGAAGTGATACTAAAAAAATAAACCAAGAATACAAGTAGTTTTATATATAAAAGAGCAAGAGCAAAAGCAAAATCATAATTTATAATTATTATTTTAATATTTTTGTATTTGTGATATAATCTAATTATAGAATATTTATTTTATTTTATTTTATTCAAATTAAAAATTATCATTAAAGATTCATATTATTAACTTAAAAAATCTTTATATTAGATTTATAATAAAAATTAAATTTATAGTAAACACTAAATATATATATATATATATATATATATATATATATATAATAAATTAATCTTGGAGTACCTCTTAGAAGTATTTTTTCAAATTCAACACAAATTAAAAAGCTGATAGAGAAATATTATATTCGAACAGAAAGTTCAGGTTTTCTTTTTTGTACTCCAATTTTCTTGAAAATTAAAATATTAATTGATTTTTATACAGCCTCTTCCATCAACCATAGTTATTAAACCCGGTCCGGGGTTGATCCGGCTAAGAAATCAGGTCCCGGATTTTATAGGTCAACTCAGGTCAACTCGAAAAAATTAAAAAAAAATTAAAATTTTAATATTTCATATGAAAAAATCCATGTAAATATAGATTATACATATTATAAATAATGAAGTTTAAAAGAATATTTTAAAAAGTTTTTTATCCCACATTGAAAAAACATAACTTTTTTCTTAGGAACATAGAGTATATATAGTAATAGGTTTTAAATCCCACATTGAAAAAACATAACTTTTTTCATGGGAACATAGAGTATATATATGAAAGGCCTTCAAATCACACATTGAAAAGATACTATGTTATCCTTTTAAGTTGAAGTATTTAAACCATAAGATTTTTTATCCCATATTGAAAAAACATAACTTTTTTCTTAGGAACATAGAGTATATATACTAATGGGTTTCAAATCCCACATTTAATAATAATAATAATAAAAAAAACCGGGTCTCGTTCGGGTTTGGCCAGGTCACCCGGGTCGACCCGCCGGGTCGCCCGGGTTCGGCCGGGCTGTTTCCACAGTCGGTCTTTTATTAAATCCAGACCGGTCCAGCCACCGGATCAACCCGCCAGACCAGGCCGGGTTTAATAATACTGCCATCAACTGTAAACCTTAGAGCCAGGCCCTACTTTCACCGTCGGTAGCATAACATCAAAAAAAGGAACTCAGTCTTATCATTCTCAAGATGCCAAGGACAGCGTAACACCATCTGACAAATTCTACAAGTCATTGACCGTGGCTCTCTCAAACCGACAGAACCATCTTCAATGATTAAATGAGCTGAATTATCAACTGAAAAAAAAAAAAGAGAATGGAACCACTCAAAGACCTAACATCTCCATCAACTGAGGTTCTGTCCCAAAATAAATCTAAGTAAATGTAAACTCCATGCTTTAAAGCAAAATGTCAAATTCTGTGATGTTTGGCACGTTTTTTCTAAGTCAAAATGCTAAATTCTTAAGTCAATGTTTGGCTTTTTGTTGATTAGAGAAATTTCCTCAAGCTCCACATCCATAAATATGCATTGAAATCTATAATTCAATGAAGGGAAACCTGAAAAAAAGCTAGCAAAGTATTAACCCCATCGGCATGCATGCATAAGTGTAGAAATGTAGGTAGTGTGGCTGATAGTTTTACTGTGGTTGCTGTATATGTCAATAGAGATCTGAAAATTTCATGCATGTGACTGAACATGTGAGCATCAGTACCGACATGTATTATGGGAACCTAGCAAAGTGGAACCTCCTATGTTTGACATCACAATCACCAGCCATGAAATTTTTAAAGCCAGAAAGAAAGCTATGACTGGAATTGGGAATTTTCATCAAGTTTTTAATCAGTGGTCCCATGATTCAAATAATTGCCAGCCTCTTAGTTCAACATGATAAACACTCAAATCCAACACCGGTGCAATACTATTGAAAGGTTAGCCACCAGAATTTCAATGAAATTCATGTAAAATGGGGAAGAAAGTTATGCATAAGATCACACATGATCCCCTGCCTCAAACGTTGGGGTATGATTGTTGCTGGTTAAATCTCACCTTGGGTAATCAGGGCATGTCGGGGTCATCCTTAATTGAGGCAGTCCTTAAAATGCTAGGAACATGACAACACGACCACACTGAAGTTTTTTATTGGACAAAGCACAGCCAAAACAGTAGATGGTAACAAATGACAACAAAATAGAAGATGCTGACAAACAAAAAAGGAAAAATCAAACAGCGGGCCATGCACGTATAGGAAAAATCATACAGAATCCCCCTCAACAGCAAAGCAGTAATAAAAACAAAAGTACACCTTAAAAGCAACAAACCACATACAGTCAAAACAGAAGCCAAGAACACGAATATAAAAACTAATCCTTGCTGAAACAATCCACCCCAAACACCAGTCAACATGAAATACCGCCCAAAACAAATATCATAAAGCAATAAGAAATTTTCAAAACTTGTCATAGCAGCACCTCAACAAAAAACCAGCAAGGCAGACCACAAAACTGGAATTCTGCCAGCTCAAGCACAATGACTAAAAGCCAAACCTGATACGCCATCAAGAGGGGAAAAAAAAACAAGGCAGTTAAATGACGATAAAAAAAGACAAACGAAAACCAATCAAATTGAAAAAAGAAATAAAAGGATGAAAGAACCAATAAAAAGGCAAAACAATGCCACAACACCCAACAAACAAAAAAAGAAAGGGAATAACAGTGAGGGATAGCTTAATTGATCGGGTCTTGAGTTTGTTCTTTAATGGTTATAATTTCGAGTCCTTTCAGGATCATTTGAGACTTATATGATCATTAATTTCAGAATTCGTTAGATTAGTTAAGATACGCGCAAGCTGACCTGAATATCCATATTAATAATAATAATAAAAACACAGGATCTGAAGTGGCATAACACAAGCAACACTAACCACATTTTTCAAAAATGTGCCAAAACCAGAACGGCACACAAAGAAACGAACCCACACACAACCCAACAGCATCATACGGGAAAGCAGAGGCCAAGAAACCAAAAATTAACAAACCAAGCGCAGAGAAAGCAGAGGCAGAGAAACTAAAAATCCAGCTTTGTTTTCTACCTTTTTCTACTTTTTTATCAAAAAAAATTTGGAAGCGCTTCTCCATTTCCTGTGTTGAATCATGAGACTTTCATGTTAGTATTTTTATTGTTGGGCTTGTTGGTGTGCTTAAATAGCATGCATTATTATTCGATGTATTTTGTTTTTTAATTATGTCAAACTTCCCCATCTCCTCCTCCTCATCTCTCTCTCTCTCTCGTCTCCCCCCTCTTGTTTACATGGGATTTTCATTTTTATTATCATATAAAAAATTCAGATTTGCTTGGACCAATAGATAGTTCATACAATGAGATGGAGTTGTGCAGGTCTGTGGCTGGGTTCTTATTGCTCCATTTGTGTTTCTAAACATGATGTTCCTCTAGACATAACTTGATCAAAATGCTCTACGACTCCCTCCTCTGAGTGGTGTCTCTCATCAACAAATAATCTGCAAGTTACTCCTGTTGATCTGCATCGGCATCTCTATTTGCTGGGTGTTGGAACTATAGAAGATGTGCGAGTGCAACGTGACAAAGGTTTTGGGTTTGCGAGATACAACGCCCATGTTGAAGCAGCTCTGGCTATCCAAATGGGAAACGCTAGAACTGTGTTGTTTTGTTTTTCTGGTTTTTCAAGCCAAAAAACCGATTTGAACCGAACCGGGATCTTAGAGATACAATGAGATTTGTCGTTTTCAAATGGTCCTTTGTTTTTCTCTTTTCAATTTGGCTAAATTGTTAAAATTATCCGGGATTTTAGATCAAATTGTACTTTAATTATTATTATTTTTAATTTCATTACCTAAACTCTTTTTGAAAATAAATAATTTTTTTAATTATTTTCAATCACAGGTAATAATTTAGAAACATAATAGGGATCGGGAAAAATATGTAATTTGAAAAACAAAATAACAGAAACAAAAAATAAATAAAAGTTTGTTTTCTTACCAAAAAATAGTTTATGATATTCGAATAAAAAATTTAAAGTTTAGATATTAGCTTACCTTTACCAGGATTTAAAATGATTTTGAATAATTTAACCCTTTAATTTCTACATCTTTCTTCTTCTTTTATTCAAAATATAAATCTTATTTACGTTGTTAGTTTCAAATAATGTTATTT
>Ga0307515_10023608_pt1 | contig 10767 bp, 2 predicted proteins | sample 17_EM_MG_FD_194513 | JGI IMG/M metagenome (GOLD analysis project Ga0307515, IMG submission 194513) | Populus trichocarpa ectomycorrhiza microbial communities from riparian zone in the Pacific Northwest, United States - 17_EM | ecosystem: Host-associated > Plants > Roots > Unclassified | place...
ATTCTTTACCTAAATTCTTCTATAGTTTCTTTTAGTTTACATTTTATAGATAGATCCTTAAAGTCTTCTTACTTTTTAATCTTAGTATTAACTTTCCGATCTTTAGGCCGAACACTATATTCTCCTAATAAGTCTTCTAGGTCTATATATATGTCTCCTAGTCTAACTACTATTTATATTACAGATTCTCTGATTTATAAAGAAGCTCCTTACCCCTTATCTATAGGTGCTTTTATTTATACTCCGAATTCTTAGTCTTTTAGATTCTGTAATCCTAAGCTTACTTTTTCCTTAAGCTTAGCTCCTACCTTAGTCCAACTAGGCTTAGGTATTCTTATCCTATCTTAAGAGTTTTAAATCTCACTTATCTCGTCTTAAGAGTTTTATACCTATAGGAAACTTTATTCCAAGCTTATTCGTATATCTTTAAACTAAGCTACTACTTTACTCTATCGGTTATTATCTATTATAGGTCTTTAAGCTTACCTTATCTCGTCTTAAGAGTCTTAGTTATCTCATATCTTATTTTAAGAGTCTTAAGCCTTTAGCCTTTTGCCTTTATTAAGTACTAAAGTAGTTCGCTGCCCTACTTCTCTTGCGTCTTATAAAGCGATAGATATCGTATCTAGTGGGGTCTCGATCCCTACTAATATTCCCTATTCTATAGTAAAATCATCCTCTACCTCTTATATAACATCTCTAAGGTCTATATACTCCTAGTAAGCCGCCCTTATCGCCTTATTATTATAAAATGTTTCGTTTATACCGAACTTATTATCCTTAATATCCGGTCTATAAACTAGTTTATTAGTTCCTCTATATTTAGTAGATTTTAGCTTTTATAGTTAATAGCTTACGCTATACTTAGCGTCTTTATAAATTTAGTATGCGTTGTTATAATAAAACGTAAAACTTCTAATTAAACACTCTTTTGTTCCTCTATATATATATATCGTCTACTATTAGTCTAGTTCCCTTTATTATATAGTAACTCTAACTATCCTTATAATCCCTTACAAAGTAACCCTATTTCCTACAACTTATATAAGCTCCGTCTTTAAACCATTAACTTTATTATGGAGTCCGCCTAAATGTCTTCTACTACTAAGATCCCTAGTTTAGCCTTTACTCCTTGGTCCTGTAATTACTAGATCCTTAACCTTTAAGTTTTTATAATTTTTTACTCTATCTCTTATAGGCTTCTTTAGTACTACTTAGGTCTATTAGCTCTGCGCTATACTATAGTTTCTAGCTTAGTCTTAGTTATTGCGTACTTTGCGCCTTATATAACTATAAAACTCTATCCTAACCTCTCTTAGTCTATTCCCTTTAGTAGATCTAATTGTCGATCTTAATTACTTAATCTATTAACTCCCGTAGGATATCTATATCTTCTATTAGGATAATCGCGTCCTAGACTTTAGCCTTAAGTCCTTATTTATACTATGCTATAAGCGCCCTATTATTCCACTCTACTTATATTACTAGCGTCTAAAACTACGTTATATACTTAATTGCTAATATTCGTTATATAATGTTTTAGAGTTTTCTTTTTACCATAGTTACTGCCTCTGGGTCTCTAAATATTTATGTAAGTTACTTTACGAATCTATTCTAGCTTAAGAATATAAACTATACCTCTTAGTTTATAGTCGTTATTCCGTTTACTTATATCTCTATAAGGTAAGGCTTAAACCATTTAGGTACTCTTCCTGTTAAGAATAACCCTATATACGCTATTTAATCTATAGGTATTGCCAGCTTAGCTCCTTCCTACGCGACCTTAAAATGCATCTACATAAGAAATCCCTTAAGCTTTAATCTTTCTCCTAAGAATCTTTTAATTAATAGTAACTTAACCTTTGCTACGCCTATCCCGTTAATCCTAGTTTTAAGTATTGCGTTGTTTTCCGTTAATTAGTTAACTATCTCTTATAGCTGTCTAACCGTCACCGGTTGCTATAAGTTAGTATCTGCTATACTAGTATTACCTAACCTTAAAGTAGTTGCCGCCGTTAATAGTGTTGTAGTGGCTGCTTTTGGTGGCATATTATTTAACTTTCTATATTTATTACTATAACTAGGTAGTAATTATATAACAGAACCTTATAGCAAGAACTACAATAGGCTCGTTAATGGGCTGGGTATATAGGTAAAGCAAATTAAAGTTAACAACGTAATAATAACTAGTAGAGTGGTTGCCTAACAGATTAACTCTAATTATATTCTAAGAATTACTATAAGGAAGGAACTATCTAGGTAGGGATTAAGGGTCCTTAAATACACAACCGTACTCCTATAAAATCCTTTTTGTACGTAATATACGCGCGATCTGTTTGCTCTGTTACGGATTATATAGATTATATAGATTATATAGATTCTATTATATAACCTTAGTTACCATTCCTCGTTATATAGCTTGATCGGCTCTATTTTAGACTATACTCGTATTAACCAACTAGCTTCTTCCGACTTTTCTCCTAGTAGTTGTAATATTGTACTTAAAGCGTCCGTAACATTAACCGCAAAATCCAATTTTCTAAATTTTAACCCCCTTATCCGTCCTACCTTCTTACTGCTTTTAAAGCTATTAGATATATATACAATAGTATATAGGGAGAATTGGCAGTATTACCGGATTAATATTACTGCTATCTATAGCGTTAATCGATTTTTAGAATTTCTTAATTTTTTTAAAGGGCGGAAATGTTGCTTATATAAGGAGTTACGTAACCTCCGAGAATATATGCTACTTAGGACCGCATATTAGCAGCCACAATTTCTCTACACTATAGTTAAGATTTTATATATACTGCACCTGGAGCTACTTATAATAACTATTACCTATAGATCTGCCGATTTATAAATTAAAAATTAGACGTGGTTAGAGCTATTAGTAGGGGTCATTAATCGCGCTCCCCGTAATAAAATTTTGGATTTTAGTGATCTAAAGTCTAGATCGTTAAATATAACTAACTACTAAGGCTATCGCTACCTTATAACTTACTATACCTTATATATATATACAGACTCTTCTTTACCTATTAAACGAACGGATAATTAACCCTAGTTAACAAATGTATCTAACCGACAAATAAACAAATTAATTAAATTAAAAGTTCGGAACGTCCAAATAAGGTTCTATTAAAACGCTAACTAGACCCTAACCTAGACCCTTCCTAACCTATTAAATTCTAAAAATAATAACCTCTACTAAATTAAAAATCAACCTTATCCTTAATAAGCTATCCAATTGGATTTAATGGTTCTTTATTATCTAAGACATAGCTAAAACTAATAAGGTATAGCAGTATATCGACCTATCTAAGAAGAAAGACGATCTTCTAAAGCTAGAACTACTAAGTCGGCCTATATTAAGGGACATACTACCTACGGCAATATTAATAGCAAAACTAGACCCAAACTAGCTTACTACCTATAACTAGCTCTATCCCGAATATAAGAATAATCTACGCGTATACTAGAAGTAAAAACAAGATATTAATAACTATATTATTCGCACCATATTAGTAGCCTACCTTCCACTTATTAACAGCCTTAGTAGTTAGTTACATTAAATATTTAAGGCGTCTCTACTACTATAGTAGCCACTACAGTAACAGAGACACCCTATATTTTGGTAAGCAATTAAGCCCATCTTATACGAGAATCTTATGCTATTAGTACATACCAAATCACGTGCTCGTAGGGCCTCCTCCCGTCTATAAATACTCCTTCTATACCTTCCTCTCTTCCTTTCTTCTTCCTTATAAGAGCTGGCGGTGCTCTAATACTCCTCCTTAGTCCCTACTAAGGGATCTATTAGTTAACGTGGTAATATAGATAGTATTAGACAAGGAAATAGGTAAGAGAGAAGATAGGAAGGACGGAGGAACCTCCGGTAGGTATCAGTCGAGTAACACTAACGACTGGTTTTTGGCACCCAAAAATTGCGTTACGTGATAACATTTGGGATCGCAAATATATACCCTATCCTATACTTACACCACTACTAAATATTCTAGATTTTATACTTAGAGCTATTTATAATAGACATTCCTAAGAGATCTGCCGGTTTAAAGCTCTATAATTAAACATTGTTAATATTTTATATAGGGGTCGTCGATTAAGCTCCTGGGGCACAACTTTTAAAGTTTAACACTATACCAATATTATAACCTTCTTGCAGTGGCTAAGCCACCCCTAATCTCCTCCCCTCCCTCTCCTCCCTCCTATTACTCGGCGCTAAGCTATTATATTGTCGCCAAGCTATTATGTCGTTGTACGTCCAAACTAGATAGGCAATAACGTGGTTAATAGTTATTAGGTATTAAAAATATTTAGTATATAAAGCTTTAAATTAAATTATAATCTACTATATTATATCCTACGTAGAGGGCTCTGTATTAAAGCTCTACAGTCCAAATATGTGCTATATTCGTAACTAATATATTCTTTAGGCCCGGCTTAAGTAGGGCGCCTTAGTTACTGTAGTAGATTCTTACCTAGCAATAACTAAGGCGCCTTAATCTTACTACTACTTCTAAATTAAGCAAAAGCTCTATATAGGGGGGTCCTAGGGGGTCTCCCCCTAGAAAACCTTATCTCTATATATATTAATTAAAGTTTATATAATAAAGCTCTAAATTAAAGCTTTGGGTTAATTAATTGGCTTATTACACTTGGGTTAAAATTTGCGTTAAAGGACCAACATTTTATATATTAAATTAGTACCTAGACCAGAGGCTTGGACCCTTTATTAACTACTTTTAAAATAACTAGTCTAAACTACTACCTTTAATGGACTACGCCTAAGCAACCCTACCCTATAACTCTATAGGGTTTGCCCTAATTTAACTGGAAATAGGATACTTACCCTATATAAGCTTTAACTAAAAACGGCTAGAAGAACCCCAGACTATATAAGAAAAGCTATTATATAGTAAGGCCTAATAGTACGCTAAACGCTTAGAGGAAGCCTAGATAGTAGCCCGTAAGAACCTAGGAAAAGCCTAAAGGTTAATATAATAGTAGGTAAATAAACACCGTTAAGAGCCTAACTTTACCTCTAGTAATATAGTCTAGGTTATAATAAAGAATTAAAAGACCAAACGACCTAGCTGTAAGTTAAACTACTAGATAGCAGGACTGTATAAGGTAAAGCTCCTAGATTTAATTAGGGTATACCCTATTTTCTTACTAAATATGTTATAAAAAGCTGCGAATAACCTATTGCCCGGATAAAAGAACGAGCCTCCCCTACTAATTTAAGTAAACGGTAACGATAAATAGAAAGTTAATAAAATGCTAGTCTATAAGATAGTACGGGAAATATTAAAATACTATATTTAATAAAAAGGCTATAACTTAAACCTAACCTAGTACCTAATATAGAACTTTATAGGCTACCCCTAAAAGCTTAAAAAGTTCTATAACTAATACCCTAATATACCTAGACCCCTAAAGTACTTAGATAAGTGGATAGAAAACTAGTATAATAAAGATAATAAGTTACTAGAGGAGTATAGGGACAAGAACGCCCTAAAGCCCTAATATAGCTGTCTACCAAATTCTACCATTTTCTGCTATTTTCTGCTAGTACTGTAAAACTTTAGATATCCAGGAACTTTAACCGCCAGTTAAAGTTATCTAATTAGTTAGATTCTTGCTAAGACTTTTAGCGGCTACTTTTCCTAGCCTAGTGCTTCTACTTAACCTACGGTTACCTTTTAGTACTTAGTCCGGACGTACTTATATCTTCTTTCTTTTCGCCTTATTCTTATATTTTATATTCTTACGTTTTATAAGCCTAGTGCTACCTTATTTTTAACTAAGCCTAAAGGCAGGCTTTCTTTTAAAGAGGGGGGTAATGTAATAACGCTATTGCACTTTACCTGCCAAATTCTGCTATATTCTACTAACCTATAATTAGCTCGCCCAAAGCTAGCGCCTTAACGGCTTACCCTATATATTTATTTACATCGGCCCTAGCAACCCCTTTTCCTTCTTCTTAGCTTAGTATCTTCGTAATACAGCATTCTATAAGCTTTGGTTTAGAGGCATTTATATAAGCCATAACACTTATACCTTGCAATTTAAGTTCTTAAAAAAAGTTAATTATTTTCTTGCACCTATAGTAGGCTTTTATTCTTTTAAACTAAGTCTATTCTACTACTACCCTATTACTACCCTATTACTACCCTACTACTACCTTACTACTACCTTACTACTACTCTACTACTACTTTACTACTACCTCATTATTACCCTATTTACCCTACTACTACTCTACTACCCTATTACTATACTATCCCCCCTTAGCTTAGCCTATTATAGGTAGTAAAATACTAAGAATATAGTAATACCTTTAGATATATAATATTAGCAGTTATAGTATCCCTATCCTATAGTAATAATAGTAAAAGCCCGCTTATATTTATTACTCTTAATAGTGCAATATATAGCTGCGTATAGATAAAGGCTAGTATATATAAATTAACGCTAATAAAGTTAAAAGACTAAATATTCTATATATAGGTTTCTTAGCTACGTCGCTACTATTTACCGTAGTATTTAAAGCGTTAATAAGGCGCTAGCATCTCTGCCGCCAAGCAATCGCACTAACTAGGAGTGGATTTGCGGATATCCGAATTAATTACAGTTAGGTTTTAGACAGTCACTAGCGTCTTGTAAAATCCTAGGCCTCTTATTAGTGTAACCTTAATTTAAGCTATTATATCAGCGTGCACATCTACTCGCACAGCCCTCTATTAAAACTACACTATTATCTTCCTAATGATTTAAGGGCTTTACTACCACCGATATATCTACTAAACGTAGTAGAAATAACGATCTTAATGTTGCAGCCGCCTTCTAAAGTTTAGGAAGGATAGTATAAAGACTAAGCAAGCCTAATGCACCTATTGCGGCTATAAGCGATTATAGAAAACTAACTTGCTATATGCTTATCTATCTAACTATAAGAAATATAAAGCCTTACTATTTATAAAGGATTTAACTAAACTATAGCTAAAATAAAGTTAGATCACTGTTCTAATACTTAGACCTATTACTTATAAGGCCTTATAACTTAAATACGCTATAGTAGTATATATAGAAGGCCTACTAGTTAACTACTACTAATAGGAATATATAAAAGCCGCTATTAAAGCTATATATCTAGGGTTAACTCTTCCTAATTACAAGGACCTTACAGGTATCCTACTTATAGGCAAATATACTACTTTCCTAGTAATAATCATAGAAAATAGTAGATTAACTTATAGGCAGATTGCTATAAGACTTTTAATAGCAGCGTCCTTCCTTATATTTCTATTAGTACCTTACTTAATTTAGTAACTAACGAGTTAATAAATATAAAACCTCTATGCAAGCGTACTTAGCTTTAGCGCCTTTTATATTAAGTTAAAAGTCTTATCTAAATAAATAGTTAGTGCGAAGTAGATTGTAGATTGGCTAATTAATAAGGCTATTAAGCTTACTAATAATAATCTATTATAGCTTAATTTATAGGTAACGGATACTTATAAGATAATAAGAAATGCTTAAAAGGAAGCTATAAAAAATCCTTACCTAGTATATATCTTATTTATACCTTATAATAGTTACAGCCTATAGCTTCTAGTAAAAGATATTATTTAAGAAGTCGTCTACTTTAAGTAGACGGTAAGTAAAGCTTAATTGGTTATTACTGTATTTTAAGTGTTATTAAAGTAATTTAGAGCTCTACGCAAATATATAATAAAAACTAACAGTAAGGTAATAGCCTTCATTCTATTATATATTACCAGATAGGGTACTTAGCTTATAATAGTAAGAAGCGTTAATAAGAAATAGGCAGCCCTATAGAAGTCCTTCCTTAATTAAATAACAGCTCTTAAAAATATAAATAAAAAGAACTCGGTAATTAAAAAGCTTAATACCTTAATATAGGATAAAGGCTTTAATTCCTATATAGATCACTCACGCCTATTAATAATACTATTAAAATAAGCGAATATAATGGAACTATAAAATAGGTAACGTAATTCCTCATTAGAGGAATATTAGGAATTATCTAATTAAACTCTTAAAAATACTAATATAGCTTATATTATTAATTATATATTTAAATTATAATATACAACCTAGATTAAGGACCTTTATATTATTACCTACCTTCTTAATCTACACCGCGCTAGTAATATTAATTTGCCTTATTATATACTAAGCCGTAGTAAAGGAATATATTATACTACTTCTTTATAAAGCAAAGGGTTAATTATATTGCCGTAATAGAGCAATTTAACAAGTTTTAAAGGAAGGAGGGTCGCTTTAATAGAGGCCTTTTAGTTTAGCAGTATACTAAAAAAAGGAGGTCTTTTAGGAGTATATTTAAGCTTCCTACCCTAAGCTTAGCCCTCTAGCTTTATAAATTGCTTATACACCTACTAATTTAGTAGCATTAGAATGTTCTTTTAGTATCCTAAAGCTACTAATAAATAAGTTTCGAGCCTAGCTAATGCCGCAGTATATTAATATACTATAATATATATACATTAACAAGCAAGTCCTTAACTAAATCCTATAATAAAACGCAACACCTAAAGAACTTATAAAGGTAGAAGATAAGGCGGTAGAAGTAGGGAAGGGTTATATAGAGAACCCGGCTTTATAACGGGAGTTAATTACAATTCGGCAGCTTTTAAACTAGAAAGAGGCCCGCCGATTTAAAGCCTCTATATAACACTACCAGCTTAATAAAATTCTATAATCGCCTAACGTTATATATTATAATATTATCTCCAAAATCTCTTATCTAAAACCCGGAGAATTATCAAAATTCAGGCCTTTAAAATATAGGGGATCCGGCTTAAAATTTCGGTCAGGATCCGGATCTTCCGAATCCGGTTAGATCAGGATTTACATTACGGATGGATCGCAACCCTAGCACTGACCAAGGGCTGTAACGCTAAGCCATATACGGTATAGAGCCTCTAGATTGGCTGAAGAGGCATATACGAAAAGTGCATAAATTCTTGCCACACGAAGGGGTAAGTCGCGGAAGAACCTCCTATACGGCTCGGGCAAAGTTTGTTCGCATTGGAGAGGGTGCAGTTAGTTAGGTGCGCTAGATGCACCTCGATTGGCCATACTTGTAATCTAGCAGCATAGAGTCAAGGGGAATATAGGTTGGGACATTTGGGTTCTTTAAGCAAGCTTATACAAGAAGCGACAAACAAAAAAAGAATGTTTATAAACTGTCAAGCCACCTATCCACATAACCTCCAGGAGCATAATCTTCCATCTTTTTCAACAAGCTTTTATATTTTCGACCAATCCTAATGCCTTCCTCAAGTGATTTTGGTACATCCGGACAATCCTCTATGTTCGTATAGAACGTTGCCCCAAACCGTTCCAACACAGCACATCGCTCGTCCATTGTGCACGTCATAATAACCTTTGCCCAGTCATGCGGCTGCTCTTCTTGGTCACTAGGTAATCTTTTCCTGTTGTCTGCTGTCTTTAGAACCCAAACTCCACCTACAGATGGATATCCGGTGTAGACGTTGGGTGGAAAATGATGTCCGTATGGTATTTCGGTCATCTTCTCCTGATGCTTTGAGTAAAATTCCCAGTCTGGCCACCACTGTGCGCCCAGACGGAGCATCTGGAACGCGAATGCATCTTCTTCGTGAGGATCCGTGGAGCGCTTGGCTTCGTCTAAACGTGAGAGGCCGAGCCATGCTAGCTCTATGCCAGTGAAGTATCCAAGGATGATACCTCCTAAAGAGGGATATGCGAGGGTTTTGCAGTCTCGAGTCTCGAATTTGGTTCGTGGAGCACCTTCTAGAAAAGCAGCGGGTTCTAGGCGTCGGCTTGGAGTGTGCATTTCCTCTTTAGATTCAATGCTGTAAGTCGATGTGCTGGGCTTATGGCCAAAGAAAGACCACATCGCGGACTATGTGCAATGTGATTGCCAAAAAAAGAACGCTAAGCGTAGTATTTTTATCTCGTTCCCAGACCTTCATCCGAGGTTTAACCGCGCACTAAACCGTTTTGGGCCAACCTTCGTCAGAAGGCCTAGTATATGATCCGGATTTTATATAGGCGCGCGCGGATTAATTTAGCATATATACTCTATCTTTAAGCCAGATTATAGTAATACTAATAACCTCTAAAGCTATTCTTAGTAGCTAGAATAACTAAATCAAGCTCTATGAAAAAGATTATATAATTAAATTAAATTAACTATTATATTGTTGCGCGTAACGCTTTTCTATAAAAGTCTTTTATTATAAACGTTAATTACGGCGGCAGCTCTCTTACTATAGCTAAGGCATTAAAAATAACGATCTAAGATTAGAAGATAGTTAGAATTTATATATATTTATATCTAATTATTATAATATATTAAGGATATATTAATGTAAAATAATAAACTAGAATAAATAATGCTAGCTAAAACCTTAAATAAGATCTATAAACTTAAGTAGTAACGTAGTCGGCGGGCTAGTGGCCCACGCGGGCCAGTGGCCCACCTCAAAACCCAACCAAAAATTAGAAAATTTATACCTTAATATCTTAACAACCACTTAATAATAAATTCTAATAATTTAGATTTGGATTTTTATATATACTTTACAGCTTGTATTAAATTTATATAGTAAATAGTTTAGTGGTTTTTAAGATATAGTGATTTAGCCTTATTTTAGCCCCCAAAATTTAATATCTTAAAAACTACTAACCTAATTACTATGCAACTTTA
>Ga0307515_10023609_pt1 | contig 10767 bp, 7 predicted proteins | sample 17_EM_MG_FD_194513 | JGI IMG/M metagenome (GOLD analysis project Ga0307515, IMG submission 194513) | Populus trichocarpa ectomycorrhiza microbial communities from riparian zone in the Pacific Northwest, United States - 17_EM | ecosystem: Host-associated > Plants > Roots > Unclassified | place...
CACGGATCCGGCGTTTCCCGCCGACCCCGAAGATCTCCCGGCGGAACCAGATCGGAATGCCGATGCCACCAAGGATCATGGCGACGCCGGTAACGGTCATCCAGTTCGTCACGGGGGTTGTAACGAATCGGGCATTGAGTACGAAACGCACCCGTAGCGACGCAACCTTGCGTACTCAATACGCTGCCATACGATCACTGCGGGCGGGCCGCGAACGGGCGGAGCCGACGACCGCCGGGGAACGTGAGGGACGGGCACCGTGACAACGCAGCAGGAAGCTACCGAGTCCGACATCCACACCACGGCCGGCAAGCTGGCCGACCTGGAACGCCGGACCGACGAGGCCGTGCACGCCGGTTCCGGCCGGGCCGTCGAAAAACAGCACGCCCGCGGCAAGAAAACCGCCCGGGAACGGGTCGAAATGCTGCTCGACCCCGGCTCATTCGTGGAACTGGACGAGCTCGCCCGGCACCGCTCAACCGCCTTCGGCCTGGAAAAGAACCGGCCGTACGGGGACGGCGTGGTCACCGGCCACGGCACGGTGGACGGCCGCCAGGTCTGCGTGTTCTCGCAGGACTTCACGGTCTTCGGCGGCTCGCTGGGCGAGGTCTTCGGCGAGAAAATCGTCAAGGTCCTCGACCTGGCCATGAAGATCGGCTGCCCGATCATCGGCATCAACGACTCGGGCGGCGCCCGCATTCAGGAGGGTGTCGTCGCGCTCGGCCTCTACGCGGACATCTTCTTCCGCAACGTGCGGGCCAGCGGCGTGATCCCGCAAATCTCGCTGATCATGGGCCCGTGCGCGGGCGGCGCGGTCTACTCCCCGGCGATCACCGACTTCACCGTCATGGTCGACCAGACGTCACACATGTTCATCACCGGGCCCGACGTGATCCGCACGGTCACCGGCGAAGAGGTCGGGATGGAGGAGCTGGGCGGCGCGCGTACCCACAACACCCGCAGCGGCAACGCGCACTACCTGGCCACCGATGAGGACGATGCGGTCGACTACGTTCGGGCGCTCCTGTCGTACCTACCAAGTAACAATCTGGACGAACCGACCACCTTCGACCTTCCCGCGGATCTCACCCCCAGCGAGGCCGACCTCGCCCTGGACGTCCTGATCCCCGACTCGGCGAACCAGCCCTACGACATCAAGAAGGTCGTGGAGACGGTCGTCGAGGACTTCCTCGAGGTCCAGCCGCTGTACGCGCAGAACGTCGTGGTCGGCTTCGGCCGGGTCGAGGGGCGGCCGGTCGGGGTGGTCGCCAACCAGCCGATGCATTTCGCGGGCACGCTGGACATCGCCGCCTCCGAGAAGGCCGCGCGCTTCGTGCGGACCTGTGACGCGTTCAACGTCCCGGTGGTCACCTTCGTCGACGTGCCGGGCTTCCTGCCGGGCACCGGCCAGGAGTGGGACGGCATCATCCGGCGCGGCGCCAAGCTCATCTACGCGTACGCCGAGGCCACCGTCCCGAAGGTGACGGTAATCACCCGCAAGGCGTACGGCGGGGCGTACGACGTGATGGGCTCGAAGCACCTCGGCGCGGACATGAACTTCGCCTGGCCGACGGCGCAGATCGCGGTCATGGGCGCGCAGGGCGCGGTGAACATCCTCTACCGCGGCGAACTAGCCACGTCCGACGACCCGGCGGCCCTGCGCACAGAGCTGATCAACGAGTACGAGGACACGCTGGCGAACCCGTACATCGCGGCCGAACGGGGTTATGTGGACGCGGTCATCGCCCCGTCCGCGACCCGGGCGCAGGTGACCCGCGCGCTGCGAACCCTGCGCACCAAACGCGAAACGTTGCCCCCGAAGAAGCACGGCAACATTCCGCTCTAGAGCCGTTTCTCAGCTCGTCGCGTCGGTGATCCACTGACCGGCCAGCATGAACGTGCCGACGGCCAGCGCGGCCAAGGTGACCAGGTAAAAGACGAAAACCCAGAAGACGGCCGGCGTACGGGTGAGGCCGCCGAGCTGGTCGGCGTCCGAGCCCGGCATCCGGCCGCGCCGGCGCAACTTCTGCAGCTCAAAGACCGGCCGCACCCCGCCGATCAACAAAAACCACACTCCGGTGTACGCGAAAGCCGCTTGGACCTGCGGCGACCCGTACCAGGCGACACCGACGACGATCGCCCCGGTGACGACCACGGAGACCACCCCGAACGCGTTGCGGATGTTGATGAGCATCAGCAGCAGCAGGACCACGGCGAGCCAGAGCAGCAGCGTGATCCGGTTGCCGCCGAGGATCCAGGCGCCGGTCAAGGCCACCAGCGACGGCGCGATATAGCCCGCGAGCAGCGTGAACATCATGCCGGGCCCGGTCGGGCGGCCGGCCGAAAGGGTCAGCCCGGAAGTGTCGAACTCCAGCCGGATGCCGCGCAGCTTGCGCCCCGTGAGCAGCGCGACGAGCGCATGACCGCCCTCGTGGGCGATCGTGATGGCGTTGCGCGCGATCCGCCACAGCGGGCGAAACGCCACCACCACAAGTGCGATCAGCGCCGTCACCAACACCAGCAGGGCAGGCGGGTCGGGCTGGGCACCGAGCAGCTTGTCCCAGAGATCACTCATACTGTCGATCGACACAGCCCGGGAGCGTAGTCGATCAGCGCTTTCAGCCGACCCTCAGCGTGGCCGTTCCCAGCGAATTCCCGGCTATGCGCGGATTTCCCGCCAGCCCCGCCCCTCGGTCTGGGCCCGGGCTATCTGCCAGGAACGGCGGCCCTGGGTGACCGCGGCCGGTCGGGAGCCATGGCGGCGCAACAGACGGACCGCGACGACGGTACCGGCCACGACGGCCACCACCAGGGCGAGCAGCAGGCCGGTAAGGGCACCCGCGGAGCTCACCACGAGGGCGCCGTCGGCAACTGCGACGAGCATCCACAACACGAGCGTTGGCTTGCTGCCGTACGGTCGGCAATTCATGGTGCACCTCCATCCGTGGTCCCCGAGCAATACCCACCCGCCGGGGACTCACGCATGTCAGCTCCGAACCGGCACGAATCCCTGGTAGATAAGCTTCAGATTGGCCTGGTTTGCGGTCCAGCTCTGCTCGGGCGTCGACCACGTGATCCCGTACGCCTGGTTGCTCGCGGTGATGAAGCCACGCTTGACGGTATGCAGCGGGTTACCGTTGCTGCTCGTCCACGTGTACTCCCAGTCGGCCGCCTTGTCCCAGTAGTCCACCGACTTGATCGAGACCTTGTGATAGTCGGAGTATCTACCCCGGCGCTCCGACTCTTTATCCGTCCAGTCCGCAACCGGGTTGGACGCCGGGGTGGTCGTCTGGTCGACAATCAGCAGCCGGCGCTGACCGGTCTGCTCCTCGAAGTAGGTCTCGGTGCCCTTGTGCGAGACCGACCAGCTCGCGGGCACCGGCACCTGGAAACCAGACCGATCCTTGTAGATATGCCAGCCGGCCGGCAGCGTGATCGCACCGGTGTCAGCCGAGGGGCTGACGGACGCCGCCGCCGAGCTGGGCGCGGCCGAGGTCGGCTGAGTGGTCGCCGGGGCGGCAGGCGCCTGCGAAGTGGGCGACTTGCCGGTCGCACTCGCGGCGGGCGGGAGGGCGGCCTGCCCACTCTTATCGTCGTCGTTCGAGCCGAACGCCTTCGGCACGATCAAGACCAGGGCGAGCACGAGAACGAGCAGGATCGCGGCGCCGATCACGGTCTGCCGCCGGCTCAGCGTCGTCCCGAACACGGTCACGCCGGCGCGGCCCCCGCCGGACGGCTTGACGGGCATCGGCTGCCAGGCGGGGCGGGCCGAGGCGGCCGCGAAGCTCCCGGGAGGCCGCCCGGCGTTCGCATCTACCCGGCGGGCGTCGATCCTGGTCTCGCCTAGGTCGGGCGTCGCCTTCGCGGCCACGACCGGCGGGGCGATGGGCGCGTGGGCGGCTTTGCGCCTGGGCGGCCGGGTAGCGGCCGTCTTGGGCGCCGACGGCTTGCCGCTGCCGCTGGTGGTTGACGGGTTCGGCGCGGTGGGCTCTGTGCGCCGGCTTGCGCCCGGGTCCTTCGCCGGTCCGGCCGGGGGTGCGACTCCGAGCTTTGTCGTGGCCTCGGGCATCGCGGTGGTTTCGGATATCGCGGTGGCCTCGGGCATCGCGGTGGCCTCGGGCATCGCGGTGGCCTCGGGCATCGCGGCGGCCTCGGGCATCGCGGTGGTTTCGGATATCGCGGTGGCCTCGGGCATCGCGGCGGCCTCGGGCATCGCGGCGGCCTCGGGCTCGGCCGAGGTTGTGCTCCGCGCGGCGCTTTCTTGCTCGGACACGGTTTCTAGCCCCGCGGCGGACGCGGCCGCTTCTTGCTGGTCCGACCCGGTGGCGCCCGGCACGGCGGAACTGGTCGTTGACTCCCCGGGCTCGGGGTTCGACGCCGTCGCGCTCGTGGGTGTCGTCCGGCTGCGGCCCTTCTTACGGGACGCCTTGCTGCCGGTAGCGCCAGCGCGGGCGCCCACAGCGGGCTTGTTCCGGCGGATCGTCGTCGTATCGTCGGCCGGCGAGTTCTCCTTGGCCGGAGACGCCGTTTCCTGGCTGGCTGCGGCCTGGGCGGCATCGTCCGGCTCCGGGACGGCGGTCTCGGCACTCGTCTCCGAGGCCGCCGGCGGCGTCCCTGGCCCGGAGGCCGACGCCTCCGGGTTGACGGGCGAGTCTGCCGCGATGCCGGGTTGGCTTCCGGCGGAGCTATCGGTGGGAGATTTCGTCGAGGCGGGTTGGCCCGGAGCGCTCGCGGCGGCGGACGCGGCGAGACCGCTCGCCGGGACGGAGGTATCCGACTCTTCCGGCTTTTCAGTCGCGGTAGACGGGCTCGGCGGCTCGGCGAGCGCCGGAGAGGCGCTGCCCGCACTCGCCGGGACGTCGGCCAGGACCTTCGGGTCATCACGCCCGACGGTGGTTGCGGTCTTCGGGTCATCGAGCCCGGCCGACGAGTCCACCGGGTTATCGGGTCGGGTGTCCGGGAGCGCTGGGCTGTCGAGCCCGGCAGAAGAGACCGCTAGGCCGTCGAGCCCGGCAGGCGAGACCGCCGCGCCATCGGGACGGGTCGCTGAGGCCGCCGCGCCGTCGAGCCCGGCAGGCGAGACCGCTCTGCCGTCGAAGTCGGTGGGCGGGAGCGCTTGGCTTTCGGGTTGGGTGGCCGGGGCCGTGAGGAGGCGGTCGGTTGGGCTTTCGGGCTGGGACGGCGATTCCGGAGCGGCGTCGGGGTGCCGATCCGGGGTCAGTTCCGCCTCGGCCGGAGCGCTCGTCGTCGTGGCGGCAGCCGCTTCGGTGGCCGCGCTCTTGGCGGCGTCGCTTGGGCTAGCCGCAACGTCCGGGTCGGTCGCCGGGGCCGGAGCGCTCTTCGTGGCGGCTGCGGCTGCGGCGCCAACCGAGGCGGCGGGTTCCGATCTTTCGGGCTCGATCGGCGACTTTTGCGCCTCGGCCGCCGGAGCCTCGCTGCCCGCTCCAGCCTCCTCAGCCGGGCTGGCCGGAGCGTTGGCCGGGGCCTCGGGGCCGCCGGGCCGGGTCGCCGGAACCGTGATGAACCGGTCGGCCGGGCGCTCGGTCTGAGGCGGGGCCGCCGGGGTGCTGTCGAGGCGCCGGTCCGGGGTGCGGGTGGGCGTTGCCGGTGTCGGCGGCACGACGGGGACCCGCGGAGCAGCGGGCGCCTCCGGGGTGGCGGCTCTCGCGGCGGCCGCGCGACCACGGTGCGCGGCGACCTCGTCGGCGGTGATCGAGCCGAACACTCGGGACCCGCGCATCGTCGCGCCCGGGGCGGGACCCGCCACGGGTTTTTCGACGCTTTGTGCGCCACTGGGCGCTGTGCCCGTACTGCGAAGGGGTTTGATTGGGGGTGTGTCGACGCGGGTTGCATCGAGGGCTTCGACCTTGGGGCCGTCGATGCGGGTTGGTGTTTCGGGCGGGCGGCGGCCGACCGTGGCCTTGCCGGGCGCGAAGACCGGGCGACCGTCGGCGGCGGGCTGGGCCGGCCGGGCCGGAGTGACCGGCGGGCGGGGGCCTGGAACGACCGGCGCGACGGGCGGTGACCCGGGCACTACCGGCGGAAGCGAGGGGCGCTCCCGGCCGATCCCGGGGCGGCGCATCGTCGGGCTCATCGGGAGCGCGAGCTTCGTCCGGCGGCCGGCGGCGCGCAGCAGCAACCGCTCGGCCTCCTCGGCGTTGATGCGGTGCGTCGGATCTTTGCGCAGCAGGCCGTTGAGCACCGGCTTGAGCGGGCCGGCGTTGCGGGCGGGCGGCGGATTTTCGGTCGCCAGCGCGGCCAGGGTCGCGATCGCGGACGGCCGCGCGAACGGCGAAGCCCCCTCAACCGCGGCGTAGAGGGTCGCGCCGAGCGACCAGAGGTCAGCGCCGGGACCGGCTGTGCCGGCGCGGGCCCGCGCCGGCGCGCTATACGCCGGGGAGCCCAGCACCAGGCCAGTACGGGTCACGTTGGGGTCGCCGGGGACGGTGGCGAGACCGAAATCGGTCAACACGACCCGGCCGTCCTCGCCGATCAGCACGTTGCCGGGCTTGACGTCGCGGTGCACCACGCCGGCCCGGTGCGCGGCCCGCAGCGCGCCCAGCACGCCGAGCCCGATCTCGGCGGCCCGCACCGGGGGGAACGGCCCGTCGGCGGCCAGCACGTCCTGCAGCGAACGGGAGGCCACGTACTCCATGACGATCCACGGGTCGGCGTCGGTGCGCAGCACGTCGAAGACGCGGACCACGTTGACGTTGTTGAGCCGGGCGATGGCCCGCGCCTCGCGCAGCGACCTCTCCCGCATCTCGCGACGCTCGTCGGCGGTCAGCCCCGGAGGCGGCACGAGCTCCTTGATGGCGACGTCCCGGTGCAGGACGACATCGGTCGCCCGCCAGACACGACCCATCCCGCCCTGACCGAGCGGCGCGACAAGCCGGTAACGGTCAGCGACTACGAGCGGGGGAGAAGAAGACATCACGCAGAAAATACCCGGTCCTGTCGAGGTCCAGCTAATTGATCAACCGTGCGTGGGACGCGTGTCACCATGCTTGGTCGCGGACACCGTAAGCTACATCGATGGATGAGGAACCCCTGGTCAGAGTAGTTCGCGGCATCCCGACGCCCGAAGAGCTGGCGGCGCTGTTCGGCGCCCTGGCCAGCCTATCTAGCCCGTCGAGCGGGCCTGCGCCCCGGTCCTCGATGAGCGCCTGGGTGCGCAGCGCGCGCCCGGCATCGAGCCGCACCTCCTGGCGCGGCTCGGGCCTGCCAACCTGACCTTGGCTCGCGCCTATCAATGGGATATCGACTGTCCACAGCGCCCCCTTCGGGGACCCACGTCCTGGTACTAGCGACTACCCTCGATTTCGTGATCTAACACTCTCGGGGGAGGCGGAGCGATGATTCCTGACGAGGACCGGCCGCCGGCCTGGCTGGCCGACTACGGCGCGATCGAGGCGGACATCCAGGCCATGGCTGATTTCGCGGCCGGCCTCGGAAAAGAGGTCGTTGACGGATATGGGCCGCATCTGAGCCTCGTCACCACCTCGATGTTGACGACGCTTCCCGCTGCCGACGCCAACTTTCCCGAGCTCCAGCGGTTCCTGACCTACCACCACGAGGTGCAGACCGCGACCTACTCAAACACGTTCAACTACCGCGACCGCACCGGCGAGTTGGCCACCGCGGCCAAGACCATCAGCACCGAGTACAGCGGATCGGATGCCTTCTCCCGGGCCAAGGTGAACGACGTCGACCGGGCTCTGGCGCAGAGCGCCGAGGTGCCGACGAGCAACAACGACGGGACGGTGCTGCCCTGATGCTCGATGCTGGCGGTGGTGGCGGCTACGGCGGCACGGATTGGTTCGCATACGACGTCGCGTGGATGTGGGAGCGGATCAGCGACCAGAAAACCGACGCCCACGACGAGGTCAGCCTCGGGTGGAAGCGCACAGCAGAGCTGACCTCAACACATTTGAGCCGAGTCCGGCTCTACCGCGACAATTTGGCCACGGCCTGGCCCCCGGAGAAAAGCAAGGCCTCCGCAGCGTACGTCGCTCAGCTCGACGGCCTCATCGCAAGCCTGACCGAGACGCAAGCCGCGGCATCGGCCAACTACACGGCATTCTCCTCGGTCGCGACGACGCTGAGCATCGCCCGAAGCAAGCTCGAGCCGATCTATCGGGAATACGCGGCGAACCAGACGAGGATCGCCTCGTGGCAGGCCGCGAAGAACGCCTTGACCAGCAGCCCGACGACACCTTCGTCGAGCTCCACGCCGACGCCATCGCCCAGCCCGCAGGCGTCGCCCGTTCCGACCAGTCCGCCGGTGTCCGCGGACCATCAGGAGCAGCTGAACAATCAGGCGCGGGCGATCATGTTCGAGCTCAGCACGACAATCATCAGCGGGCAGGCCGAGCTCCAGAAACCGGCACCCTACGAGCCTGCGTGGCAGAAGTACAAGGAACAGAATCAGTCAGGCGATGGCGCATCAGGAGCAGCCGTCCCGCCGCTGATCCCGGTCCCGGCACCGGTAAATGCTGGCAGCAGTACATCGAGTTCGCCTGCGATCACGACCTTTCCCACAACCGCAGTGACGCCCGGCAGCACGGCTCCGGGCGGCACCATCGGCGGAGTGGGTCCGATCCTGAGCGGCGCGCAGCCCACTCTGCCGCCTACCGCAACGCCGACTCCGATCGGCGGGCCGCCGACGGCACCGGCGATTTCCAGTCCGATGCCGGGTGTGATAGCTCCCGCAGGCCCCATCGTGCCAGGCATCGGCTCCGCTGGGCCTCGGGGAATGCTGCCTGGCGGAGGCCTGGTGAAGCCGGGAATGGGCGCCGGACGGATGTCCGCGATGCCGTCTGGCGGAGTGATCGGAGCCAGGCCCGGCAGCGGAGTGATTGGACAGATGCCCAGCAGCCCCCGGACGCCGGCCTCCGGTCGGGCGAACCCGGTCGGTGGCGTCATCGGCCCGGAAGGCGGAACTACGGGCCGATCGGGGGCCGGAGGGCGCGGAGGCACTTCCGGCGTAAGCGGCGAGCGTGGGTCCATGCTCGGGCAGCAGGGGCAAAGGCGCGGGCACCGAGGAGAAGCGGACGACCACACCCGGTGGGACCCGGACGACCCCTGGGCGACCGACGAAGGCGTCAGACCCATTCTCTTTCCACCGAATGATCCTGAGCCCATCGATCCTGGCCCCGCCATCGGTTACTCCGGATGATCAACCGACTCCTAGCGGTGGCAGTCGCGGCACTGGCTGGTTCCAGTGCCGCGATTTACGGCGCGCCTGCGCTTGCCGACCAGATCCGGGACAAACAGTGGCACTTGAGCTATTTGAAAGTGGCTGAGGCTCACAAGACAAGCACGGGCAAAGGCGTAACGGTCGCAGTGATCGACACGGGCGTCGCGAGCCATCCCGACTTGTCTGGATCGATTCTCAAGGGCACCGACTTCGTGAGCCCTGGCGGCACAGGTCAGCAAGATGTGGATGGGCACGGAACCGGCATGGCCGCACGACCAAAACGGCATTCTGGGCATCGCGCCCGACGCCAAGGTCCTTCCCGTTCGAGTTCTCAAGTCAGGCCCCGCCACCGCCAAAGGCGGGCCAGCCATTCAGTGGGCAGTTGACCACGGCGCCGACGTGATCAACCTCTCCGTCGGCGGCGGTGTTGACCCAGCAACATTGGATGCGCTCGCCGCTGCCGCCAAGGCCAACGTTGTGGTGGTCGCCGCGTCGGGAAACAAACCGAGCGCGTTCGGTGTGGTCGCACCAGCAATTGTGCCGAGCGTGATCGCCGTGACCGCGGTCGACCGACAAGGCAAGCTCGACCCCATCTCGGCTACCGGCCCGGAGGTCGACTTGGCAGCACCGGGCGCCGACATCGAAAGCACCGGACTCAAGGCGGGATACGACAACAGCACTGGCACGTCTGATGCGTCGGCCATTGTTGCTGGTGCGGCTGCCTTGATTCGTAGTAAGTATCCGGCGATGAGTGCGACAGAGGTTGTCGAGCTCCTCGAGTCCACCGCCGACGACAAAGGCACGCCCGGTGTTGACAACGACTACGGCCATGGCGTGGTCGATCTCGTGGCCGCGCTCTCGGCCGGCGGCGCCCAGCCCAGCACCAGCCCTTCCGCAACCACCACGGCGCCGGCGCCGAGCACGGAGTCCCCGACCAGCAACGCCGCCGACCCCGACACCGAATCGGCCGGCGGCAATGGCCCACTTGTCTTCGGCGGGGCGCTCGCGGCCGTCGTTGCTGTGGCCATTGTCATCGGTTTCCTGGCGCTCCGGCGCCGGCGAGGCTCGCAGTAGGGTGAGCCACCGTGCAGACTCAGACCGTGCTGACTCAGACCGTGCTGACTCGGAAGCCGTATCGGCTTGTTCTCGCCTCTGCCAGCCCCGCTCGGCGGGCCCTGCTCTCCAGCGCCGGCATCGATGTTGACGTGCTGGTCAGCGGGGTCGATGAGTCCGTCGTCGAGGCGAACGAGCCCGACAAGCTGAGCCTGGAACTGGCTCGGATGAAGGCGCGGACCGTGGCCGCCCGGATGCCCGGCGAGGCTGGGGTCTTGATTCTCGGGTGCGACTCCGTGTTGTCGTTCGACGGGCAGATCTTGGGCAAGCCGCGGGACGCCGACGAGGCCGTTGCGCGGTGGCGGGCGATGCGGGGCAAGTCGGGCGTGCTGTACACCGGGCATCACCTGGCTGAGCTCGGCACCGGGAAGGAGGCCGAGGAGGTCGGCGCCACCACGGTGTATTTCGGCGAGGTCAGCGACGAGGAGATCGAGGCCTACGTCGCCTCCGAGGAG
>Ga0307515_10023610_pt1 | contig 10767 bp, 5 predicted proteins | sample 17_EM_MG_FD_194513 | JGI IMG/M metagenome (GOLD analysis project Ga0307515, IMG submission 194513) | Populus trichocarpa ectomycorrhiza microbial communities from riparian zone in the Pacific Northwest, United States - 17_EM | ecosystem: Host-associated > Plants > Roots > Unclassified | place...
TAAATTTATTATGTTGTCTTGATCATCATAGATTTGGTTTGATGTTGGATCAGACTGAAAACTATGGTTACTTTAATGCTGAGTTTTCCAAACGGGATTTGGGGTAATAGCTCGCTGCTTACACAGGCTAAGCTCGTGCCAATTATGCTAAAAGCTTGATTCATTCGCCTAGGTGCAGTGTCTTTGTATGTTGCCATTGAGCTTGTAACGGACAGTCACCTCCTCCGAGCCAAAAAGTCACGGCCTCAAGATACTCCTGTCCTGCTATAGTGGTGTAACCCAAAAAATTCACAAAACACTAAATGGTACTGTATCGCTGAATCATTGTAGTTATATCCTAAATTAATAGTGTTTGGTATTTTTTTTCTTATTTTTTTTTAATCTAACTCTTGGACAACTTATTTTTTTTAGTTTATTTTTTAATTTTATTCTTTAATACAAGTTTGTTTCAAGAATTGTGCTTTGTAATTTTTATTTTATTTTATTGAGTTATATTTTGAACTCATGAATTTAATTTTTTTTCTTTAGATTTCAATTTTCAATACTAGATTTGTGAGAAGTGACACTTCATGATTTTTTTTTTCTTGGATAGGTTTTTTTTTTTTAAATTTAATTTTTTTTTTTAATATTGTATCTCAACATTAGGTTAATTAAAAATTAACCTTTATAATTTTTTTTATATAGCTATCAATGTCTCATGACATGTATTGTAGACTTGATAAATCAACCCGAGTTAATTTAATTTATTGTAATCTCATTATTTAAAAAAACTATTACTCAACATGTTCTCATATCAATATTTAAAAAATATCATTCAATATCTATTATATTTTGAATTTATAATTATTTTTTTATTAAAAAAACATGTCAGGACAATTTTTTATATTAAAAAAAAATTCGATCCTACCTTCATCAAAGCAAAAGCGAATGATGTAGTTTGTATGTATGTGACGAAATCGTACCTGAAACCTCATATGATTCTGCCACATATCTCCTATAGTAGCATTTAATAGATAAAGGCAAAGCCTATAATGATTCTCCAAGCCAAGATGGCTACCTTTCGGCCTAACCCCACGAGACTTTTTCACGGGCTAATAACCTATTCGCAGTTTACGAAAAAGCCCAGGAAGCATCTCACAGTCACAATCACAAGTTTTTTTTTTTTTCCAATTTTGTCACTTTGTGGAATGGTCACCCTCTTCCCTGTCTAGACATCTATCTTAGACTCCCTGACCAATCAAAACTCCCATTTGTTTTGATTGTCGGATGTTAATCTGCGGTCTAAATTATCCTGAGGGTGGTGGGGTATGCACAATTACCATTCAACAAAAGAATACAAGATCAGGACATGGCAATAATGTTAGTTTATGTATTTGCCGTGAGCACGGAGAGAAGGGAAACAGAGCATGGGGCTGGAAAAGCACTTTGGTCTTGAAAGAATTCTTTTTCACAGTGCCTTTTGGACAAAAACATCAGTGGTACCATTACTCACCAGAATGATTACTGGTATCAGACAGCTCAGGGAGACATCAAGAGTGAATGCAACAAATTACCCCACAAGACCCCCACTGGCACTCTTCCAACTTTCAACATTATACTGCAGAGAATGTTGTCTCCCTCACCTTGAAAATTCTCGGCATGCATTGCAAAGGGATTTAGCAAGATTAACCTTTTAACACCATCCCCAAACAAGATGGAAAATGAAAATAAAAAAGCCCTAAAAAGAAGACTAATGTTGATTAATAGAAATATTCAGGGAAAAGGAAAAAAAAAACAAAAACTATCTCATTTAACTTGATCACGGAGCTCTAATGAAAGAAGGAACTTTTCTTAGCTGCTGGTTTTGATGTTGAAGGCGAAGCAACAAGAGGAAGTACCTGTGAACTGCTTGAAGGGTGGTGTGCTAGCTGGTGATTTTGTTCATTAAACTCTCTTTCTTTGTTCCTGTCAACAATGATGGTGATAAAAGGCCCATCATCCTCGTCTTTTAGAAAATTTGAACTAGTAGGTCTTTTGGTGTAATCTTGAGCAAAACAATCTTTCCTTGGGACCATCTCCTCAGCTTCTTGCATCAATCTCCTTGCATATAGTTTCTCCTCCGCATCCTGTAAGAACTTGAATTTTGGAGGAGGTGATGACCGTATCTTGTTGAACTCTGCATCTTTTGATGATTCAAAGAGATGGTTGAATCCAATCTGGTTATAGTTAGGAGTAAGAGGAGGCGTGAAAAATGGTGGAGAAGCAAGAGGGGTTAGATATGGAGTCTCCACAGTAAGAAGCAAATCACTCAAGCTTCTACTTCTTGATTCTTTTGCACTCTTGTTATCACCTCTAGACCTGCCATCTTCAGACTCTAAATCCTCCTTTGTTTCTTCAACAATTGTAAAAAGAAATCTTGGTGGACCTGAGAGACTATGCAGCCTCATGAGCTCTGTCTCCACGTTATCATCACTGAAGGGCCTGAGCAACAAATCTTTGCTTGTATTAATATTGAGCTGAGATTCTTGATCATGATGCACAAGTGTATCTGTGATTCTCACTGAAGAACATAGTTCTTGATTGTTCCTTAAAGAAGACGGCTTTCTCAAACAGAACATAAAAAAAAGCTCTCTTGCCGGGCTGCTGTAATCATCTCCTATCTCTTTGTTAGCAAACCTTCTCTTCCACCATAACAAATAGTAGAGCTCAGCAACAAGAGCCAACAAAAGGCAACCAAAAACTATACTCAAACCAAGCCCTACACTACTCAAAGATTTCATCTTGTCTCCAAATCACATGAAAACTGCTTAAAACATCCAATCAATATATATTAAAGAGCTAAGAACCAACAGACGTTACCATAAATAACTTGAGAATCACTTGTAGTACTAGTGAAAGGAGAGAAACCAAGATAAGCAAAAGCTTACTGAGAGACAATGAGCAGTCCCAATCTGCACTGAACACAAGCCAAGGCCATCAGCACATCAAACTCACTTCTGCTCTTTAGCAAATGCTTTAATAAGTATACCAACTTTATCTGTCAAAACCAAAAAAAAAAAAACACCCCACCTGCTAAAACCAAACCAAAAAGCTCTTCTCTGAAAATCACATCCACAAATCATGAAGCATGATTATAAAACACTTTTTTACGACAAACCAATGAACTAAACCACACATTTGCGGATAATTACATATTTAACAAAGCCCACAAGGTCACTGGAACAGTTGTACATTAGCAAAAAGCATTAATCAAGACCATAACATACCACATTTAGTTGTCAAAATCCACACAGAAACTACTGAATCTAGCTAATAAAAACACATCAATGGACGAGGCACAAAAGTAGTCGGCAATATTACTCACTAGTTTATGGCTTGACAGGTCACATTCTTCGAGGGATGCTCACATGGGATCACAAATAAAAGGAAAGTGATGTGTCATTGATGGGCATTTCATCTTGTTCTCTTATTTACAGAACTACCCTCGTTGTTGAATAAACTACTATTCGTGGCAATTAGGACAAAATCTTGTGTCGAAACTTTAACGAAATTCTGGCAGCTTTGTTTCTTTTGTGATTTTTTTTCTTAATTTCCAGTATTAGAATAGCAAACAACACATGAAACTCATAATAGGAGCTTTCACAGGCATAACATTGATTTGAGACATTGATATATGGTTTGGAAGTGTCAGTGACACATGAGTTGCTTCAAGATGTGAGCTTTTCGATAAAGAGGTCCTCTGATTATATTGGCCCAGCAACTCATAAAAAGACTTCCTCTCTCGCATGGAGCTTGATTGACGGTTCGTATTACTGTTGAAGCTGTGATCACCATCATTATGTTATAGAATTGGGGTCTCCAGCTGGACCATTTTACTTTCTTGTAGGTGTTAACCACATGGGATCTGTGAAATCTATCTGGGAAAGGGTGGGATACCTAATGGACCTATTATAAGTAAAGCCCAGATTGCTTGAGAAGTATTTCAAGTCCTTAATCATATATTTTTTTTGACATATATGGCATGAATAATGGATGGATTAACAAGAATTAATTTATTGTCAAATGACTTTCATGATTTTTTATCCCTTGATAACGGGCTTCCCTGCCTCATGCCTCTGCATTGCTTCAAGCAAAGGATTTGTGGGTCTGGAAGCTCAAAAATCCGTATGCCTATGTCCGGGTCGCAAATGACTCGGTGTGATATCTCATGCCTCGAATCTAGCTAAATTCCAATTCATCTATTGGAAGTATTTTGCTTTGACAAGCACAGCATATATGCTACTCAAATTAACAAATGAGTAGCCGTACACGACTCTTGAAAAAAAATAGCAGTGCAAAACAAACGGCCGTATAACTAATCCAGACTTGGAAACGACGTGCCAAAGAAGGGAAAAAACAATTTCCCCCAAAAACAATTATGATATGCTCGCTGGTAGCTTGCTTACTAAGTCAAGTTGCTCGCTGTGATTCACCAGAATCCGGCAGCCGAAAGGTGTGGGATTCTGACTGATGGTGGGCTGGCGTTGAGACACCGATGTCGGCCCGCTTTGTTCGAGTGAGAGAATAGCCACATATCGATACAAGAAACATGAAATGTATGCACATTCAGGCAAAACCTTAACTTCTTCACCATCCTTGAACTCATTTAAACACACTGCACATGCTACATCTTCAGATTTTGACACCAAACCAGTGTCATCGGTGTATTTACACGTAGGGATAAGCGATGCAATCGAAACAATAAATTCAACGTAGAAGGTGAAAATAAACAGAGAATATTGAGAAAAACTATTGAAAGTAGCTCTCTCTCTATGTATATACTCTCTCTTTTTGGATAACAAGATTAGACAAAGTTATTGTCAATCCTCTTGTTGTATATTTAATCTAATGAACTTGAACAATTAATCGCATACATTCACCCTCGACTATTAACCATAGAGTACAGATGAGATTGGCCGATGTTCTCTCTGATACACTGATCATCTTTATAATTTGTTGCAATATTGTGCAAACCGCCTCTACTTGATGCTAGCTTCCTGTAATTAAGAGATCCTCTTGAGTTTTCAAGAGCGATTTTCTTTATACTACCCCAGGTAGAAAGAAAGAAAGAATTAAATGTTGATTATTGGCAGAATTTATTCATCCGATAGAGCAACTTTCATGAGTCAAACTCACAATGTTATCTGGGATGCACGTAGAAATTAAACCAATCAAGCTATTAACCATCCTTTTCTATGTTTGCCTGCCATTCGCTACTCACTAGCCCAGCCATCTTTTGCTTAGAACTAAAGGAATTAGGGGGGACTGCTAGATGTTGTTTATTAATAGATCGCATTTATGTCAAGAAAATCTTTGAATAGCTCTCCCACAAAACAAATATAGATCTAAAGTACCTCGAATAGCTCGCTCCAACAGCTGGAGTAGCTCGGTAGGCTAGAGCGTTTGGCTGTTGACCACAACGTCGAAGGTTCAACACAGCGATATCGGGCTCGTGTTATGGGATTTACGACCTCGTGAATCCTGCCATGTAAATTATAATTATACACTTTGTTGGTCTTCAAGGATAAAAACAGCAGATTGCACCTTAAGAAAATGTTGGAGAGTCACATTTGCTCACGCCCACGAATGTACAACATTCCTGCAAACAACGTGCATAGAGCACTATTATACTGCACTTCAAGGCTAAAATTCCTGGACAGAGACAACAACGACATGATACGCTATTAGAGTGCCCGTGAATGTACAATAATATCTTGTAGCCTATCTATATTTTGATACACCACTGATGGCCTCTCAGAATCCAAATCTCTTGCACTCAAATAGACCCCTGGAGAAGGTGTGGTATCGGTGCGACACATGGGACAATTGGTATGCGAATGGAGCCACATATCAATGCATTCGACATGGTAAGAGTGCAAACACTCTGGCAAAGTTCGCAGTTCCTCACCTTCTTCAAATTCACTCAAGCAAATTGCACAAGTTCCATCATCACCCACCAAGCCCATACCCTTTTGGAACTTATAGGCTGGGATGAGTTGGGCCGTGGAATTCTCAATACTGCTTTGCGTTGCCATGGTTTCTATCCCATATCGTCGTGGCCGTTGCTGAGTAGTCGTAGCCCTGAACCGGCGCATGGCAATACAATGGTAGAGTGCGATAACAAGAGCTGCAGACCCAACGCCAATCAGAAGAACGGCAATTTTAGAGTTAATATCATCACCTTGTTTTGACATGATGGATGCTGGCAATAACTAAGCTAGCCTGTGCCTAGAGGAGGCAAGTTAACTAAAGACAGTGACGGTGTGTCCAAGACATGCACTTTGTCTACGCGGCATGAAGTATTGTAAGAAAAACTTGGGATAAACACAAGAAACACCATTTTGTCCTGTGTGAAACAAGTCGGTCACCAGGCAACTTGATTACAGGATGACCTTCCCGAGACTAACGATTACAACAAAATGGAGGTGTTGCTACTTTGCACACCAAAATCTCTAATCAGCCGGTTATATTCATTAGAATGACTTAATTTAATCATAACTCAAATTCCAAGTCAAGGATAATTTTATCTTTCCGTAGAAAATTGTTATTTAATACTTTTTAGCTTCCAGGCATCTTTAGGCCTGGAATTTTTAATGCAAAGTATACATTACCCACACGTATGTATATATAATTTATTAATTAATGATATTATTCGAATGGTGAGTTCTTGTCCGGGCCCCAAGTTTTAGATATTGTCCTCTGTTTTATTCGGTGAGTTTTCAAGGGTTGAACAAACCAGAATTATATAAAACGGAAACAGAGTTAACAAGGAGATGGCTCTATCTTATGAAATATCGATCAGTAGGAATAAAATAAAAGCGCAGCTGCCAGCTGAGAAAGCATTAGACGGAAGCTTCAATCAAGTTCATCCAGAAGCCAAAATCTTTCCCGTTATGAAAACCGTGGGTCCCACTTGAGGTTTGGGTTATGGGATTTGGGCCCATGATGTTTCTGGATAGTGTTAGCCTTATTTAACATGAAATGGGCCTCCTTGAAGTCAGATTTTTTCAGTTTGCCATAACACTTCATTTATTTATTACTCCATTCTTTAGGCTAAAAACCATAGAAGGATAGAGGACAGGATAACTGTTAAAAAAAAAAGACTACAAGGTACCTTTGCACAATTAATTATACATGAAATGTACAATAACGTGGAGCAGCATTGATTTGGAAGAACATTCACAGGGCACTTTTCGAAACTCTCAAGGCTAAAATTCCTAGAGAAAATAAGACAACCTTGCATAGTTACACAATTATATAGCCCGTGAATGCACAACAACGCCCTGTAGCACACCTCCATTTCGGTATGCCCGCGGTGGTCCCTCGGAATCTAAAACCCTTGCGTTCGGAAAAACTTGTGAAGGCGTGGCATCGGTGCGACATATGGGACAGTTGGAGTGTGAGTAGAAGAACCACATATCGATGCATGCCACATGGTAAGAGTGCAAGCACTCCGGCAACGTACGTAGTTCCTCGCCTTCTTCGAATCCACTCAAAGCAAATCGCACCCTTTCCATCATCACCTATCAAGCCCATACCCTTTGGTACTTATAGGCTGGGATGAGTTGGGCCTTATCTTGTTGGTTCATTCACGTGTGGTTGTGGCTCTGCTCGGTTATGTCCAGCTCTGTAGCGGGGGCAGCGCCAAGCCATGGCAAGGAAATGGTAGATTGTGACCAAATAGCTGCTGACCCAGCCCCAATAAGAAGAACTGCAACTTTGAGTTAAGGCCATCGTTATTGTTGTCTGACATTGTAGCTATTGGCAAGCTAAGTGCCTCTGTTCAGAAGAAGCAAGTTAAAGAGAGGCGATGAATTCAGATAACACTTTGTCTATTCACAGCTAGTTGTAATATTTCTAGGAAAATTATGCCATGAATACAAGAAAATCATTTTGTCCCACTTGCAGTTATGTGATCGAGTCTAGCAATTCCAAATTTTGACGATTACAACCGAAAATAACCAGATTCTTCAGTTTTGCTATATGGCCATGTAGTCCAGCCCAAACGTAAAAGGTCCAGTATTTACATTTACAGTGAAATCATAAAAGCAATTCCAGCTCCTAAGATGACGTTTTGTACATAATCAAGAAGATGGAGGTGAATTGTTAATTTTAAACTAGCAAATAAGGATATAAAAGTTAATTTTAAACTAGCAAATAAGGATATAAAAGTTAATTTAAAAAAAATTGAAGGGCTGGGTAGATGAGGGACTTTTCGATAATTAAACTAGCAAATAAGGAAAGAGACGTGTAAAAGCAAGGAAGATAGAGAAAATTGGAAAAATACGAAGGACCTTCTTTAATGGGGGATGCCTAAAGTCTTCCATGGGACGATTCATTACGGATTATGGCCCTTCAAGATATACACGTGTACCGAGGCATTAAAAGCAAGGGTGTGCTGAGTGATAGAAAATTGTTTTTCTTTTCTTCCTTTTTTTTTCAATGACAAATTAGAAAGCGTGTTCGTTTGTTGAAAATAAAAATGATTTTTCCCACTGAAAAAAAAAAGAAATACATTTAAAAAATACAACTAACTTTCATGAAAAATCAAAACCATAATTTATAATATTCATCTTAATATTTTATATTTGTGATGATATAATTAAAGAATGTTAATTTTATTTCATTCAAATTAAAAACTTATATTGTAACTCAAAAACAAATAATATGAGATTCATAAACAAAATTAGATTTATGACACTAACTAAATATGTAAATATAAAAAAATAATTTTAATCTCTTATATTGCTAAAAATTCATGTATAAAAGAAATAAATTTTATTGTTAATGTTTTTTTTTCATTCGAAGAAAAATAAAGATTATATTGAAAAACTATAGAGAATCTCTAAAATGACTTTTTGATTCATTATAAATTTGAAAAACTGGTTTTTTAGTTTTTTTATGGAGTTACGTTGTATTTGAATAAAAAGTTTTAGTTTTTCTTTTTTTCAACTATTATTTTTTTAAAAAAAATTGAAGTATTGCATGATTTGTCTATTATTTTTATATTTCTTTTACAATAAGGTTCGGTGGATCAGCTTTACTAACATTAAAAAAATAAAAAAATAATAGTTTTACACAGGGCACGGGAACCCACAACAGATACTAACTGTGCCAGTTCATACCTGGAAAGAATCATTTTACGATTCATTGGCTGCTGATGTATATATCATTTTTTTATTTTTTTTATTTTATTTTTTTTTAGCTTTGGCTGCTAATTATCATTTCGTTCGATATGGTGGTGGGTTTTGAGGGGACTGAAATCTTCATGCTGTTGCTTTCCAAAGCTACACGTCGAGTCTCGAAGTGAAAGATGGAATCTTCAATAATGCTGCTTTACATTATTGCTAATCAGTTTCCACTCTCCAATGGCTTATCACTTTGATGGGCTGCAATTGGTTGTGATAAGGCTTCAAATAGAACGGCACCTGAAACCAATAGCGACTAGGCATTATCCAGGACAGTCCTCTGATAAGGAAACCGTACTTTATACTTTTTTTAGCTGCTAGATGCATAATTATTTTATCTCAGGCTTTCATTTGCTTACAAGACTCGGCCACTGGGGTTATGGTGACTTGAATTCGTCATCGAAATTCGATGCCGAGTTGGAAAATTTAAAATTAAAATAAAATGCACATAACTCTGGTTTGCCGCCTTTCGATTAAAAAAAATCGATGATATTGATTCTACACTGCCCTTAAAGTACTGATGATGCGTGTAAAATACTATCAGGGACGCCTAATTACATCTTTCTTGCTATTGACGAAAGCATGATTGCATCTTTAATATCTTCAAGTCTATGGATATCATGACAATTATTACCTAAGATGGTGTTTCTCTGTGTTTTTTTTTAGTTTATTTTTTATTAATTATTGTAATGTATTGATATAAAAAATATTATTTAAATATATTTTTATAGTTATAAAAAAACACGGTAAAAATAACACACTTTCGGAACTAACATGTTTGAGAGTATGGTTGCGGTTACTTTTTAAAGTGTTTTTCGTGTTGAAATGCATCAAAATGATGTTTTTTTATTTTTAAAAAATTATTTTTAAAATCAACGCATCAAAATAATCCAAAACATATAAAAAAATTAATTTTTAATAAAAAATTTAATTTTTAAAAAAACACGGTTATAATCATATTTTCAAACACTGAATCCTCAGCGCTGGTCAGCATATCTTCTAATATGTCTGGTTGTCTTTTCTCTTTCTTTTTTCCTGTACCGACCCACTAATCAAATCGGACAATATAGGCGTGGCCACGTTAGTCTAGGACAATCCAGTATCTTAAGTTCCTGATTAATCATGTACTAAAAACCACAAGTAAATCATGTTTCTTGTGTCACTGGATTTAGCATATTCCTCGGTGATGTTCTTCTTCTTCTACGGGTTGGTGAGAAGTTCCTACGAGAACTCAATTCTGTATAGCGTATTTCTCTCCCCGATTTTTAGTGTTTGTGATTGTGGGTTTTTTACTCTACCGAGAATTGACAATGATAGTGGGAGGATTACGAAGATAATTTGATAGCTAAGAGTGGCTATATGTTTATTAAATATGCATCGAATGAGAAACAAAAACTCATCATGACGATCGGCCAATATATGACCTCGAAAATCTACGAGTCCAGGTGCCATCCAGTCATTGCCGATTATGAAGTTATATAATATTTTGCTTATAATTAAGGTACGGTTTATTCTGCGTAATAATAAAAATATTCTGTAGATTATTTTGTATTTATTTTTT
>Ga0307515_10023611_pt1 | contig 10766 bp, 9 predicted proteins | sample 17_EM_MG_FD_194513 | JGI IMG/M metagenome (GOLD analysis project Ga0307515, IMG submission 194513) | Populus trichocarpa ectomycorrhiza microbial communities from riparian zone in the Pacific Northwest, United States - 17_EM | ecosystem: Host-associated > Plants > Roots > Unclassified | place...
TTTTTCTTGATTTCGCCCTTGAATATTTGATTGTTTTATAATTTAGCTTCATGATTTTATTCAGTTTGGTTTAAATGATAGTACTCCAATATCACAATTAGATCGTGGACTTGACATGCTAACCCGGATGAATTTGGTTATGTTTTTTTGACCTTTTTTCCCATTAATTTCTTTTATCAATTTATTTATTATTATTATATTTTTTATTTTTATTATTTAAATTAACCAAATTTATTAAACCTAATCAAGTTAATAATCAAAGTTTCAGATTTTATTTTAGCTTCTTTTTAAACGCTTGCATTGCCTTGGTGTTTTTTTTTTGAACATCTAAAAAAATTTAGGCTGGCCCGCATCATAGCAGGGCCCATATCTAGTGTTGCACAATTACAGAAATTAGTAATCTTCATTCTTCACCACGATTTATCAACCACCCTTTCCTCTGCTTCACCAGGGATGCGGTGTCTTCTCTGAGGCCAAGGTTTTAGAGATGCAATCCCAAACTCATGAACAGCTCCGTGATAAGGAAATTTATTTGAGTTGAAAATATTATTTTTCATGAACCTCACCACCTCAACCAGTCTCTAACTTGGCCGAGGAGATACTACCACGCACCTCTTGGAGCTTTCATCAACCAGTTCTACATGCAAAGCTAAGAGTTTATTGAATTATTTCAAATCCTTGAAGGCACAGCGAAAAACGTCTTAACTCGGTAATGGCAGAGCTCCTACCCAGGCGACCAACTTTGTTGAGCTTTAGAGAGCAACTTGGCATAATTTCTTAGTTTTTTTTAGGGACAGTAGGTTTGCTTCTATTCCAGATCTTTCTGAAAATACAAATGTGCAGTTCGTGCTCACAATTTACAATAAATCCCAAACTTCCTGTCACCAGTAATCTTTACAGAAGCAATATCCATCTTTGAATCTATGGAACCTATAATTATCCTCGATAACTATTTCTCTATCACAGGCCTGAGATATGATTTTCATAACCGAATGACAATCTCTACAAACTCCAACACTATTCACAACCCGGAATGGACAGTTTCCTTGGTTGTTTATAGGCCAACCTTCGCTATGTTGAGATGTGGTATCTGATAGTTCCTGTTTCATGAGCAATCTTCCCTCTATATCCTGTAACATGCAGAGAATGTCTGCAGATACAGGGTTTGAGGCAGTAAAGTCATGAACAACTCCATTTTGTTCTACCACACTGAAACCCGGTTGCTTGTGCTCCAGTCTCATGTAGCTTCGCTATCACCCTTCTCACAGCATCCCATCTACCTGCATCTGCATATATATTCGAAAGGAGGACATAAGCGCCATCATTTGTAGGATCTATCTCCATGAGATGTTGAAATGCATGCTCTTCTAATCATATGTCGTGGTAACTTCCACATTCTCTCATCATGGAACTCCATATAGAGCATCTGGTTCTGTTGGCATTCTTTCAATGAACTTCACTGTTTCTTCCAAGTTGCCAGCTCGACCTAGGAGGCCAACCATACAGCCAATCTGTTGAAATACTTGTAGCCTTTATCAACTAAACCTCCATGGCTACAAGCTGTGAGAAGAGCAATGAAAGTTTCATGGTCTGGTTTTACTCCTCTTTCCTCCATTTCCAAGTTAAGACTTGTTGCTTCCAGGGCATGCCCCTCCATGGAATATGCTGCTATCGTAGCAGTACAAACAAATACGTTCTGGTAAATTATTTGAGAAAAGATTTCAAAGGCCATGTCAATTAAGGCAGTTCCCAGCATAGCATCCATATCAACCTCGTTCTTCTCTGTGAACACATGAGCCCAAATGCCATGAATCAGGGCTCAAACATTAGGACATGATGAAAGCAAACTGATCAATGTCAGGTACACATTTGAACTCTACATCTTGCAGAAAAGTTCAAATGATTCACTAAACAGATCGTGTTTTACACAAAAACGGATCATAATGTTCCAAGAAACTATATCCTTCTCTGGAATCATATTGAAGAAGTTTCTTTCCCTATCAACACCTCCACTTTGGAAGAAGCCATGTTAAATTCCATGATCATGCACTTTTATATGGCAACTGCTCAAAAGATATGCAAACTTCATCAAGTCTCCAGCATTCCCAAGAAATCCATTCACAATCATTCTGTATGTCACAATCAAGGTATGAGCAACTCTTCCTAATTCAAAGTCTTCTACATGAACATGAGGTGAAAGTGCTGTGACGAGAAACCTCATGCAGGCTTACATTTTCAAACCTGAATTGTCTGAACTTTCAAAATAATACCCACCTTGAATATAACCAGACATCTCCGTAGTCCACAACACCAAGCTCCTCTCCCTCATTTTGTCTTATTGGGCTTCACATACCCACTAACCAAATTAATCCACATAACAATTCAACGAACTGCCGCTTATCCTTAACTTATTTTCCTCAATGCAAAGATGCAATTTTTTTTCCATTTCCAAATCCCTCAACTTAGCCCAAGCCGAAACCGAACTAACCATGGTTATCTCATCCGGTAAAACCCCACTAACCAACATTTCATCAAATAAATCCAACGCTTCTCTATACCTTCCCTTTAAAACATAACAAGAAATCATAGTATTAATAGAAACTAAGCCCTTGGGAGAAAAATATTGTTGCTGAAATCAATATTTATCATCTTATAAATTAATATTGATTGGAACAATGATTTTTTTTTAATTGTTAATTTAATCCTCAAATTTTTTCTTTACATCATTAAGTTATTTTGAGCCAAAATTAGCACTCAATTACTTGTTTTTATCATGAGAGAGGATTGATTTGAAAATCAGAAGATCAAATATAAAAATATGAGTAAAATAAGTGGTATCTTTAGTAAAATATCTTGATCCCTTATATTTCTTAATTTATAGGTGATTGGTCCCTTTAATTTTCAAAAATTCAATTTTGATATCAAAATCCATTTCCCTTATTTTTTAGTCACTTTTTGTTCGAGGAGAGAGAGAAGGTTTTTGAAATTCAATAAAGAGAAAAGTGATAGTTGATGATAATTTTGGCCATAAAAAATGTTGAAATTGGTATCAATGAATTCCATTTAACGATGGGAGTTTCACCATTGTGTTTTTTTTCATTTTCCTTGCTTAAGCAGGCAAATATGACTGTAATAACTTTTTTGAGTTTGAGTTGATTTCAGTTTTGGATAGTTTATCAAGATGTCTGAGGTGTTTGTTTAAGTATTTAGGGTCAAAATAGATTGAAAATAGGGTTTTAAGCAAAAAAAATAAAAGAAGAAAGACCATGTTTTTTAGACGGCTTCTGGTGTTTAGGGTGAACGACATATTATCTGCTCTTTTAAGAAATTAAAATATGAAATGCCTAGGCTGTTTTTTTTTATAAAAAAAATTCCCAGGCCTATTTGCCTAAGATCTTTTTGGGTGTTTGTTTTTGCTATTTTATATTTGAGTTAAAAACATTGATAAAAAGATTTGTTGAATCCAATTGAGTTTATGAGACAGGTCACGGGTTTAACAAGTTAATTCGCAACATTCAAACTATTTTTTTTATTTAATACTTTTTATACCACTTTATTTTTAAGAAAGAAAAATATAATTTTATTATTTGTTATCAATGATGTACTTTTACTATCTCGGCACCACATGCCTATCACAATTTTTTTACATCTAAAAAAATATTTAATACAAAAGAATTATCATGTGTTTTATTGTAGTGTAATTAAAAGAAAAATAAACTCTTAGATAAAAGATTTATTGAATTTGATGACATGCATGACCTGCATCGCGATTTTGTTTAGTTAACTTAAGTTCATTAAGTTTTTTTTTTTAAGTAGATGTTATATTTTATTAATTTTATTCTTTAATATTGAGTAAATTCAAAATTGAGTTTTAGCATGTTTTCACGACAGATCAAAATTGCATTTGTGTCAAAGAAATTTGATCGATTTAAGTTAATTTAGCTGATGTTTAATTGTTTAATTAAAAAATCAAGTTAAATAAAAAACTGAATGGGGAGGTTATAAATTGACACAAGTGGCCAGATTTAACAATATTGTAAAAAAATTATCTGCATTCTTAACATTTTATTTTATATTTTAAAAACATTTGGTCCACGGATTGCTTGCCAATGGACTAGTTCTAACTAATAACATTTCTACGAGTCCTTTTCTCTAACAACTGACATACTCCCTTCAATATTGAGTACAAACCCATCAAATTGTTGTTCAAAGACTTATTTCTGCCAAACCTACATTTTAAAATTCTCCCATGAACTTCACTTTCCCATTTAACATAAATATACTAACAGGAAGCATGAATCAAGAACTGAAAAGTGAAAATATATCTAGCAGACATCCTTCTTGAAGCTTGTTTTCTAAAAGGGTATTCCAAATTATGGTTTCTTGTTCATGGGCAAAACCTAAAATTTGATGGGCAAGACTAGAAAGCCAAGAACTTGGGCTTGTTATACAAGGGTCATGAATAAGATTTAGAGCCTGTTTAAGAGTGTGTTTAAACTGTATTTTTTTTTAAATTTAGTTTTTATATTTTTAAATTACTTTGATGTGTTGATGTTAAAAATAATTTTTTAAAATAAAAAATATTATTTTAATGTATTTCTAAATGAAAAATATCTTGAATTGAAATTGCTATCACATTTCCAAACACACCCTTACAATGAACAAATGAGCTTAGATCGGTGAAAATTCTCTTATATTCTACCAAGATTTTAACAAATTTATGATTTCATTCTGGTCTTGAAAGTGAGTGGGATGGTGTGGGTTTTAGTGTTGGCTTGTGTTTAGAGAGAGATGAGAAGAAGATTTGGAGAAGTTAGGCCGAAAAAAACTTTCTTTTTTCTTTTCTTTTCTTTTCTAGTTATTTTCAAATAAAAAATGTTCATTTTTTATTTTAAAATAGTTAACTTGGAAAACTAAAAACTTGTTATTCAAATTAAATTTATTTTTATGAAATTCTCTATATTTCCTTTAAAAATTATCATTTTTTATTTATTTACCAGAAATTCTTTTAACCAGATTAAAGTAAATAAAATGCAAGAATAAACAAAACAACTTTGTAACGATGTTGTGGCCTTTGATGGTTAGCCATCGGTTTCGGCTCCCTCCTTTCTTGTAACGAGATTGGACTGTGCTGTTGAGTTTACAGTTGTGGCCCATTTAAGTGTGAAAGTAAGAGTATCAAGCCCAAGATATTGGGCCTCCGCCTTCTCATTAAGGCCCACGATAAGAGTTACTTGGCTGGGCTATAACGTTCAGTACTCTAGCAGTAAATCTTCGATTATTTTAAAAAACAAGGAAACAAGAACTAGAAACGGAAGCAACTACTTTACTTGCATGACCACCTTGATTGGTGGTTTCTTGTACACAGGTCAATTGGAGAGAGGACAAAAAGGAAACAAAATGATCATGAAAATGAACGAAAAAATGAAAAGCAGAGGCAAAAACTCAGTGAAGTTTTCATATTGACAGCTTATTCAGCATAGAAGTTATCTCAGCCTCTGGTTTGACGAGTATTATAGGACTTGCAGTTCAGGCATTTCTGAGCCACTACATGGAACTGCACTTCTGAGGTCTTTCCACAATCATTGCAAAGGATCCAAACCTGCAGAGCAATCATTAGTATATCTAACAAGCAGTAAGCTGGTTCAGCGTACTGGGAAAATTTGATAAACTTGCAGATCTTTAAAAATAGTTTTAATGGTTGTACTAAAACTGAAGAGGAAGAGAGAATCAACCATTTTATTCTGGTAAGGTTCTGGCATTGGCGTAGCTGCAATTTCCACGTCCAATTTCTCCCCCATACCTCAGACACATCACAGACTGACTTCGAGCAAAGAGGGCAAGCATATCTGTAACAGTAACAAGTATAAATCTCTGCAAGTTTCCAAACCATTAAAGAAGCAACTGGAAATTAAACAGCTGCTGGAGGGGAACTCACTGATAATGATCCCACATTTCCTTTAAGCAGCTCTTGTGAATTACAACTGCTGCAGTTAGAACCCAGCCATAAAGACCAAAAACATTACTTGTCAGTCTGAAAGGGAACAAACCATGAGGCATAGAGAAAGTTGTAATCTAAACAATGGAAAGAGTTTTAGAACATGTTATGATAAAGTTATCCTCATAACATGTTCTAAAACAGGAAAATCAAAACCTAAACAATATCCAAGCGTGTGGTGAGTGCCTTGCAGTGCTGCACCATTATACATCTGGATATTTTCTATGCAGTAAACCGGTGAAGTCAATTTATGTACAGTCCACGAGACTGTCATTAGACTGCAGCCACAAAGATCATTCGCTATTTGAAAGACACAACTGACTATGACCTTTTTTATACACCTTTCACTATCAACTTACATATTTTTATGACTCGAGCTGGGCTGACAATCCCAATAACAGAAGAAGCACCAATGGATTCAGTATTCGTCAAGGCAAAAATCTAATATCATAGTGTACCAAGAAACAAGAAATTGCCTTGCGTTCAAGCACAAAGGCTGAATACTAAATTCACCTGGCATAGACCCAGTCGCGTGAGAAGCAGTTGAGAGCTGCTTTTGACGAACTGACAGTTTCAAGTAATTTGAATTTTAATATTACCAAATATATTGTTTACATGATTTGCGCTTTAAAAGTCGTCGCAACCGCGTGAACAAACAGTTTAACATGACTTCTTTTCTAATAATAACTTTTCCCTGTAAGTAATTGACTAGAAGATTCGAAAGACACGTGGCATGCATAGAATTACAATTCCAGGTTTAGGAAAATATCTGGAAGTTGCTAGCACTGTTTAAGAGTAATTTTTTTTACTATATTATTTACATTTAAAAATAATAAATTAAGTGCATTTATTCTGAAAACATCATTTTCAAATTTTCAATACTACTACCGCAACAGTGATCGAAATGGTATTTTCAAAACAAATACATTTAATATGGATATTTTTTTAAGGAAACAATATTAGTTTAAATAAAAAGAAATAAATTGCAGCTTGAGAAATTTCTTATTGAGCATGAATTCTCAAACAATATTTTTAGGTTTGGAGAGATATTTTTTACATTCATTTAAAGTAATTCATCACAATTTTTTTTTTAATTGTGTTTTATTCGAAAAATTAGGAGGAGATCGTTTAATGACGTAACATTTGCAAAATTTGATCGCGCGTAATCCCAATTTTGTTCCTGATGATATTTTACCTGATGTTGTTGCGCGTTTAAGAAACTAAAGAAATTGTAGTCTTTGTCGGATAGATTTCGTACGTGATGAAATTGTAGATAATTTAATGGAACAATAAAAAATATTTGATATACGTATTATTTATTTCATGATATAATAGCAGTAGTTAAATCTACAATATTTAAATTTAAAACCATCAATATTAATATACATATATTTTTTAATTATTTTATAACCTCAATTAGAAAATCATTCTTTTAACTAAATACATTAAACTAATTTTTGTTCAATCTCAATTTTAACCACAGTTTTAACTAAACATATATAAATATCAAACCAACCTCAACCAAAAATATTTTTTATAAAATAATTTTTTTCAAATCATAACTACAACAGCTACCACAATACCAAACATACTCGGATTTACCTTTCCTCACCTTTCAAAGTTCATGGCTTTAGCTAAACAAAGGCTTACTAGATGAGGATGTTATTGAAGGAGTTCCAGATTCACCTTTCCTCACCTCTTAATCTTATTATCTGGTATGACAATATTGGAGCACTGTTCTTAGCCTCAATCATAGAAGTTTAAACCTATATATATATATATATATATATATATATATATATATATATATATATTCAGTTTGTTTATAATTAGGTTTTCTTAAACTTGAATCAGAATGAAAACAAATATATTTGGAAAAATATTTGATTTTAGTCATAACTTTTCCTTTCTTAACATCTTGTAAAGTAACGTTCTGTTTTAATTTCTTAGTTTGAAAGATGCGAGAGTCGAACTCACCTTAATATAATGTATATATTATGCGAACTTTTTATAAAGCATTTTTATATATAAGGTTGTGAGTTTTAGAGGGGTGTTGAGAATATGGTAATAATTGTTTTTTAAAATGTTTTTTACTTGAAAATATATTAAAATAATATATATATTTTTATTTTTTTAAAATCATTTTTGATATCAGCACATTAAAATGATCTAAAAACACCAAAAAATATTAATTAGAAACAAAGAAAAAAATAAAAAAATTTCATATTTTTTCAAAAGTGCTTCTGAAATACAAAAACAACTATCCTTAAAAAAAACCTCAAGTTTTGACTTTGATATAAGTGTGGTCGGGATATTTTTAGACAAAGTTTCTGTTTTGTATTGCATTTCAAATGAAAATTGGGTAAAATTTTAAAATTTAAATTTAAATTAATTTTTTTATGTTTTTAAATTGTTTTGATATACTGATATCAAAAATAATTTTTAAAAAATAAAAAAAATATTATTTCAATACCCTTTCGAATGAAAAATATTTTATACTATTAATCTATTACCTCATTCTCAAAAACTAATTATGTGATCTATGTGTAATATTTCTTGTGGAAGAGTGTGAGATGACCTCCATACCTTTTTATTTTTATTTACTTCAAAATCTTTACTTGGAACATGTTTCAAGCTTTTATTAAGGCCATATATTGGGCCAGGCTCACAATTTAATAATCTCATAGCCTCACTCACACAGATATCTCCGAGCCCAAAACTATAAACGGATTCAGTGACCCAAGAGAGAGGAAGCAAATTGATGGCGTGGTCACGCGGGATGCGGTGAAGCAGAGGAAGGGGATCCGCTCCGCTCCGCTCTCTGTACAGGAAAGAAGAGGCGCCGACGATTCGGCAATGAGAGACGTTAGTCCAGACTTCACGGGTCCTTGTCTCTCTCATTACCGTGTCCTTTTCTTGGACCCCGCTGCTATCAGTTCAGATGTCATGTCACTGATTTGCTCAAGTGGGGGTACGGCTCAGCCCTGCAACTCAGCCAGTTTCTCTCGCGCTGTTGGATATGTTGGCTTGATATTAAAATTATTTTATTTAAAAATATATTAAAATAATAATTTTTTTATTTTTTAAAAATTATTTTTAATATTAACAATTAAAACGATATAAAAATATATAAAAACTAATTTAATTTTTTTAAAATATAATTTTAAAAGCATTTTCGAACATTATTAACAGATCGCCAATAAAAATGTAAATCCAAAGATGTTCATCCCATTTGATTTTGTTATAAAAAGATTTGAATTTTTTTTTTATTTTAAGTTATTCTTTTAGTGTTTTCGTATCGTTTTAATATGTTGATATCAAAAATAATTTTTTAAAAATTAAAAAAAATATTATTTTTATATATTTTAGAGAAAAAAATACTTTGAAAAACAACCGTTACCACACTTTGAAACACCCTCTAAAAAACATGATAAAACAAAAACTCTCAGGTAAAAAAATAATTTCTTCAATGATTCATATTTGTATAATTCTTAAGTAAAATTTTATTATTCAAAATTTGTATTTTCTATCCTTTGCTCACATACGTGCAGTAAAAAAAAAAAAATGATTTTAGTTCATATAGAATAATTTCTTTGAGATAATTCAACCGTGGTCTGATTTATTAAAATCCCCTCACCCTCTTCTTCCAGCACTCGTAAGTAAATTTAATCAATAGTCATCATTTATTTTTATGGTTTAAAATTATTTTTTAAAATATTTTTAAATTGTTTTGATGTGCTAATATTAAAAAAATAAAAAATATTATTATAATATATTTTTAATAAAAAATATTTTAAAAAATAATTAATATCCCAATAATAAACAAATAAAATCTAAATAAAGGGTTAAAAAAGAGGTTGTTGAGTCCGGTAAATGAGGAGAGTAAGAAGCTGCAACTGCCCATAAAAGAAGTTTTCCGGCAAATGCTGCTATCCCACCTCACTCGTCTGACTGAGAAATTGTAGCCTTACAAAGACAAGGGGATTTGCTTGCTTCTATCGTATGCCTACTCGTTTGCTTCAAGAACCAAAAATAGAGTAGGCCCTACAAGCAATATCTTTAGGGTAAAAACTGTGGATGGCCAAATGTGAAATTGCTTGGTTCCAAATTGTAGGGTAAGCTACTCAGTTCACACTTCACAGGTGAACAATTATTTGCTCCGGAATGCAGTCAAGCGAGCTGTTTGTCGGGTCGGTTTGATCTTGAAGCTTTTCTTTTTTTAATATATGAATCAAAGGACATGTTACGTGTAAGCTGGTCCGTTTTGCAACACTACTGTAGTGTGTTTTTAATGTAAATATTTTTTTAAAATATTTTTTTGTTAGAAATTTATTAAAATTATTTTTTTAAAAAAATATATAATTTTAATATCAATATAAAAAAATATTAATTTCATATTTTTTTTAAATAAAATATATTTTTAAAACATAAATACAAAATAAAAAGTTACACAATTTAAAGTTGTCACAATGATATACGATTTTGTTTGGAATTGTATTTTAAATTAAAATTTAATTTTTTTTAATATTTTTAAATTATTTTGATGAGTTGATACTAAAAAAATAAAAAAAATTATTTTATTATATTTAATAAATAGTAACTCGAATCCTTATTTTTGACAACAGATAACAACAAAAATAGTAAATTCTGTACTTCACGAATATCTAGAAAATAACCTTTTCATAGTCGTTCCCGTGTGCAAGAGCTTCAAGCTGTCAGGCTGTTAGTTTCTGTGGGGATTTTAGCCATGGGCAGAAAATAAAGCCGA
>Ga0307515_10023612_pt1 | contig 10766 bp, 10 predicted proteins | sample 17_EM_MG_FD_194513 | JGI IMG/M metagenome (GOLD analysis project Ga0307515, IMG submission 194513) | Populus trichocarpa ectomycorrhiza microbial communities from riparian zone in the Pacific Northwest, United States - 17_EM | ecosystem: Host-associated > Plants > Roots > Unclassified | place...
CGGAAACAACATGTAGATGTAGATGTAGAAATAGCCGTAACCAAACCCAAACGCAACAGTCTAAAAATGCTCCTTCCAGAACTTGAAATTGACCTCCTGGCACGTCGCCTTCTTACACGCCTTCTTGATATCGCGCGCCGCGACGTTGGGGCCGCAGAAATACACCCCGACATCCGTGCGCAGCGAGCTCTCCAAGCCGCTCATATAGCTGCGATCCATGATGCCGTCGCGCATGCCACACAGCAGCCTGGCGAAATCAGGCCGCCCGAAATTCGTGCGGCTCTTCAGCTCCGTCAGCGGATCCTTGTCCGTGCCGACCGAGTTGAGGACGATGTTGTTCGCCGTGTTGACGTCGACGCGCTGGGTGAGGTAGGTGTGGATGCGCAGGAAGTCGGCGCCGTCGGCGCTGGGCTCGCCCATGCTCTGGGCTTCGAGCGATGACAGCAGGGACTGGAACCACTCGAAGGAGTTGGTGTCCTTGCAGACCCAGATGAACTCGACGCGGCGCAGCCGCCTGGGCGGGTTGGGCGACTGCCGCAGGTGATAGATGTTCTTGAGGATGGACGCCCACGGTGTCACGCCGATGCCCGTGCCTATCAGCACCGCGATCTCGTTCTCGAACACGTCTTCGGCGGGAGCGCCGTAGGGGCCGTCGATGCGGAGCCGTGGCATCTCTTGCCCGTGCTGCAGCGCCACTTCGTACATGCCCATCGGGTCCAGCTCGTCGTACATCTTGGATTGCGACTGTCCGGCTCCCAGGGCGTCGGCGAGGGCTCGTGTGAAGTCGCCGACTTGCCGCACGTGCACGCTGATGTACGGGTCGTAGGGGCAGGAGGTGATGGTGAAGGGGTGCCACTGGTGGTAGGAGACGTCCGGGCAGTTGAGGAAGAGCCATTGGCCCGCCTTGTACTTCATTGATGGTTTGCTGAACTGGATCTCCACGGCGTCTGTCCTGCATTAGCTTTCGCTGCCTCGGGGCCGCTCTCGTTGCGGGGCCTATACGTACCGTATGGATGGCGGACCACCCTGGTGATGGCCGTCTCTCGGCGTGATCTGACTTCTCTGTAGACTCTTTCGATCAGGTAGAACCCACCGCCGATCAATTCCCATCGCCAGCCTTCGTAGCCGATGCAGTGGTTCCAGAAGGGCGAACCCGCAAAAGGAGAGTAGGGATTAGTAGTGTCGCGCACAAAGCAGCCGGTTGCATGAGTATACGTGCCCAGTAAGAATGGGATGAAAAGGTGGTGCGTGTACCAAAACGTCTCAAATGACTGCTGTCGTATCCTGTGGTGAGCGGTCGTGTACATCAGGAGCATGCAGAGAAGCATGATATGTCCAGTAATTCCGCCAGCTTGCGTGTAATGGATCTGTACCGCGGTTTCTGGGCGGACTTGAGTCTTTTCGACGTTGAAGAAGCTGCCTTGATTAGTACGTACTCGAGGACTGGAGATAGAGCAACTTACTTGACGTAGTGGGCAGCCGTATGGATACAGCTGAATAGTAGCAACGAATAGGCTACTTGTCTGTGGAACCACTGGGACTCGTCTAATGGTAGCCATCGGATCTTTGGTCGAATGATTCGGAGGATGTTTCTGCACATGGGAAGGAGGATCATCAGGACGTCTACCGATAACACTAGACCAGCACCTCGAGAGATCCAGACGGAGAACTTCAGCCCATTCAGCGCTGCCAAGCGTATGTCGGCTGCTTGTTTGTACCTGACTCTGTTAACATGTTGTGGTTTGTTGTTTTCACGGTTATTTTCTTACCATCCATAAGCGAAAAGTCCCCATTGCATTCCCCAGAACAGGAAGTAGAAGGTACACTTCCTAATGGAAAACCACCGCACCCACTGGTTTTGTGTAACCATGGTGGTATTTTTCCAGTAGAGAAAAGAAAATGCCAATCACAAGTAGATTAGGAAACACTCAATATCCCAGTATGAGGTCCAAAAGTATGAAAGGAAGGACCGCCGGTCAACGGGAGAACCGCTGCTATTAGAGTATTAAAGGACGTAACTTGGAAGAGTAGTTTCTCTGCAAAAGAGCTGCACCAGAAAAGAGAGTCAAGTGCAGAGTTGAACCCGGCCAGCCAGATAACGAAATGAACGTAAGTGCCGAAGGAACGGAGGGAGAAAGGCGGTGTTGACAGCTAAGCTTTCCAGGAATGCGAGGGATAATGAGGGAGGCCTCCAGCCGGACTATGTGATTTCGGGGTAGATCAGGTGGAACTCGGGCGTGCCGTGAGAGAATTTTGTGATCGGCAGGTAAATGATGAAACCGATGGTCGAAAAAGTGGCTCAAACGGATGGTCTGGAATTCTGCCGTATCCAGTATTATGTGAAGGGGAAGAGATAATCTTTGATTTCGGAGAGAACGGGAAGAAAAGGCCAAGATTTGAGGATCAGGCAATCTTGAAGCACGGAGGCGGCTAGAATTGGGCAATCTGATATCTAGGGGGTGTCTTGTCAGATTATATTTGGCTGCCGGACAAGCGTCTCAGATCTGTAGCGGCAATCGATGTACCATTTCTGAATCTGCTAGTTTTGAAGTCAAGCTTTGACTGATGGCTGTCCTAGGCTGATCTTATCACAAGAGCCTCTTTCCGCAAGGACTGGTTCTTATGCGTTAAGACTATGCGCCTGTAGAGGTCCGTAGCTGGGGCAGTGTTGCGGCACAGACTTGGCGGTTGAGGGCTCGTGATCACACAACAAAACTCGTTCGAATGGCTCAGAGAAGCCGAATTGGGTTGTCCGCACCTGACGGGGCAGAGTGGCAGTGCGCGCTGGCAGGAGGAGTTCAAGATTTGACGATGGGAGGTCGTCAAAGGGTGAAGATGGGTTTCAATGCGCCTGGAAATTGCCAAAATCTGATACGGCAGGGATTGTGTAGACACGCCAGACACTACGTGTTTAGGCCAACACAGTCGTAACACACACAGTTCGGCTCGAGGGAAAACGGGGGTCGCAAGGTCGGGCTTTTAGAGGTGAGCAGATGCAATTGAGAGAGATGGTGTCGAAGAGTTGTTGAACGGCACTGATTAGGGTTGTGGTTCGGGAAGTTGGTCACAGACGGCCGACGGTGGTGATGAATTGCGATGGCACGCAGGTGGCTGCTGTGCTTCCGAGTGACCAAGACTATTCCTGGGAGCTTTCCGCTGCAGCTGTAGGGTTATCACGCTCCTTGGGCCCGATCAAGGCTGGGCAGCCGCCGGGGGCTTGGTCGGGAGGGGCACGACGCAGGTGGTTGGAGGCTCGGGCCAGCGAATTCGCAAAAAGCAAAGGCTGCCAACATCACCGAGCATCGCTCAGCACCCCAACATCAGCCGAGCCAATCTTCCCCGCCCTCGAAGCGCTGACAGCCCGCTTAACCAGGCCAAGACCTCCGCTGAGTCGTGCTCCTGCCCAAGTCTTTCCACCGCCTGTGGCTTACTATTTCTGGCAACGCGATCTGCACTTTCTAAACTATGCACGCCCAGCCATCACCGGACTCACTTTAGTGACCTTCGAATGAGATGCTTGAGGTTGTTCCGAGACTATTGCCGGCTCGTCAGCCTCAACCCCTTCGAAGATTAAGCAAATCCATCTGCATCTAATCTGCCACCAACATTTGATCGAAGCAGAGTTCCTGCGTGAAACCTCAAGCCGCCGTGCTTCCCAGAGACAGGCGCTTAGTGGTACATTCTTTCGGAGACAAAAGGACAAGAGTTGCTAAGCCTTCAGCCGAGCCTTGTCGAATAATTGTCGAATAAAAGTCCACGAGGTCATGCTCGAATGGGTGCATGTTCTTATCAAGGTTCTTGCTGTGATTCTTGGATCTGGCAGACATGAGGCAGGGCGTTACTGTGTGATATCCGAGCTAAGCACAAGACTGGGTAGCGAAGCGGGGGCCCTTGTTCATGACCTAAAATCCAAAAATCCGAAAATGTACCCATAACGCACCTCCCAAGAGACACCTCTCCCTTGGCTTGCATAGCATAGCGGGGGAAGAGGAAAACTCGGGCTGGGAGACTAATGGCGAAAGCACACTGAATTCCGGCTTCAATCCTTCAGTGAAAACTAGCGAATGCCGAGAAAAGCCGTTTATCAAAAGAAAATACTTGAACTGGGAAAGCCTCGCCGTGGGAGAGAGACGGGCGCTCAACGCATCAAGGGCTTGGTAGGTTACGCCACGGCGATTGGATGCATGATGATGCATGGGTGACGCATGGGGGATGCATGGGCAGACAAATTCACCGATGCGGCCAAAAGAAGGAATAGCTAAAGGGCGGTAGTCTGGCACAGCGCATGCATCAGGATGCACTCGGTTGTTAGCGATGGCTGGAGGCGCCAATCACCATGTGTATCACTTGTGCCTTTGGTGTGACAGGCATGGCTGGTCTGTGCGGATTACGGGCGCGGGAGGCGATCTTGCGAGTGATTCGTCCCGAGATGCCAGGGCGGTTAATCTCTGGTCCCTCATGCAAAGACGCTCTGGCACCACCACATTCGCGAGGCGCCAGCAACCGCCTCTATCCGAAAAGGCCGCATGAACCAAAAGCCCTTCATGCCTTCCGCTGACACGGATCAGGTTCGATATCCACCGTCCTGATACTTGAACACCCTCACCCTCGTCCCACTACCACTACCCACAGACTCCCAGCCTCCGCTGCGATTTGTATAACAAAACACAGCCGCCATCCCAGAAGCATGCGCCTTCATAACTTCTGGTAGCTCGATTGTGCCGAATCTACAATCGTTGAACATCTTCATTGACCAACCGCCTAGTCGGTAAATCGTCCTCTCGCTCAACTCTACAAATCAATGCACGATGGGAAAGCTCATTAAGAACCACTGGGCACGCCTGATCATCCTCACCGCCGCAACTTGTAAGCTCTCACCGCTACCACCAACCCCGCTCCAATTGTGCTAATATCCAACTCTTCAGACCAAGTCGCCGCAGCCATTGAAGGCTTCTTCTGGCCCAAGATATTCTGGGACTTTCTCACGAAGAACCTCGACGGCGCTGTCAAACCTGTACCCGTCCTCCAAGTCATCAACCTTCTCCTCGGTCTCTTTGGAATCGCATTCGAATGGCCATTGAAGTTTATTGCCGGCACCTCAGTCCACCGGTCCATCGAAGCACGCCTGATCATGTTCCCTCTTAGCGCGCTCGCAGCGGTACTCCAATACCAGTCAACCAACGCGGCATTGTACTATATAATTGGCATGGGTGTATATTTTTGGGCATACAGTGAAGGCGAAGTAGGTTCCGCTTAACACTAGTTACTAAGAACTGTTGCTGATACTATATACAGATCGTCTGCAAAGAACCATGGACATTGCCGAAGCGGGGAGGGAGATCGATGGGAGTCTGATGCGCATATTTTTGTCTTTCAAATTTCTTGGTCTAAACCTTTCAGTTTTGTGAATGCTATTTGGATAAGCATTATGATATCACAACCATCTAAAGCATAGCGGGGGGCGTCTGGATATCTTCCACCTATTAAATCATGACCTTAAGCTCATGTACCAACATAAAACAATATTAGTCAGGTAGTGCAAAATCAATTTATTCTACCATGACAAAAATGCACGAGGATTGCTTTTATAGAGTTTACGGGTAGATGCGCAACGCTTCGACTAGGTAGAGTAATGCACATTTGGTTAAACCCAAGGAAATCCCTTTTCCGCCTGGTTAAAGTTGTTATATCACAAGAAATATTCGGTCTTAGTATGGCTTAAGACCCTCTGAATCAATCTTGCATAGGCGGATATTGAGGTTATTCTATGTATGCCTTTCTTTCACAACTTATGTGGTGAGTTCCGTCTTCAACTGCTGCGCATCGGTTCAGAGCACTCAACGAATCCTGCTCCAAGACCAATCAATCCAGGCCGAGCAGCCAATATAAGCGGACTAGCAACTTTGAAAGAAGAAGTTGAGGATACTCCAACTCCAAGATACTCCAACTCCAAGTTTCTGTCCGCACGAGAAGCGACAAAACCATCCGCCCCCAGTGTAAGTCACAAGAGACCATCACACCCTTTCCTCAGACAACAAAACGCATTCCATCCCGATCATCCAGCTTACCCTACCAACAGCTCTACCTTCCACCACAACGAACTCATCACCATCCTTGCCGGCCCCGAAGCCCGCAAATTCCAAGTCCACAAAGGGCTTCTCTGCCACTACTCAGGCTACTTCCCGGCCTCTTCCGCAACCCCGGCTTCCACGGCAGCGACAAAGGCACCGCAGCTCTTGCCTCCTGCTCCCCAGCCACCTACAAGATCTTCCACAGCTGGCTCTACACGAAGCGCTTCTTCGACGCCAGCGCCATCGAGCACAGCATCCCGCTCGACTCCCAGCAGCTGCTGGACCTATGGCTCCTAGCCGACTACCTCGTCGCGCCCGCCGCGAAGAACGCCGCCATGGACCTGCTGCGCCTGAAGGTCGGGTAGGAGTGGACGCGCTGCTGCGGGCGGATCCCGTTTATCTACGATAACACGCACGCCGGATCGCTGCTGCGGGGATTCGCTGTGGACATGGTGTTCGCGATGACGAGGTCGGAGGCGCTGCAGGGCGGCTGGATCCGCGAGCTTGCGCAGCTGGATGACTGTCCGTTTGAGTTTGTGGCTGGTTTGGTGCTGGGGTGCTTGGAGTTGAGGGGGCTGAAGAGTGGGTTCGTGGGGCGGGAGGGGTGGATACTGGCTGATAAGTGAGTATCATGATCGTCTGGATGCCTGTTCGTCTGCGAATAGAAAGTAAATTGGTTGCTTGAGGCGTCTGGGATGTCTGAGACTTGGTATGACCCGATGAACGATCCCGGGAGGTAGGTCGGTGAAGCACGTTTGCAGGGGGCATCTCTCCCTTTGTCTGCCTAAAGTATTAGGGAATTTGATGAACTTCTTCGCGATGTCTTCGTTAATTCTAAAACTTTAGGGCCAGCAAGGCTTTACCAAAGCAGTTCACTTCCCGAATGGTCAGATTGAAATTTGAGACACATTTCGGATAAGAGGCACGCAGCCTCAATTGGGGAATAGTCTTTTGATATCATGACAAGGCGCCGGCTACCTACTCGTCCTCAGAACCTACCTCGTCTGCCTCTTCTTCGTCTTCTTCGTCATCCTCCTCACTGCCTGATTCCCCGAAGTCTTCAACCATCTCTCTATCCTTTTCTTCCCTTTCTTCTTTTCGCTTCTGTTCTTCCGCCTTTCTGCCCTCCTCCACCAACTCCGCCTTCTGTTCCCTAGCCTTCCTCTGCCCAACCACGAACGCGCCGAGAGGGCTCTTTTCCCACTCGACATCTTTCAGAAACCCCTCAACGCCCGCGCGATTATTCGGCGCAAAATTAACCTTCGTCCGCTTCTCCTCCACCCACCTTGAATTAGCCTCGAGTTTCTGGACCAGCAGCGCGATCGCCGAGTTGACCTTGCCGTTCTTGTTCCCGCTGTTCTTCTTCGACGCCTCTTTAACCCAGCGCTTGAGCATGGCCAGGACGGGAAGCGCCAGCTCGGGGAACGCAATGCTCTTGGCCCACAGGACGAAGAACTCGGACAGCAGCTCCGCGACCTGCTCGCCCACGCCATCCTGGTAGACCCGCGTGCGCAGATACAACTTGGCGGCGCGGATCGAGGTGGTGAAGTCCAGCGCCTTGAGCGTGCTGGGTTTGGGCGGCTTCTTCATCTCTGCGGAGTTGAGGACTTCGTACAGTGCTGGCGCGAGGGGGATGTAGGTCGAGGTGGCCAAGGAGATACGGAGGAGTGACCGGATGAGCTGGAAGCGGAGTGGGTAGTACTGCGCTGTGGGTATTAGGCGTAGAGCACCGAGGGTGACTTGGACGACCGGATAGATCAACGGCCGAAGGGGTGATTCTTTGCCGGACTCTGCCTCGCGGAGCGATTCGCAGTGGGCGGAGACGACTCTAGACCAGAAATCGAGAGAGTGAACATACTGCCAGTTGTAAACTGTCTTATATGATTCTTTTGACTTGTTCGTAATGCTTGACCGGAGATGAATTGCAAGTTGTCGAATGAAAGTGAATCCAGTCGTATAGCCGATGTTAGGATCCAGACCCCAAAGTTCGGCCGCAGTATTCTTCATGAGGTTGACTCCTTGAATCGTGTGAATAGTAGTACTTCGAGCCCCTTTTACGAGGCCTTGATAGGCGGCTTTCAGAACAGCTTCCTTGATGCCTGGGTCGCCTATCACGACTAGTCTGCGTAATACCAAGAACGCCGACACCCTCGTGGCTTCAGTGTTCGCTGAGTCTGACCACACCCCAACGACTGTCCTCGCTACATCTCTTACCAGCTTTTTGAATGAGAGTATGTAAGGAAGGAGGGCGAGTAAGGAGTCTAAGGTAAGCCGCAATGTAGCAGCGTCCGAGAGGTTTTCGAGGAGATGGTGGACCGAGGTGATGTGTGATTTAAGAAGTGGTGTTAGAGTGCGATATTTCCTGGAGTCCGTACCTAGTCGGCTAAATGTATGTTAGCAGCTATAGGTTGTGAGAGTAGAACCAGACGTACATCTTTCCGGAAGCTGTGTCTTTTACTGGTAGATGATGTTGGAGGACTTTGGGGATATTTTGAAGCGCTATAAGCAGCAATTCATGATATACTACTCTTATTAGCAAATACTTGTCTATAGGGAAGAGCAAGATATGGCCAACCATCCGAGTCAGAAACTGAGTACTTGTAGTTCTTGCCATTATCTTCGTTGAGATGGGCTGCAGCACGGAATGCGAGAACCACTTCCTTCATTGCCCGAAGAGAGTAGCTTTCAGCCGTTGCAGAGCCCCATTTTTTAGTCATAGCCTTCGTAAGCTCATTACCATCCTCCCTATCACTCTCATCCGACTCAGCCTGGGCCTTCGTCGCCTGTTTGCTCTTTTTCTGCTTCTTCCTGGGAGTTTCCTCGTCTTCGCTAGCACTTAATGCAATCTCAGCAAGATCAGCATCCTCAGCAAAGTCGAGGAGCTCGGCGTCATTTTCTCTCAGGTATTTGTAGAATTCCGGGTCCTTGCTTGCAAGAGCAGCTAGCTGTTCTTTATGTGCTTCTACTCCATCTTGTGAGTCCGCCTCGGGGTCAGATTCGTCCACAACTGGATTTTGTTCAACGGATTCATTAGATGAAGTGTCGTCCTCGGTCGGCTCTGTACGCTTTCTTTTGCCTGTCGTGGTGGTGACTCCCCTGGTTTTGGTCTTCGATTGCTTGGTCTTCTTAGGCTTCTCTGGAATATCAAAACCACCCTGGAAGAAGTCATCCACACTCATATCCCCAAATGGATTCTTATTGGTGTCATCCTTGCCAGGTTTGTTGCTACTAGCCTGTGGTTCGACGTCGTCTGCACGCTCGTTGTCCTTTGCATTCCTCTCTTTCCTCTTAGCCTTGATCTGTTGCTTTTGCTTTATTTTCGCAAATTCTTTACGCCGCTTAATTGTGTCCTTTAAGTGATTCTTCTCGAACTTCTTAGTCGCTTTGGTCTGCGCCATGGATGAGGTATGAACGCGTCGTGGGGTTGAGGTTGGCTTGCAGAGATCGTAGGAAATTTTGTGACTAGCGGAGCACGTAAAGCTCGCTTCACCGCCTGCCAAGACTATACCCTACATTCGAGGAGGCCAGGAAGCCATTATCAACTCCGCATTCTACGCACATCGGCTCTCACAATGTATGCCCAACGACAGCTACCTTACGCGCCGACGACATATATCCCCCGGCCCGCTTTAGCTGCTACTATCAATTTCGATGAGGTGAGCTCCTGTCGCCTGAACAGTGAAGTACGGCTCCCTTTGCTCATCACAAGACTATCAGGAAGTCAAGCTATCTGCGACAGTCGCAGAGAGGGATCTATACGACTCTTTGGCTGAGATCTATAGCATCATAATCACACTTGATGCCTTAGAAAAGGCTTACCTCAAAGATTCTATCCCTGAAAGCGAGTATACCGAGACATGCAGCCGGTTACTGAAGCAGTACAAGTCCAATCTTGCAGACGAGACTGTGGCTAAAGCATTTGGAGATCTTGACACATTTAAGAGGGAATGGGATGTCGGTAACCCTTATGAGGACCTGGTTAAGCAACGCTAATACATCTCGTAAAGATGGAATGCCCACGCGCAACAGAGCGCCTGCGTGTTGGACTACCAGCCACTATTGAGCAACCATCACACAAACCAGCAGCACAGGGATCAGATGCTGATGCAACTCTAGTAGTGGCAGCTACAGAGAATTTCATCACCCTTCTCGATGCCATCAAAATTGGCTTGGTGGAGAAAGACACACTGCATCCTCTCCTGGTTGATATCATACAGGCAGTGAATAAGGTCACAGACACTGATTTCGACAATAAGGGCAAGATTGTGCAATGGCTAATCACGCTGAATGCAATGAGGGCAGCAGAAAGATTGCCAGACGATCAGGCTAGAGAGTTACAGTTCGACATGGAGCAGGCATATCATGGCTTTAAAGCAACATTAAAGAGAGAGTAAAGAGGGTTCCGATAGGTATCGTTGTATACAAATCGCGGGGACCAATTGTTGGGCTTTTCTGGAACACTTCCAGAAGTACGACCGTCTTCCGCTAGCGCACTGGCCACACCTAAATTTTTTGGAAGTTCTGACACGCGAAGAGAATCTTAAGGGTCTTCAATACAGAGCCCTGGCTCAAAGACTAGACATGGAAGCTTCAGCCCCTGAGGACGAGACGGAAATATTGCACGGTATGGGGCTAATACTCTTGCACAAGTGGTGAATAACTACTGACGCTAATGTTCCACAGTTTTCGATTTCC
>Ga0307515_10023613_pt1 | contig 10766 bp, 4 predicted proteins | sample 17_EM_MG_FD_194513 | JGI IMG/M metagenome (GOLD analysis project Ga0307515, IMG submission 194513) | Populus trichocarpa ectomycorrhiza microbial communities from riparian zone in the Pacific Northwest, United States - 17_EM | ecosystem: Host-associated > Plants > Roots > Unclassified | place...
AATTTATAGCAACTTACCGGTACAAAGTTCTACTAGTGCTGTAATATTAAATAATACACTAAACTAATAGACTAAAAGGATAACTTATAGAAAATGGAATATAAGCTAAAAAAGACTATAAACCCTATACCGCAAAATACAGCCTAATAAATATCTATAAAGAAACCTATAGACCTTCCGCCAGTTAATATTTACTATATTAGCGCTATAGGATTCTACTAAAACCTAGTTTAGCCTAATACCGTTACCTTTATAACTAGCTTATATAAAATTAATTAAATAATTAAAGAGAAAGAAGCCTTAGCTTAAAAGAAAGGCGAGCTTATAGATAAGGAGCTAGTAGAATAAAAACTACCCCATTAATACTAGAAATTTAAAAATACCTTTTCTAAAGTAGCGTCTAATATACTCCCGCCTTACTAACCATATAACTATAAAATTAAAATTAAGCCGGATAAGGTAGTTACCCTTAGCTATAGCCCCCTCTAATAGTAATTTATTGCCGAATTATAGGCTATAAAGTAGTATTTTATTAATAACCTAGATAAGGGCTTTATTAAGCCTAGTTAAGCCCCTTTTAACTTACCTATTTTCTTTACTAAAAAGCTAAATAAAGGACTTTATTTCTATATTAACTACTATAAGCTTAATAATTTAACTCTTAAAGACCGCTACCTACTACCTTTACTTAATAAGACTTTAGCCTAAATAAGTAGAGCTAAGATCTTTATAAAGCTTAATATCCGCTAAGCTTTTTACTAAATTAGAATAAACCCTAAATTAAAAGACCTTATTATATTTTAAACCTATTACGGAACGTATAAATATAAAGTACTACCTTTTAAACTAACTAACGGACTGGCTATATATTAACGATATATAAATAATATACTATTTAACTACCTTAATAACTTCTATATTATATACCTAGATAATATTATAATTTACTCTAAAAATAAACTAGAATATAAAGAGTATATCTATAAAGTCCTATAACGGCTTTAAGAAGCTAGCCTTTAAGCTAATATTAAGAAGTTAGAATTTAGTATTAAACGTATAAAGTACCTAAAGTTTATTATTAGTATAAACGGGATTAAGGCAGACCTAAAAAAGACAGCTATAATTAACTAATAGGTACCCCTAAGGACCGTAAAGGGGGTGTAGTTATTCTTAAGGTTCTATAACTTCTATTAATACTTTATTAAGAATTATAGTAGGATTACCTAGCTACTAAGCCTACTTACCTATAAGGACCGGCCCTTTTACTTTAATACCGTATATAGGTAGGCCTTTAATAAGCTTAAGAAACGACTGGTTACTACTCCCTTACTCGCCTACTTTAACCTAAAATGGCCTTTAATGCTAGAAACCGATGCCTTAAATAGTATTATAGCTAGCGTTTACTTCTAAAAGTAGATAAACGGAGAATAGCACCCTGTTACTTACTATTTAAAGACTATAATAGATGCTAAGCTAAACTACCTAATTTATGATAAAGAAATGCTAGCTATTATCTCTAGCTTTTAGCACTAGCGAGCCTAACTAAAAGGCACCCCTAAGTCTATTTAGGTAGTTTCTAATTATAAGGCCTTAGAATATTTTATAATAATAAAGGCCCTTATAGCTTAATAGGCGCGCTAGGCGGATACCCTATCTTAGTTTAACTTTCTAATTATATATAGGCTAGGCGCTACTAACTGTATAGACGCTCTTATAAGGCGTAAATAGGATATAAATAACTAGATAGCTATAAAGATCTTATTATAAACCTAAGTGCTACTATAACTAGAGTACCTTAACTTTTAGATACGGGCAGAACTAAATACAGACTCTTTAGATGCTAAGATATGCCCTATTAACTCTATAAAACTAGACCTTGTTAATAAACTACTATAGGTAAACTATACGGCCCCTTTTCTATAGGAGTACTATAAAAAGGTAAAGAACGTTTCTAGCCTATAGTCCCTTAAAAGTGGACTACTTAAGTACTATAAACGGCTAGTAGTAGTAGAGGAATAGAACTTATAGACTTAGCTTATTGCCGAAGTATATACCTAGGTCTCTACGGCCCACCCTAGAAAAAATAAGACCTATAGGATTATTAGCGACCGCTACTATTAGCCTAGAATAATTATAGATATTAATCGCTATATACGGAACTATAATAACTACTATAGGTCTATAATTTTATAAGATAAGACCCTAGGACTATTAAAACCCCTCCTAATACCTAACCGCCCCTAGTAATATATCTCTATAGACTTTTATAAGCTACCCCTAGACTATAACGGATATAATATAGTTATAATTCTGGTTAACCGCTTTAGTAAGCGCCCGTTCTTAATTCCCTATTATAAAAATATTAATACTAAAGAGGCAGCCTAACTATATATCTACTACGTTTACTAAATTTATAGACTACCAGATACTATTATATCCGACTATAGGCTATAGTTTATATTAGCCTTTTAGAATAAGTTTACCTAGATCTTAGGTATTAAGCTAAAGCTTTCTACGGTATATTACTCTTAGATAAACAGTTAAACGGAGATTATAAATTAATACTTAGACTAGAGATTCTGGCCTTTTATTAACTACTTTTAGGATAACTAGGCTAAACTATTACCCTTAATAAACTACGCCCAAGCAACCCTACCCCATAACTCTACTGGATTTACCCCTATTTAACTAGAAATAGGTTACCTACCCTATATAAGCTTTAACTAGGAAAGACTAGAAGGGCCCTAGACTATACATAAAAAACTATCTTATAAGAAAGCCTAGTAGTATACTAAGCGCTTAGAAGAAGCTTAAAAAGTAGCCTATATAAACCTAAAAAGGCCTAGAAATTAATAAAATAGTAGGCGAATAAGTATAGACGCGAGCCTAACTTTACTATAGGTAATATAGTCTAGATTATAATAAAGAACTAGAAGATAGAATGGCCTAGCTATAAGCTAAACTATAAAATAGTAAGACTATATAAAATTCTTAATAAAGTAGGTAACTTATATAAGGTTAAGCTCCTAAACTTAATTAAAGTTTACCCTATTTTCTTATTGGATAAGCTATAGAAAGCTATAAATAACCTATTACCTAAATAAAAGAATAAACCTTCCCTACTAATTTAAGTTAATAGCGATAATAAATAGGAAATTAAAGAAATGCTAGCTTATAAACTTATAAAGGGAATATTAAAGTATTATATTAGTTAAAAAGGATATAACCTAGACCCTACTTAGTACCTTATATAGAACTTTATAGGTAGTCCCTATAAGCTTTAAAAGTTTTATAGCCATTACCCTAATAAATCTGGATTGCTAAAGTACCTAAATAAGTGGATAGAATGCTAGTATAATAAAGATAATAAGCTACTAAAAGAATATAAGGTATTAAAATATTTAGGAACTTTAACTAGTGGTTAAAGTTATCTAATTAGTTAGATTCTCTTACTAAGACTTTTAGCAATAAAGCCTAAGGGCAGGCTTTTTTAGAGGGGGGGGTAATGTTACGGCACTGGTAGAACTTTGCACTGGTAAGTTGCTACAGATTGCTATAGATTGCCGTATATTACGATTATGTAACGTAAAGATCTTATAAAATACCAAATGGCGCTACTTTTCTTCTCCTTTCCTTTCCCTAGCTTTAGATTCTTATTTATAGATAATCTAATTACATAGGCTTGCGCGACCCTTTTGCCGTACTTATATCTCGATTAACTGAGTCGCTAACACCTATTAATTAATGGTAGAGGAGTTTAGTGGGTAATATACTGCTACTAGGCGAAGCTATAGCGGATTTTCTATATAACTTTAGATTCTATACTATTTTAGTAAGTAATTAATAAGTAAGTAAGTAGACGTGATTTTAAGGCTAGTAAGCAAGTAAGTAAGCGAAGGGCCTTTAAATCGGGCAATTAAGCAAGTAGAGAGGTATTTTACTTAGTTGCTTGCTTATTAGCAAGTCTAGGTATACAATAGGGAGTAGGTAAGCCGAGTATAAGTTATAGGAGAGTTGATAGAAAAGAGGACGATATAGTAAAGAGTATAGTAATAGCCTTATATAGAGAGAGACAAACCGATAAGGAGGATAGGAGGGCTGAAAGCCTAAGTAAGGGGCTAAAAGAACCTTTATAGAACGTGTTTACGGCGCGTAATAGAGATATTAGGGAAATACTTTATTTATGTCGGTAGGGGGGTACTTAGGCAGTCTTTTTAGGCTCGGCGACGTATACGTAATAGATTACGTAATAGTACGCGGGCCACCTTATATACTACCTCGTCAATTCTAGTGGTTAGCGCTTTTATTAAGCTACTAATTAACCTAAATTTAGTGCATTCCGTCTTAGCAGCTAAATATTAAAAGGAGACTACCGAACAACCTTACCTAATGGTCAATTTAAAGCTTTTTAACGCCTCTGCTAGCCGCATTATAATTAGGTGTATTAGTAAACTCTATGCGGTAAGGAACCTAACTTAGGAAGCCTCTGCTAATTAATAATACGTTTTTTAGTTTCCTACCCCTCTTCTAAGCCACTAACGCGTTATGATAATCCTCAACTTCCTTAAGCCTCTATTACGACATTCCTTAAGCCTCTATTATAACCTTTGCCTTATTCTTCTATTCTAGCATCTAAATAACCTTTTTAGTGGTAATAAAGTTTAAAAATAGCTTGCTTTTGTCCTAGGTGACTTTGTAGAAGTTAAAGATAGGCCCTTAGGTATATTAATTACGCTGTTAAAATAGATATTAATGGCGGTGGTTATAAATAAGGTTTCTAAGTTTAGACGAATATTAGGTCTTAGCGCGATTATAAGGGACTTTAGATAGCTCTGCAGATTTAAGTATAAAGATGTTTATCTACGCCTATTATAAGTTAATACTATCTTTACTACTTTTTATACTAAATTTGTATATTCCTATAATAAATTCCAACTAAAATCTTTTAGATTCTATCCTTAAAGGTATTTACTATACCTTCTCCTAGGTATAATCCTTTCTATATAAAAGGAACTTTAGAACCTACTTTACCTAATCTTTTTAGAGCTCTACTACGCCTTTCTAGCTTTAGAAGCTTCTTTAGCTTATTTACTCCTTCCTTACCTTATAATATAACTATACTAAATACTCCCTTTACTCGCTCTGCTATATCTAGTTCTTTTACTCTAATACCTACTACCCTAAACTATTGTATTTACTAAGTAATTGCTCGTTTTAATAGATAGAAAAGATATAAGGAATAGGAGTGGGAGGAGTAAGCTATAGAATATATTTAACGTCGCTAATGGCTTTAGGAAAGTAACACTTAAGCGCTTATTCTTTACTTCCTAAGATGCATAATTAAAGGCCTTTATTACTACCTTTAAGAACCTGCCTTTTATATTGCTGCATTAGTTAAGTAACTATATTCTACTATTTACCGTATTATTAATAAAGCACAGACCCTAATACGTGGTGGCTATTGCAATACTCTTATATATAGCTTGCTAATTTGGCGTTAACTAGTTAATTTCCTAGAGTTAAATACTTGGGTACGTTGCCTTACCTACTTAGAGCTTTCCTTCTATATAGGAGTCCCTTATTCCGACTTTATAGTCGCCTAATATTTTAAGAAAGAGGGCTTTTAATATTACGTTGCTTATATAAAGCCCTAGCTTACTATAGCTCACTATTACGCCCGGTTATCATTTATACTAGCTTACCGTCACTTCTAAAAAGAGGATTAGTGGAGAGTTATATAGATAAATAAGGCAGCTATATATTATAGTAGGCACTAGCGGCTTTATATTATTAGAAGACCTAGTAACCGATTTTATCCTAACTACCTTTATTTTAGGTTTACTAACGTACCTTATATAATAGTATAGGCTGCATTCTGCGGTATAGAAAAAGGGCCTTTACTATTTTAGAATAAGGAAGAATAGGGTAATATTATGGCGTAGGGCTTCCTAGATTATATATATCTAAAGCTTAAAGAATTCTATAATTTTTATAATGGCCGTTTGGAATGTAATAAAGACTTAAATAGCTAGGCGGAAGCCTTGCCTGTTAATAAAAGAAGTAATATAAGTAGCTATTAAATCTAAATAGGAGAATCTAAAGGCCTGCTACTTTAAGGATCTAGTTACTTCTATGCCTGTACGCCTTTAGGCAGTAATTAAAGTAAAAGGGGGACCTACTAAGTAGTAGAGGATAGTAGAATGCTTAGAGGACGATTAGGATCTTAGAGGACGATTAGGAGCTTAGAGGAGATATTTAGACACTTATTTAATTACTAAGCGTTGATTTTTACACTTATTTGGCTACTGTGACTTTAGAAATATTTGTATATAGGCAATCTACTATACAATCATTGGTTTTAAAAAGCTTTATAAATTTTTAATATTGAGGTCTTTTGAAGCTCGCTGCCAAAACGGGGAAACTCATACTAATTTGTATGAGGATTTCCGCCCGAGAGGCGTCACTAGTAAGGCGCTAACCACCGGAATTGACGAGGTGGTGTAGATATCTTCTTGGGCTATCGAGCCCCTTAGGTTCTTCCTTATAGGGCCTTTTATATATATATTTTTCCGCCAGCCTTATTAGTGGTCTGATAATTTACTATAGCTAAGTAAGAGATTCCCATAGATTTCTTATTGCTTAGCGTATAATTAGCCAACCGGATCTCCTTAACTTCTGCTAAAGCTTTAACTTACTACTAAATCTTACCACTAAGGCAGCGAGCTGCTAGCTAGCTGCAGTCTTATAGCTGACTGTCACAACTCTATAAGCTCGCTGACTCTTGGACACACTGCGCTAGTCTGTAATGACTGAACATGCGACATGAACATCCAGATATGAATTTAGAGGCAAGAGCAACAAACGGATATATAAGAAGCAATGATGTCCTCAATATTTGATATCTCACAACCAAACAATACTCAAATCCTCCAAGCACAACTTTCAAATCGTAATTAAAAACAAAATCTGCACAATCCCAATCCAATTTAAATTCCATCACCTAAAGCTCGCACCATAGGCCCTCAGACGGCAGGGCAAACTTAAGGTCGGTAGATAGCTGATTGGTTAAAAAAAGGTGGCGTTTATTTAGGCGGAGACTAGTAACACTTTAGTATTAGTGAGTGCGCCTTAAGTTCTGCCCTTGCCGTCTGAGTCGCTTACTGAGATAACAAATTGCCCCGTTCAATGACGCAGGTAGTCTGTCTTCGCCCTTTAATATCATATCGCGCATATGATTTCCATTTTCTGCTCCCAAAGCCGATCCACGCGCTGCGAATACAGTAGGTAAACATATCGAATAATGCCAGGAATGGACGTCCCTGCGGCTCGTCGCGAGGTTGAGCAGATCACGCCCGGACAAGATGCTGATCAATCAACTTTCTGGGGAGCTGGAGTCTTGACACCACTCGAACAGGAATCGACGCAAGTTCAAGGCAGAAGTAAGGTGAACCCAAGGCATACTTCCGTCCCTAAATTCGAATTCGTAAACGCCCTGGGACCCCCCAAGAAAGTTTTAGGCGACCATGTCACTCGCAAGCTTGTCCGAGTTCATGCAATGCGCTCTTTCCTTCGCGAAAAGGAATCAGCTTCAGCTCCGGGGCCACCAAAACCGCAAATCAGAGCACCGGAAGCGGATTCCTGGAAGGCTAATGCCGGCAAATTTAAACTACCAACCTGGTCACGCAAGAGCAGTCATAAGAGTACTGTTGCAATGCAGGAAGCGCTTCAGAAAAGGGCTAGAAAGACTGGTTCGCTATTAACAAACGAGCTGGGACCCATCAACGTTCTCCCAATCCCTTTAAGTCCACATATCCAGCGGCTACTACATTATTGTATGTCTGAACTCTTTACAGACCTGTCTTTCTTCATCACCTGTTAACCCTCCTTCACCATCACCAATAAGTTCCTGTATAAATCGTGGACATGGAAATCTAGACAACTGTTGAGCTGAAGCTAAGCGTACGCTTCCGAAAACAGACCACCACGAATTTACCCAGAACTCCTTTGCAGTTAACCCAGAGGGTAGTTGGTATTCCTTTGCAGTAACAGACGCTGGCCTGCTACACGCCATGTTATCCCTTGTAGCTCTACATTGTGATCTTGGTCATCATATGGAAGTCTCGTTTGAAACGTCATATCACCAAACCGAGGCTATACGCCTAGTAAATGAACGTCTTAGTGATCCGGAGGCGCAGTTGACTGACGCTTTAATCGGCTCCGTGGCGATCCTTGCTAATTTTGAGGTAAGTCGCCCGGCTATCAAAGCATTTGGAACTACACATAATGATTGAATGACTGTTCTGATTCTACCAACTTAGACCATGAATGGGACCGCCGAAAGCGCCGCAATCCATATGAATGGGCTAGAAAGAATGACAGTGCTCCGTGGTGGTCTGCAAGGTTTTGGAAAAAACCGGGTTCTTCAAAGGGTGCTTACATGGTGTGTTCCGCTCTCTAGACTCATCCATAACCCTTTAATTAATTTAGATTGGTTACTGATATATTTAATTCGCAGGGCTGACTTCTGCTATTCTACAACCTGGGACTGCGGACCTCGCTTTCCAGTGCTATCCCAATCAACCGCCTCTCTTGGGATGTCTAACCGTTTCATGGCGACAAGCGCCAATGAGCCTGTGCAGCCTAGATTTTCGGAGCTTTCCGAGGTGATATGGGATATGGTTGAGATACTGGAAACATTGCATCTTATCTCAACAGCCATATCTTCGTCTCAAATCACCAACATAGATCGCAAATTTATCAGTAATTCGATCTACCTCGTGGAACACCAACTCATCTCTTTGCGCCAAGATTCAGTAGTTAATCACAGTATTACCAATCTTGACATTGACTTATCAGGCCCTCTCCAATATGCTTCACATCTTTATCTCCACCTGGCCATTCGTGAATTGCCCGGAACTGCCAAAATGCACACCAGGCTTCTTAACCGGCTGGAGAATACTCTACCAACAAACTTAGATTACCTCATAGTAGTAGCTCCTGATTCCAGTCTCCGCCTCCTGTTATGGATTTTGTTTATTGGTGCTGCCACTTCACGTGGTAAAGGTGAGCAGACCTGTTTTGTACCGAATTTACGACAGGTCAGCTTGGCTTTACAGATTTATGGTCAGGAGGATTTCGAGCGGTCTCTAAAAAGTGTCTTATGGTTAGATAGGTTCTGTAATTCGCACTGCACTACTTTATCGCCTGAGATATTCTCATTATAATTTATTTATTGCGACGCGTTGTAGTTTTAGCGTTCCGGATTGTGTATAATAGCTTTTAGCAAATAGATGAAACGTTCTAAATCGGAAGATCAATCACAACCATTGTAACGGTCAAGCATTAGTGATCATTAATGCAGAGCGCCTTTCCAGGGTCTTGTCGCACCTGACTCCTGGATGGCACGCGGCCTAAGCCCGGGGCAGCAGTAGCTTTACTGCCTGAATCTTTTAAGGTAGGTGCAGGAAATAAAGGGAAAGGGGGGTATATAACTGAAATAGGGTATAGTAATATAACCGGAATAGGAATAAGGATAGGGTAATAGGCTAAATCTAACCTGAATCGACAGTTATAAATAAGCTTAGGTAGTTCCAAAAATTATATAAAACTTAGCGCGCTATATCAGTGATGTAAATGGTCCGGTTCTATTTTGGATTGGTTCGGTTTTCCAATATTCAAATCTTGAACCGGTTCAGAGCTTTGATTGGTCTAATTTGGATTAGTTTTGGAGTTTAGCGCGAACCGGTTCAACCAGTAAAACCAGATCTAGAGGTAGTATAGAGCCTTAGTAGTAAGCAGGCGAACGCCACCTAAGAAGTCAAGCCTATTAAACCCACTATACACTTACTAAGCTATATATTAAGGATTGTTCTGTAGTGCAGCAATACCCAATTTGATCCGCTGAAGCCTTATAGATAACCCTCATCGCGTCGCTCTTATCGCGTCGCTCTCACCCTTATCGCGTTACCCTTATTGTCGCCCTTATTGCTACCCTCATTGTTTAATACCGCCAATCCTATGGAGAGCTCCGTTACTGCGACCGGCCGAACAACGCGTGGAGGTGGTAGTAGTTATGTTAGTAGTAGCCGTGCTACGGGCAAGGCTCCTACTATTCCTTAAAAGCGCGTTAGTAAGGCCTCTGGTGGTAGAAAGTAGAAGCGCCAGAAGACGAGGATAAATGCAGTTAAACCAGAATCTCTTACCTATCACAAATCTAAATCCAAATCTGAGCTAGAGCCTCCGCTGTTACGCCTAGCGGCTAAGCCGAAACAAATTAAACTCTATGGCCAGTGGTACCAAAGAACTAATAAAATTACTAGGCAGAAGCGTGGTAAAAAGAAGTCCTTATATATATGGGGTAAGGGAAAAGGCTTTGCAATTATTTATAAGACTACAGAAGTTAAATACTACTATTACTGTTAGTGTTTGGATTAGGGTGGTTTTGGATAATGCGAATAAGCGAGCATAAAATATCCTTTATCCAATAGAAAATGCATAAAATATCGCAATCGATAAGGATAAAAGTGCCCTGTGCGGGGCTTTTCTACCCCAACCAAGCTGAATAGGATAGAACCGTCGTACGCAGAGCCGTCGTGCAGAGCTTTTGTATACAGAGTTTCGTGCAGAGCCTCCGTACGCGGAGCTTCGTGCAGAGCTTCGTGTAGAGCTTCATGCAGAGCTTCGCGCAGAGCTTCGCGTAGAGCTTCGTGCGGAGCTTCGTGCAGAGCTTCCGCAGAGCTTCGTACAGAGCTTCGCGCGGAGCTTCG
>Ga0307515_10023614_pt1 | contig 10766 bp, 3 predicted proteins | sample 17_EM_MG_FD_194513 | JGI IMG/M metagenome (GOLD analysis project Ga0307515, IMG submission 194513) | Populus trichocarpa ectomycorrhiza microbial communities from riparian zone in the Pacific Northwest, United States - 17_EM | ecosystem: Host-associated > Plants > Roots > Unclassified | place...
GTCAGAGTAAGGGTAAAAATGAGGGTAAGGTAAAGGATAAGATAAAGGGTAAGGTAAGGGGTAAGGTAAAGGGAGGCTAATGGGAGATAAATAATACAGTTACTATATAATATTTAACGGACCGACTATAGACGAGATATATATTCAAATTTCTTAAATTAACCTAAACAGAGAAAGGAAGAGAAGTATTATATAATGACTTCCTACCTAAGCCGATCTCCTAAGCTATATATCTTTACTTATATATAATACTCGCACCTTTTACAACAAAGTATATAAGGGTAATTAGGGTCGGACAGATAACTGCTATCCTTAATATAATATATAAACTCGGCTCTATAACTAATATTATAATAGGTCCTAGTTATATAGAGGGTATTAAGACAGTTATTAATGTTTTCGCTTTTGCGCTTAGCCGCGGTATACCTTACCTTGGCGAATTAAAGCAGTAATTCTATTTATTATAGCTGAGATTAGACAGCTTAAAGTTTTAGTATAAAATTTTCCTCTATGTCCTTAGATGCGGTAATTGCTGTCTATATAATACCAATGGCGAAATCGCCTATAACGTCCAGCTCTATAAAGTCCTTAAGTTTAATAAGCTCTTTAATATGCTCGGCCGCTATTAAGGTAATTATATTATATAATACTAAGTTACCTATTAGGCTAAAGACATCCTTAATAACATTAGGAAACCCGTCTATAGACTAGCTAGTTCCTAGAATATATTAAATTTTTATATTTATAAGCTCTTTTAGCTATAGTATATCGTAATAATTAGCAATTATATTAATATAGACGTGATAAAGTATAATATAGGCCGTCGTCGGCCATATTGTTATATCTTTATTATTACCACCGCTATTATCTAGTTTATATAGCGATAAAGCATTAGCGTCGTCAATATTAAATCCTTACTCCTCCTTGCTATTCTTATAGTCCCTCTTATATATAAATTAGATTATCCTCTTAACGGTACCAGAATTAAACTCGTTAATATTTATAATATTAGTTACCGCCTCCTACCCGTTAGTTAGTTAGTTAGGGTTAATTCCACTAAATATTTAGTTAGCTTTTACCTAAAAGCCTCCATTATAGGCAGCTGTAAGTACAGGAGATTAGGTGCATATAATTGCTTTATAGACTTTAAACTCCAGCCCCTAGCATATAAGTTTTAAGTCGCTATATTTCTTATTATCTATAAGCTGCGCTAAGCCAAACGGAACACTTTTAGATAGTATATTTCTCTAGTTTTGATTATATCTTAAGCAATATTTAAGGGAGTAATTTGGTATTAAACAGGATAATTAAGAATAAGAACTCTGCTTTATTAAACGTAGCTCTAGAGCCTCTATATATATATTAAGAAGTCGTTATTAGCTTTATCTAATCTGTAACGGATTTAGCTAGTTAGTTAGAGCTTTAAACATTAGTTACTTAACTAAGAACTAGTATAACTTCTAAAGTTCTAAAAAGGGTAAGTGGTGGGGTATACGGCCGCAGCGCCTAAAAGTAGTTAGTGGTTATATAATAAAGGCTTAGTTAAAGGACATATTCCTATAGCTTAGGTTAAGGCTCTATACTCCTCCAAGCTATATTAAGCAAAGTTAAATAGTATTATGTTTCTACGTACCGGCCCGCCAATTATACTATTCCACTTTTTTCTTAACTATATACTAATACAACCCATATAATCACCTAGCTCGTAAGAATAGCCATACTTATACAGTTTACAAAAATTAAGCATTGGGTTTTAAAAGACCACTTCTATATAGCCTTTCTATCTTTATTACAAAAGAAGTACATTTATACTAGGTATTTTAGCAAGGCCAGGAGAAGAGGGCGTAGAGAGGGGGTTTAATTTTAGTAGGGGTTGTAAGTATAGGCGAACGTAAAGGCATAAGGCGCGAAGGGCTTTAGACTTAGTTATAGAATGATAGCAAATCGCTAGATCATCATGTAAGCCGCATAAGATCTTATATTCTTCGAACGAAATCAAGTAATTTAAGCAACGTAGTTCCTCTATATAAACTTAACTATTCCCTATACAGAAGTACTAAAGCTATCGCAAGTATTAGGGCAGCAAAGTACGCCAATCTAGCTAAAAAGGAAGGCGTAGCAGCCTAGTTAGCATTATTAAGTTCCTTTACCTCTTTATCTAATTATTCCAAAGCTTTCTTTTTACCTTCTATAAACTATATATCGCTAGAAAAGCAATTAGACCTTATTAATATTCTATTATAATTAATTTCCGCTATAACTAATCTACCACTACGGTAATATGGCACGACTAAAGTTATTTAAATAATTATATTATATATCAGACCTACAGCCCGGTAAATATTGGGTTAAGTATATAGAATGCCAATAATCTTACAAATCTTTAAGATATTAGGGACCTGCTACTTATAATATAGGTAATTACTTACTTTTGCTTTACGTAAATCGCCTTCTTCCTATCCTATAAAGGTAATAACTCGTTTTTTATCCTCCTTAGAAATCTCTTCTTCTAACTTTAAAACCTAATAGGCTGACTTTTAGCTTCTATTAGATGTATCCATCACGATAATAAGTACCTAAGAGTAGCGATTAGATTACTAAAGATATAGAAGGGGCAGGTTATATACTGCTTGCCTTAGTAGGTAAGTTATTATTAGTCTTTAGAGGTCGTTAAAGACCTTTAAAGGTCTATAGAGGTCTTAAAGGCCTATTTATATATTAATTAGTAAAACCCTAGCAGAGGCAGTACATACGTATTAGTAAGGTTAAATTATATAGCAGTTCTTACTAAAGCAATAAGGAAGTGCGTAGATTTAAGTTAGGTTATAAACGGTATAGAATACATAAAGGCAGGCCTAAATACGACTTACTAGACAGTATAAATACGAAAAGACGCCTATTCTAGCCTTGCTATAGGTAGTAAAAGATCGGTAAAGGGTAAGACTAAGTATGCTTATAGAATATAGGAGGCTAACCTATTACAAGTAGAGAAGCCTAGCTTGGCCAGCTATAAGTGTAATTACATAGCATAGGGGGAGGTATAAATTGGTACGCCATAATTATATATAAAAATATAAAAACGTTATATAATAGCCTTCGCTATACTATTTATAGAAGAAACAGTTACTAGCGAAGAGATATATTCTTCTTTAAATTAATCCCTAAAGCCTTAATCCTAGCGACTATGTCCTCCCTATATACGTCCTCATATACATCCCCATCTTTATCCCGGTCCTCTTCCATACTATACCTTATATTGCGATTTCTATTATCCTATATCTTACGCTCTATCTATTATAGGATTTCTTTTCTACTATTTATCTTCTTAACTATACCCGAAAATATAAGAACTTTATAATAATTTCCTTAGTAAATAAATTCCCTAAAGAAGGTTTTCTAACCGTAGTATTAGTAATAGGCTAAAGTATAGCGGATAGCTAGCAGCACTAACAAGGCGGGGGTATAGTAAACTTTAATTCTAAAAATATAGGAAGTAAGAAGAAAGTAAAATAGGAGAAATTAATGCTATTTAAAACGAGAATTAATAATCTAGTAGCCGAATAATAGGTTTTCCTAAATATATAATATACACTACAGATATTCCACATGGTTAAACCCTATCTTAAAGCCCAGAGCACGTAAACCCTTCTCTATATTACTCTTTTCTAAGTCGCTAGGAGACCCCTTTAGTAACTTTAACTATTTAACCTTTAATTTTGCCGCGTTTATATCTTCCACAATTTACTCCCCGCCTTATATTAGCCCTACTACTTCTAATAGAGTATATAACCGCCCTTTAATCCTACTAATGCAAAAATATATTAGGACTTAAGCGTACTTAGGTTTAGTAGGTAGATTATAGCGGAAACCAATCCATTTTAAAACCTATAAAGCTTAAGATTTATTAGAAATTACCTAGATTTATAACCTACTTTAATAAATTCAAACTATTCTTTTCCCTAAGCGTTAGGAAAGACTCCGGCTATTTTATTATAGCCAGTTTTAGACGTTTTAAAGAGCATATAATACTCTTCTATTCTAGGCATATTTAATAAGGATAGGTATTTTCTTAGTAGTAGTGTAATATAAGAGGTCTGGGTTAGTTAGTGAACGTTTTAGCGGGTAGTAGATTAAGGTACACTTTATCCTTACTTTTAAGGGCTTAAACAGTCTAACTTAAAAAGAAAAAAGCGTTAAATATAGTACTTATTAGTTCTAAAAGCATAGCTATATAATTATAGATAGGAGCGGGGGCAGCGATTAATAAAGATCGTTAAGAGGTTATAGTGCGTGCCGTATACCATTTATAGGCCTTATTATAGCTAGGTAAGAAGTCTAGGCCGCTAGATATATTAAAGGGCAAAAAGGGTACTGTAAATGCATTTATACAGGATAAGATACTAAGCGTTTAATGTATATAGCGGCCCGCATAGCGGCCATTATATATATTAATCTTATTTCAGCGGTGTATTTAAGGCATTAAAAACATTACTACTAAATCCTTACTAATAAAAATGGTAAAGCCTAAGTGTTACTAGTGATGCTTACTTAAGCGTTAGGGTGTTAAATGTTTAAGACTCGTTTAAAATGCTAAGCATTTTAATATCCGTGCGCGTTAGCGAATTAGTATACCTAGCGCGCGAAATACAAATAGGCCGATAAGCCTACCCCTCTAAACTACCCCACTACTTAGACAATTTTACTCGCAGCGAGCTCGCAAAATTAGATATAGTAATATAAAAAATAAGTAAGCACAAAACTCTAATAAAGGATTATTGGAATAGGATATATATAGTATCCGTAATTAATAAGTCGCATATAGACCTCGCACGATTTAGCCTAGAAGAGACGATATAAAAGATCTAAAAGACTACACCAACTAAAACTGTACCTGCTATTACCTTAACGGACACTATAGAAAGTAATAAAGCGCGTAAGCTTGTAAAAATAGTATATTTAACGTGGTTTACTTCGGTATAGTAACTCTAGCAGCTAACGTAAATAAGGAATTTAAGTTAAAGATACTAAAAATACTACTAAAGTTAGGAGTTAGAGTAGTTAATATAAACTCTTTACGTATAAGCCCAACAGTCTATTTTATAGGACGACGTATTTTAATGCAATATCCAAACGATTTAGTGGTATATATATTAGCTTTTAGCCCTTATCAGAACTCCTAGGTCTTGCTTAGTTATACTATTCCATATTTAGAAAGCGGGTAGGGCTGTTACTAGGCTAGTTTATAATAGGTAGAATAAAACGGGAGTAGAGATAGCATTAGTACAATAATTACGGTGCCGATTATTAGCTAAGCTTAAACTGCTAGTTCTACTTAATAAGGGATGTTATTAAACCACTATTATACTATATTAAAAACCTAAAACTAGGGTATATAACAATACAAGAGTTTTAGAAGAAATTCACTAATACTTATAAGCAGAACTTATAGCAACCGCACTATTAAGGGACTTATTATATACCTATTACGCAAAGTCATAGCTTATCTATTTGCTATTGCTAATCGCTAGTAGTGTATTACCACCGATTTAGTCTCCATATACCTATTACGCCTTATTATAGCCTATCTATTTGCTGTTACTAATTCCTAGTAGCGTATTACCGTCGATTTAGTCTCCGTATATCTATTACGCCTTATTATAGCTTATCTATTCGCTATTTCTAATTGCTGGTGGCGTATTACCGTTAATTTGATCTCCGTATACCTATTACGCCTTATTATAGCTTATCTGTTCGCTATTACTACTAACGTCTATAAAACTAGAGCCGCTAGGGTTTCCATTTAAATACGCTGTGCTATTTATATTTAGGTATCTTTGCGCAAGGTTGTTATGGGTATTAAAAGGGGTAAGGAAATCCTATAATAAGCGTTCTTAACTAAGGCGTAGTATAAGGGATTCGCCCGCCGGCTTAGAGGCTTAAGGATATTGTTTAATAAATTATAAAGAAGATGTTCCATAGCCTATAATAAATTAGAGATACTGCTATTTAGAAGCATAACTACTCTTATATATTTATATACTATTCATTAAGGCCGTTATTAGTAGCTAAGAAGGGTGCGATATTATTAAATCTGCGTATTAGTAATTATACGCTAATATAGAATCCCTAGGTTTAGTAACTTCTATATAGGGGCGTTTATAAGGGAAGGAAATTCGCTTTTCCGGGCTTAGCTAAGGCGGGTTAGTAGTGCTAAGATATATTAGTCTAAGAGAAAGCATCTAACTAGAATAAAGCTTTTAACACTATCCCATCCAAACTAAACATTTTTATATAATTTTAAATATTATAAAATAAGACCGGTGCCGTAAAGCTATAAAAAAAATTATTAATATTAGGTAAATTTAATCTCTAGTAGGTATTATAGGTAAAGGCTAAGAGAACTAATAGCCCTACCCCTTTAAGCCTTTATATAATATAAAGCTTAATTCTATATCTAATAGCTAAAGCCGCTTTAGTAATATTATAATATCCTATACTTCTTATAAATAATATAATATAGTTAACTCCCTTTATAGAAGCGGCTTAACTTTTAACTAAACTTTTAATCCTTAACACACCTATAGATTTTAATTGCTATTTCTTAAAAGAATCCGCAAGCGTTTATTGGCTAAGAAGTTTTTAAAAAATAGCGTTATTTAATAAATCGCTGTTAATAGTAATAAGATCCTTAACAAGGGGATGTTTATTTAACCACTTTAGTTCGCTAATAATGGCCTTTAGATCTTTCCCTACAGATATATTAACGAATGTCTTAATCTTAGAGAGATTTGCCAATAATACGTTAAGTAGGTTCGCATATTTAGGTAAAAGGGGAGGTAGAGAAGCAACCTTATTCCCTAAAGAAGGCTAAACACTCCCTAGAGAAGGCTAAATAACATTATCCTTATTCCCTGGAAAAGGCTAGACATCCTTACTCTCTAAAAAAGGCTTAACGACATCCTTATTCCCTAAAGAAGGCTAAACACTCCCTAAAGAAGACTAGACAGCATTATCCTTATTCCCTAGAAAAGGCTGGATATCCTTACTTCCTAGAGAAGGCTAGACGACATCCTAATTCCCTAGAGAAGGCTAGATATCCTTACTCCCTAGAGGAGCGTGGAGCAAATTATAGTGGCCGCGTTTATTCTCTAAGAGAGGTAGTAAATATTAAAAGGTATTAATAGGAAGCTTTTGGAGCCTTTAAATAGTATATATAATATTAGGGAGATAAGGTTAAAGCTACTTATTAAAAGTATTATGGATAAGATCTAGGGCTACTATAATACTAAAGTCTATAATAGTGGGTTGTAAGTTATATAATTTATATTAAGATAAAAGAGTAGTTAAGTGCAGTTCCCCTCCGCTCTTAATTCCCTAGTAGGTCGCTAGCGCCCCTAAAACTTAGAAGAGCCTTACGCTAATATAGTAGTAATTATTAACCTCGCTTTTACTTATAATACGCAGTTAAAAATTAGATCTCTTTTTTAGCTAAAATAGGAGGCGATATAAGTCGTAAACTTAATTAGGCGTGTAATATAAAATATTTAGTAATACAGCTTATTCCGTCGCAGAAGGCCGTAAGCCTTAATGCTATTAGAGAATTCCTTTTCTAACTAATATATAGGATGTATAATTTATGACGATTTTTTTTAAGGAGCTAAAGAGTAAGACGCCTTAATAGATTTAAGGATGCTATCTAAAGGAAAGGATACGGAAATACCTAATATATAGAGCTGATTTCCGCCCCGTTATACTAGGAATATATAATTACCTTTATCGCCCACTCTACCGGTTACCTTAACGCGTCTTCTATATCTTTTATTTATTACTACCCTACTTTACTATTTTTACCGCTCCTTTTAAACCATTCCCTAGCTTATCCTATTTCCGCTAACTATTTACGGCCGCTCTTTACTCTTTAATATAGATACTTATTTAACTATTAGCTTACTTATTAAAGCTATAACTTGTTAAATTACGCTAACTATTAGTTTCTTAAAGCGTTATATTTAGCTGCCTCTTATATTAATTATTAGTACTTTAACAGCCGCTTATAGTTAGGATTGAGATTCCAGATATAGTGCATTAATTACTAAGCTTTATTAACGAGCGAATACCCCGCGATCTATTAAGGTGGATCTAGAAAAGGCGTCTTCTATTACTGGGATTAATTGGCCTATAGAGAGCTTATAAAGTAAGGAAATAATACCTTTTAAATTAGACAATTCTAAGCGTCCTGGCACTAGTTTATTGTCTAATTAAATTATTATAGGCCTAAGTAACTAGTAAAGGGTATTTAGGGGTCTGGTAGATCCTATATATATATAATACTAACAAGTCCCCTAAACACTTAATGATATAATATTAAGTAAAATTCTCAGCACTTGCCTAGATAAGACTTTAATAGATAAAACTCCGACTTATAAGAGGACTATAGATATACTCTCTTATAAAATAATTTATTTATTCCCTAAGCCTCTATAGGATTTTCTTAGTGTTCTTTATAGAAGAACTAGAGAGTAAAAAGTATAAAATATTATCTATACATCTGCTTTCTCTAAGTTAATATATAATTGCTCTAACGCATTATAAGTTTAAGTATATTTAATATCTCCTATACAGTATCTATTCTAATTAAATTGTAGATTATAATCTAGGCGATTTTTTAAGACTTACAGAACCATATTAAAGAGAAAGGTATGTATAGTACTCTCTTATAGAAGCTATATCCACTTATTAATGTTATAGACCTTTAATAGTAGTTTTTTATATCTAGCTTAAAGTTAAGATTTCGGCATGTAATTAAAATTAATCCTTTAGTCTTTAAATAAATCCGCTTATACTATAATGTAAATTTACGTACATATATCTAAAATTCTTAAAATTACAGCGCTCGTGCATTAAGGGGGAGTCGTGTTAGTAGTGTTATTGCATTTATTAGCCGCCTAGTGCTCTATTAAATGGGTATATTCCGCTAAATGTCCTCCTAATTACTGCTAACGCTCTTACTATACCTCTTGCAGTTTTAATATAAGATGCACTTTAATTAATTACTCTAGTAATGCGATCTATTACTATTATTTTTAATATTAATGAAATCTATTAGTCTAGATAATAAGGTTTACTTTACGGATATTTCTAATAAGTTAAGAGCGACCAGTCTAGTGTCTAGCGAGGGTTTTACTAATAATAGTTAATCTAGAGCTACTAGCGCCGATTACCTGCTTAATATTAATTAACTTAGCTCTCTAAAAACCACCTAAAATGTTAGTTTATACTATTAGCCTTTTCTTAGTAAAACTTTACTAACACTTTATAAAGTGTAACTCGACTAGCCCTCACATAAACAATAAGCCCTTAGCATCCATATATAAGTCTTAGTTAGTTAAGGAACAATTTAAGTTAATAAACATAACCTTTAAGGATGGTAATAGTTAAGGTAGTATTTCGTCTAAGCGTAATAGACTAATATTAGGTTGTAAGTAGAAATATTATAGCCTTTTTCTTAATGCCGGAGTAAGTAGTAAATGGATAAATAAAGAGAAAGCTATTATATACTTTTTAAGGCAGGATAGGTTTCTGTTTATAAATATTACTAAATAGGTGCCGTATTCGCCAGCTTAAATTTTGGAGATATACCTAATCCTATACATTTTATACCTTATCCTACTAAGGCTATATATTACTTATATTTGCTAGGTTAAGTAATATATAGAATCTCTTATAACCCTATAACCTGGATATAGAGTTTTGGCGTAGAAAGGGAATATTAAAATCGAGATCCGACCCATACGGTCCTATGGGGGTTCCTTTCCATCTCATCTTGTCCGCATGGTTAAGCTGAGAGAGAGGATCTCGTCTGTTACTGATGCAGCAGCGTTACGTTGTGGCTAGAGGGGGCCTTCGAATACTCAACCCTTGACGCCGTTAGAACAGCAGAGTTTTCACAGGCCTTGGCGCCAGACCAGTTAAAAAGACGACTCCAGAAAAGCGACTTCTGTACCCCTATGCGGTGGAGCCCGGGAACCTAGCAGCTACTATTAATGTTCTATTTAAATCGTGTTAATAGACTACTAGAGCGAACGTAGAGACGTATATACGGCTGCGCAGCGCCTACGCAGCGACGTCGTAGTAGTGCAAAGATTTTTTACTAAGGGGTAAGCCTCAGCAAAAAAGTTTAAACACCGCTACTACGTCTCTAATGTACATATTTGGACATTAAATTGATAAGTATTATCCCTTTGGCGTACCCCCTCCCTTCTATAAATACTATATATACTATATAGCATCTATATATATACACAAGCAATCCGCGCCCTAAGCGTAGCAGAGGCCCCCTATTTTAATATTATCCAGTAACCTAGGTATCTAGTTATAGGGATTGGGCCCCCTATTAAATACTAGATTGTTCTCCTATACCTTATAAATAGGTATAAGGGCCTAAGTTTGGGCCCTAGGGCAAAAGCAATATTGGGTTATATACACCCCATTATAGAAACCCTTTAATAAAGGAGTGGATAAAAGACCTTAGTATGCAGGCCCGGGCGGAACGCAAGTGTTATCTATTAGGAGATATTTACAGGAGACTTAGAAAAGGAGCTAGGGATAGGCATACGACTTAGATAAGCAATATATAAATATAGCAAAGATGGTTTAAATGGCAGATGGGGCAAGATAGGTATTTAGACACTCCTGTATAAAGGGAGTCTCAAAGCAGCAACCTAACAGTGTTTTTCCTCCCGTTAATGTAGTATGGATGTTATCTA
>Ga0307515_10023615_pt1 | contig 10765 bp, 9 predicted proteins | sample 17_EM_MG_FD_194513 | JGI IMG/M metagenome (GOLD analysis project Ga0307515, IMG submission 194513) | Populus trichocarpa ectomycorrhiza microbial communities from riparian zone in the Pacific Northwest, United States - 17_EM | ecosystem: Host-associated > Plants > Roots > Unclassified | place...
CCTCGGTTCCAGCTTCGACAGCATCGGCAGTAAACGCAGGTGCAGTAGTAGCAGAGTCAAACCCACCATGTTGAGCGTCGCCATCCCGCCGAGGTTGAACGGATCGAGCCCGCCAAATGGCGCACTTATACGGCGCGAACCGGCCACCGGCTTCGTCCATAGCACCCCGAGCAGCAGCGACGAGGTCCTGTGTGCCACCGGCCATGTGGGAGTCAGGGTGGATACTCACCGAACGGGGGCGAGGTGAAGGTGCCAATCCCACTGTCTATACCCTGCTGCTGCTGAATGGGGCGTTGGAGGTGTGGTGTAATGACAAAGTCTGTCGATCCATTTGCAGATAGGAAAGTAGTGAGGGGAAGGAGCGACGTGCTGAGCTGTACCATTGCTGTTCGACACGCACCAGGAGGACGAGGACCGCTGTTTGAATTTGTGGCGACACTGTCGCCTTGCCGCTACCGCTACCGATGTGTACGTTCCGCACCGCTCGTGTTGTGGTAGTGTGACCAGGAAGGGTTGCTTGACCCTGACTTCTGCCCGCGGATTGCCGTCGGGCGAGGACGTAGTGAGCGGCGAAAACTATATCGTCGTCGTTAGTGAATACCAGGGCCGAGTAGCTTGGATTGATTGGGTGTTGTAGTAAGGAACGAGCAGTTTAGCACTGAGCGACGTAGAACTCATGCCCATGGACTAGTCAGGACAAGACCTCACTCTTCAACAACTGTCTAATGACCACAGGAAAGGTGGTCATGTTGATGTGGTTCCTCTGGTGGCGACAGAGCAGCTGGTGAAATGAAAACGATGTGTTACTCGCATCTTTCGGCCAGATTTTAAGTGGCAAAGTGGAGGGAGAGAACCAAGCTGAATAGCAGCCAGTCCATCGGGTGTCATAATAGTGAATGTCCATCCATCTCCGGCTTCGTCGCCGGCGGCGTCAGGTCTAAGCTTGCACGCACTCAGGCTTTGAGGCCCACCTGCTTGGGATTACCGTCCCTTGGTACCGTCCTCTGGCACAAGTGAGGGGGCATGCGCAGAGTAGCATCTCACTCAACACGGGTTGCCAACGGGTGTTGGTATGAGTAATCGTAATAGAGGGAGGTGGGGTGGGGTGGCACAAATCACTCAACAGCCAAGAGAACGGGAGACTGAAACTGAGACATGATTGTATTTGTCGCGAATGGCGACACAGAGGCAACGGGCGGAGACACCGCGGCGGCCCTGACTTGTCTCTGAGTGGTGCTATGCATTCCGCGCAGCTCCTCCGGGTAGCTGCTTCGCGCGACGGACAGCGACATCGCACTAGAACTGGAAGTTGGTCATCTACAAAAATGCGCTCGTGCTTTTCTATGTCAAGCATGGTGATCGGCGGGTACGGGGAGCATAACTCAAGGTCACCCTTCCATAGGACCTGCATTCCTGGGGGGTTGGGTCCACGGAATGATTTGCTGCGGCGCGTTCTTGCGTTTGAGGATTGGGATAATTAATATGGTGGGAGGGTCGCCGTTGGGAGGGAATGCGGTGTTGTTATTTTGTTATTTTGTACCTGTTCTCGGTGGAGGTATCGTGGACTCAGTTCTGCTCTTCATCGTGTTGTGGAGCCTCTTGGACTGCTCCACTGCGACGAACTCAATCGCACATCATAAATACAGCTGCGATGAATCAAGGAGTAGAACCTGACGTTTGTGGCGCCCACCAAACGTTGAAATATACGAAAGCGAAGATGCGGGAAATCATAGCGCGGGTCGAAGCCAATCAAAAGGGTCACGGACCGTCACTGGACACTCAGGTGAGCATTATATGAGACTTGATTCACTTATTGGGTCTCATATTACCCAGGCATTCCCAATACCTGCTAATTACAACCCGGTTGCTTTGAAGGAGGAGTTCAACTCACTCCTCGTGGAGGCACGCGCAATAGACCGCGTAATTAACCCTCACCCGATGACGCGAATGCCCATTGATATCGTGTGCGAAATCTTCGAGGCAGCGGCTCGAGCCGACCCTGATGCCCCGCTCCTGTTGACGATGGCTTGCAAGGCATGGGAGAGACTGGTGATCGGAACTTCTAAACTATGGAACGACATCAGAATTGACGTTGATAATGATGATGTGCTCGAGAGCCTTCATCTTTCCCTTCTTCTGTCCAAAAATTCGCCTCTGGATATCACGATTACCGGTGTATGTGCATCAGATGAAATAGTCAATGTGCTTACCCCTCATGTGCATCGCATCCGAGCACTTGAGCTATTCATGTATCAGGGAGCACGAGTGCCATTTCGCGTTCTCGGGAGTACGCTACCAAATGGCCTAAGCTCCTTATGTAGACTGGCCATCGAGTCTGCTTCCTATAATGAAAATGGGCCTGTCCCTTCGAAGCATCCGCTCGAACGTGCCAGCGATGATCAGAACACCATCAGTGAAACGGATTTGTTCCTCATTAAATCTATACCTTTACTCTCATCCCTCAATGCTCTTGTCCTTCATGTCCCTGGGATTGTGAGCATGGACCAATTGCAATTGCCTAGAGTTGAAAGCTTGAGATTGGTTATGAAGGACACCCCTATGGTATTAGAAAACCTGACATGCAACAATTTGAAGAATCTCGATGTTGTCCTTGATGACACCTCAAGAGAAGGGTGGTGGGATCTAGTCGTAAAGTCGCTCACCTACCCTCGCTTGGAGTCTCTTGCGGTCGATGTTACGCTCGATCGGCTCAATAATGAATGGTCTAAGCCTTGGGACTCGCGTGGGTTCAAACGGCTCCCCGCTCAGCGCATCATCAGATGCGTGATTGTCGCACTTTCGTTCTCTGACAGGAAATATCTCTCAGCCGCAGGTCACGAAGGGAACGTCGAGTATCTTTGCGGTGATCTACTGCAGGAGCTTACGGAGTCTGTTCCATCCCTGAAGGAACTACGTTTACTGCATGTCCCATATCTCCACGCGCCTTTCATATGGCCCTCCCCCGAGGTGCTATCCAATCTCCAGAAATTAGAGATGCAGGTACCAGCGCCCGTATTAGACGAATACATTCCGGTGATAGGGCTCCCAAATCTACGGGACCTACGATACTATGGTTTCGTGACCATAGAGACGACACAGCTTCCGAGAATCCGTACTCCCTCTCTTGAGTATCTCGAGATCATGCACCACCCTAAAGCCATCCACCCGATTCTCGGGCGGGTAGATAGGCATTGGCCGAACGTGACCAGGCGAATCATCAGTTTCGAAAAATACAGTAAAAGCCGAGAAAATACTTCAAAAGATTTCCCTACGAATGAATCCTGTCCAAAGCCTCAAGGACCTGACTTGTATCTTCCTGTGGTCCACCAATCGATGGCACTTCGAGAGCTCCGGTTGAATTTCGGGACTGAGGGGGGTGCACCACAATTCATGTTGACCCATTTCCCTGAACTTAGAGCTTTATATTGCTCTCTTTCGATTCTCCACCTTATTGATGCACCGAAGCTTGAGGAGTTTCATTTACTGGACCCGTGGACGGCGGAATTGCTGAAGTTGGGGTCGCCCCCATTTGCAGAACAGGTGCAGAACATGTTGTGCGGTCTCATCACACTCGATTTATACAGTCACCTTCACCCGCCCTATTTTCAAGAACCTCCTTCTCATGGTTATATGGAGGTTGGCAAGTGGATGCTTTGTTTGCATTCTTTACAAACACTGATACTAGGTCAACGCGTTTTATCCATCGATGATTTAATCAGCGGCCTATGGGACAGTCCCACATTGTTTCCAAGGCTCACAACGATTGACAGTTTTGTCTACCCCCAGCGGTGGTCCTCTCTTCGAGATTGCATCGAGAAACGGAACCACCTCGCTATGCGGGACCCATCGGTCCACCCGATCCGTACTTTGCGTTTCCCTCTGGCACTCCATCGAAATATTTCGGATCGATTGAAGGAGTCTCTATCAGGGGAGTTCGCTGGCCCCTTTGTAGCTGTGCCGCTTCAGCCATACGCTTTAGAAGAGCTCATTCAATCTGACGACAAGGTCGGACAGCGCCCCGAGGCGTTGTGCCTTGGTTGTATTCGCAGTGGGAACGCGTTCAAATGCTTGAGACCTGAAATGAAATACCAAGGCTCGGGCCACTACCGCAACAACCGCTGGAGTTGCACCCATCACTGGAATCGCGGCACGGATCGGGGAGTGACGATCACTGCGTACAACGTGCAGCTTACAGGATATTTGGAAGGTGCATAAGCCTCGGTGTGCCTGTTGCGTACGTATCGTACTCTAGTCTCACACAAATTCTGCTCAACTAAAGCTGGAAGGTCACAGGGTAGCAGTGTGAACTCAACGGAGCAGTTTACTTACTCAAGCACACCAACTATCAGTAAGAGGGGTGGTAATAACATCGACCGTCCGGGATCTTTGGAATTATGAAAACCGAGGAGTGAGGGATGTAAATAGTGCGGAGTTACGATTCAAATTTGCCTCAAAAGCATGGAATGACAGGATGAGAACACTCATGAGGACATGTTGAGCAAGGTATGAGGTAGTGTTGGTCAGTCTGCACTGACCCTATTTCGACACCACACCGTCCTGCGATGCGCGGGCCTACCTTTCTCTCTTACACAAAAACAAGTACTGGCGAACCTGAACTTGTGTTATTCTTCTATCAGGTACCCAATTTCCAGCGGTGCGGTAGGGCAGCGAAATGCCCAGGGATTGGTGATAGACAGAGATGACAGACAGAGGAAATGGTAGAGGAACAGGAACTGTGAGATCGAGAGCATATATGACCGGGCGGAAAGGGGCTAGTATACACTGGAATGACACCACGAAAGACGAGGGGTAGAGAGAGGACATTGGGACATTGCACACGACGACTCCATCAGCCTTTTCTTTACTCATCGCCTGCATACCCTCATCCGTGATCACCCGACCTTTACCTCTTGGCCTTCGCGCGTCTGCCGACTTCGTCAATACCGATGGCCTGCCAGGGAATCAACTTGCGGTATTCATCAGCATTGGTTTCAACCACACGACGATGATAAGTCCTCTCCTTCCCCTCGTCTTCATCTTCGATTTCAATTTCAATTTTGTCGGGCAGCGCACTCAAGTCCCTGGCGTGTCCCGCACCTTCCTGTGTCCCGCACCTCGTCCTCCACGCGCATGGGCAGGCCCACGACCCCGCATCGGAAAGTTAGTGGTAGGTACCGGCCGTGAACTGGCTTTGGTTTTCGGCTACGGCAAAGGACGAGGTCGGAGTGGGGCGGTAGGGCTCTAATGTGGTAGTACTGTGTGGTACTTGTAGTAAGAGAGTCGCAGCAAGTCTTTATGTAAAGGCAGCAAAATAAGAGACTGCAGGGGGCTGCAGACCGGGAGGCTGATCGTGTGTGTTCGTTCCATGACAAATGCGATACCTGAACAGCATCATATCAACGCGAACAACGAATCGCGGAGAAGGGGACAACGGGCCACCAACCAAAGAGCAAAAGTCCAAACCTACCCTGGCTTCCGAGCACCCAGAAATGCTCGATGCGCTACTCGTTCTCTCGTTTTCGATTCGTTCTCTTAAGGTACGATGTTCCATTTGGTCGACTGTCTTGGAAATAAATTCCCATTCTACCTAAATGGACCACAGTGCAAAGAGAGAAAAGACGAGGAGGTTAGGAAGAGCACAGAGCACAGAGCACAAAGTACACCATGTATGAGATGAAGGATCATTTGTTGGGAATTCACATTCGTGGGGCGAGAGAAAGGTTGCATAGCGAAGGAAACGGACGAAGGTGAGGAGGAATAATCACACAGGAAGCAGAAGATTTTCATACAGATCATACAGAGGGTCAGGTCAGGGATGCTTCTTGGAATGGTTGATGCCGAGGAGAGATGGCGGAAGATAAACGCAACCGGATACCTGCACAATGAAAATTTCCTTTGCATGACAAGGGCAGGCGATGTCTACTATAGGTTGCGAGAGCGGAAGGAGCGTGGTGTACCGGGGCGGTATGATGATCATCCTAAAACAGCGTTTGTGATGGGGTGCTTCAGAGCCAAACACGTCCATTGGCTCCCTAGCTAGGTTCAAAGTCGTGCCGTTATTGAGGGATTGGGCCAAGCGGAATTGTTCACAAGTCCAGCTGAGGGACGAAGCAATAGGCTGATGCAGCCGCTCGATCATCGCTATCGTTTCATGAAGAGATCGATGGGGTTCCGAGATCACCAGAGGCGGCGAGAGGTCGTGTTGGCGAGAGGCCCGCGGCGCTGGTTATGGAGTTATACCTTTTTGCGTTAACGATACCATGAGTGGCGCCCGTAGCGGTGATAGTAGATATGGAATTTCGTGAGCTAGCTGCCATGCTGCTGCCGTTGCGATTGCGCTTCTTGATCACGTCTGTCACGCTGTGGAGTTTCTGCCGAGGCGAAAAGAACAGGTTCAGTATCGTTCCCCGCCACTACCAACATTTAGGAGAACACCCACGAAGAACAAGCCACACGCATTGCACAGCGGTTGGCCTTGAGGGTCACGTCTCCAGAGCGGCAGTGGCACTCTTGCAGTTCGTGCACTGGGTGGGTCCTTCTCCAACAGCGGGGGATATCTCACCAATGGAGACGCTGCCCGGTCTACCGGAAGCAGCAGCGACGGCTGTCGCCTCTCCAGAAACGCTGCGACAGCACCGCTCATGCTTCTTCGACTCTTGGGGCGACTATGCCCGACGCCAGTGCGTACGGACGCACTCCCAAACGAGTGCGGAGCTGAGCCTTCTCCTCCTCGCGTTCGCATGGTTTGTCGGCGCGCCCGTGTGCTCAGATGTCCCCGCAGCACATCTGGACTGGCCGCGCCACCAGAACCATCCTACTCCCGACAGAGCCAGTTTGCGGGATATGCCTGGGACGTGCCGTTGCTCCCCTCCTCAGTCGGGCTGCCAATAAGTCTAATGTGGTTGTACATTGCTTAGACCTCGGTTCCAGCTTCGACGGCATCGGCAGTAAACGCAGGTGCAGTAGTAGCAGATTCAAACCCACCATGTCGAGCGTCGCCATCCCGCCGAGGTTGAACGGATCGAGCCCGCCAAATGGCGCACTTATACGGCACGAACCGGCCACCGGCTTCGTCCACAGCAGCCCGAGCAGCAGCGACGAGGTCCTGTGTACCACCGGCCATGTGGGAGTCAGGGTGGACACTCACCGAACGAGAGCGAGGTGAAGATGCCAATCCCTCTGTCTATACCCTGCTGCTGCTGAATGGGGCGTTGGAGGTGTGCTGTAATGACAAAGTCTGTCGATCCATTTGCAGATAGGAAAGCAGTGAGGGGAAGGAGCGACATGCTGAGCTGTACAAAAGATTGCCATTGCTGTTCGACACGGGCCGACAGCACCAGGAGGACGAGGACCGCTGTTTGAATTTTGTGGCGACAACGTCAACTTGCCGCTACCGCTACTGATGTGTACGTTCCGCACCGCTCGTGCTGTGGTATGGAAGGGTTGCTTGACCCTGACTTCTGCACGCGGATTGCCGTCGGGCGAGGACGTAGTGAGCGGCGAAAACAATATCATCGTCGTCTTATCTCATTAGTGAACACCAGGGCCGAGTAGCTTGGATTGATTGGGTGTTGTAGTAAGGAACGAGCAGTTTAGCACTGAGCGACGTAGAACTCATGCCCATGGACTAGTCAGGACAAGGTCTCACTCTTCAACAACTGTCTAATGACCACAGGAAAGGTGGTCATGTGATGTGGTTCCTCTGGTGGCGGCAGAGCGGCTGGTGAAATGAAAACGATGTGTTACTCGCATTTCTCGGCCAGATTTTAAGCGGCAAAGTGGAGAGAACCAGGTTGAGTAGCAGCCAGTCCATCGGGTGTCATAATAGTGAATGTCCATCCATCTCCGGCTTCGTCGCCAGCGGCGTCAGGTCTAAGCTTGCACGCACTCAGGCTTTGAGGCCCACCTGCTTGGGATTATTGAACCATCGTCCCGTGGTACCGTCCCTTGGTACCGACTTTGGCACAAGTGAGGCGGGCAGCGCAGAGTGGCATCTCACAAGGTGTTGGTATGAGTAATCGCGGTAATAGAGGGAGGTGGGATGGGATGACACAAGCCACTCAACAGCCAAGTCGCAGGCATAAGAACGGGAGACTGAAACTGAGACATGATCAGGTGATGTTTGGGTTTTGTATTTGCTGCGAATGGCGACACAAAAAGTCGAGGGAGGCAACAGGCGATGATGCAAGTTCAAACAGTGCGGCCCTGACTTGCCTCTGGCGTGTTCTGAGTGGTGCACTCTGTCTGACCGCCGCGCAGCTTCTCGCGACGGACAGCAACATCGCACTGATGAGATTTCCGCGAGAGCAATAACCTGAGTAAAATATCGTGTTTGTTGAAGCCCGCTATAAACACGTACAGACACGACATCGAGGAACCCGAAGCATGTGATACTCGACCAACAGCGCACAGATCACACAATCGCCAACACACACTCGTGTGCTAGACGAAGAACTAGAACTGGAAGTTGCTCATCTACAAACGTGCGCTTGCACTTCTTCTCCTTGCGAGTGGCTGCTGACGGTGACCAGCGGGATCAGCGGCAGCTACGGGGAGCATAACTCAGAGCCATCCTTCCATAGGACCGGCGTTCCTGGGGGTCTGCAGCGCGTCCTTGCGTTCGAGGATTGGGTTAATATGGTACGTAATGCGGTGCTGTTGCTTTTGTTATTTTGCTATTTCGTGCCTGTATATCATGGACTCGGTTCCGTTCTTCATCGTGTTGTGAAGCTTCTGATCTTGGACTGCTCCACCCAGGCGAGCTCAATCGCACATCATAAATACAGCTGCGATGAGCCAAGGAGTAGAATCTGACATTGGTGGCGCCCACCAAACGTTGAAATATACGAAAGCGAAGATGCGTGAAATCATAGCGCGGATCGAAGCAAATCAAAAGGGTCACGGACAGCCACTGGACACTCAGGTGAGCATTACATGAGACATCATTCACTTATTGGGTCTCATAGTACCCAGGCATTCCCAATACCTGCCAATTACAACTCCTTTACTTTGAAGGAGGAGTTCAACTCACTCTTCGTGGAAGCACGCGCAATAGACCGCGTGATCAACCCTCACCCGATGATGCGAATGCCCGTTGACATCGTGTGTGAAATCTTCGAGGCAGCGGCTCGAGCTGATCCTGATGCCCCACTTCTGTTAACGATGACTTGCGAGGCATGGAAGAGGCTAGTGATTGAAACATCTAAATTATGGAGTGACATCAGGATTGACGTTGATAATGATGATGTGCTCGAGAGCCTTCATCTCTCCCTTCTTCTGTCCAAAAATTCGCCGCTAGATATCGCGATTACTGGTGTATGTGCGTCAGATGAAATAGTCAATGGACTTACCCCTCATGTGCATCGCATTAGAGCACTTGAGCTATTCATGTATCGGGAAGCACGAGTGCCATTTCGCGTTCTTGGGGGCACGCCACCAAATGGCCTAAGCTCCTTATGTAGACTGGCGATCGAGTCTGCATCCTATAATGAAAATGGGCCTGTCCCTTCGAAGCACCCTCTCGAACGTGCTAGCGATGATCAGAACACCATCAGTGAAACGGATGTATCCCTCATTAAATCTCTGCCTTTGCTCTCATCCCTCAATGCTCTTGTCCTTCACGTCCCTGGGATTATGAGCATGGACCAATTGCAATTTCCGAGAGTTGAAAGCTTGAGACTGGTTATGAAGGACACCCCTATGGTATTAGAAAATCTGACGTGCAACAATTTGAAGAATCTCGATGTTGTCCTTGATGACACCTCGAGAGAAGGGTGGTGGGATCTACTCGTAAAGGCGCTCACCTACCCTCGCTTGGAATCTCTTGTGGTCGATGTGACACTCGATCGCCTCAAAAATGAATGGTCTAGAACTTGGGACTCGCGTGCGTTCAAACGGCTCCCCGCACAGCGCACCATCAGATGCGTGACTGTCGCACTCTCGTTCTCTGACAGGCAATATCTCTCAGCCTCAGGTCACGAAGGGAACGTCGAGTATCTTTGCGGTGATCTACTGCAGGAGCTTACGGATTCTGTTCCATCCCTGAAGGAACTACGTTTACTACACGTCCCATATCTCCACGCACCTTTCATATGGCCCTCCCGCGAGGTGCTATCCAATCTTCAGCAATTGGAGCTGCAGGTACCAGCGATCGTATACGACGAATACATGCCGGTAATAGAGCTCCCAAATCTACGAGAACTTCGATACCATGGCTTCGTGGCCCCAAGGACGACACAGCTTCCGAGAATCCGTACTCCCTCTCTTGAGTATCTCGAGATCATGCACCATCGTAAAGCCATCCATCCGATTCTCGGGCAGGTAGATAGGCATTGGCCGAACATGTCCAGGCGAATCATCAGTTACGAGGAATACAGTAAAAGTCGAGAAAATACTTCGAAAGACTTTCCTACGAGTGAATTCCTTCCAAGGCCCCAAGGGCCTGACTTATATCTTTCTGTTATTCACCAATCGGTGGCAATTCGAGAGCTCAGGTTGCACTTCGGGACCGAGGAGGACGGACCGCAGTTTAAGTTGACCCGTTTCCCTGAACTTAGAGCATTACATTGCTCTCTGTCGATTTTCCGGCTTATTGATGCACCGAAGCTTGAGGAACTTCATTTGCTTTGGCCGGGGAGAGTGGAAACAATGAATTTGGGGCCGCCCCCACCGGGAGAATGGGTGCAGGAAATGTTGCGTGGTCTCATAACACTCGATTTATATAGTCACTTTGACCCAAGATTTCATGAGGTTCCTCAACGCGGTA
>Ga0307515_10023616_pt1 | contig 10765 bp, 8 predicted proteins | sample 17_EM_MG_FD_194513 | JGI IMG/M metagenome (GOLD analysis project Ga0307515, IMG submission 194513) | Populus trichocarpa ectomycorrhiza microbial communities from riparian zone in the Pacific Northwest, United States - 17_EM | ecosystem: Host-associated > Plants > Roots > Unclassified | place...
CACAAATTCCTCTCTATCTGGAATCCAATTCCTAATCTTTCAAGAATCATCAGTAGCAGCAGACGGACAACCGCGCGCCTTCCTCAATACGCTACCGTTTCGAATCTGCGAGAAATGGCGAAGCGTGGATATAAGCTGCGTATCCTTTCTTTTCTGTCTTGATTTCTGCGTCTCATCTGTAATGTCCATGTTTTTAAGCTTTGAATCATCTTTAATTTTAGCTTCAAGCGTGTTTTTTAGGGTTTTTTTAGTGCTGATTTTAATTTGAGCTTGTTTTCGAGTTGGATTTTAGCTGTTTTTAGTTTTCTAAAACTTTGATTTTTTTTAAAAAATGGTCTTTTTTTGGTTAACTGTAGAAATTTCAGGTTTTTATTTTTATTTTTTAATTTTTCTCGTGATTTTCTTGAAATGCTTTCTTTCTCTGCTTGAACGTAATTCAATTTCTTTTTCTTCATTTCTTGTTTTAATTATAGTTTCAGGTCTGTACTTTTATTTATTTTTTTGTTACAAATAATTTGGCGAGAAGTTGTTTTAATCTAAGCTAAGAGAGAAGTATTTTGGAATCTTAGATCAGAATATTTTCAGTATATTTATTTTCTTGACTGAGATGAAAATAGAAGAATTTGTGGCTCATTCTACCAATGTGAACTGCTTAAGTATCGGTAAAAAGGCGTGTAGAATGTTTATCACCGGTGGTGATGATCATAAAGTGAATCTTTGGGCAATTGGCAAACCCACTTCTTTAATGGTTAGTTCTTATTCTTTCTGTTTTTATCTCTTGCCCACCTATTTAAAGTTTTCCTGATTCCGGTACTCTAATGTGTTTTTCTTGAGTGTGATTTATCTACTTGTTATCATTTGAGCTAGATCAGTGCATTAATTTTGCCACATTTTCAATCTGTTGTGTTGTATCATATAATATTGCATCTTAGAGGAAGTTTAGATTTTAACCTCCGATAGGATTTACTGAAAAAAGTGGAAAGTGGACTGTCAGTTTGGAATTGAGAATTACTTGAGTTTGAATCTATCATTTAGAAAATGCTAGTGTAAATGGAATGGGTGCATCTGTTAGGTGGTGTTATTAACATACATAACTGTGGTTGTTTATTTTTTGGCGTCGATATGCAGAGCTTGTGTGGTCATACAAGTCCAGTTGAATCTGTTGCTTTTGATACATCAGAAGTTTTAGTGCTTGCCGGAGCTTCTATGGGTGCAATAAAGCTGTGGGATTTAGAAGAAGCTAAGAGTAAGTTGATTGATTGATTGATTGATTGTATTCCTTGCTTAAATGAAGTGTTTATCATAAGGTTATGTAGTTGGTGTGTTTAACTATGGTATGAGAATTTAGCAATGTGATTACCCTTTTTAAGTCTTTTCCATATGTATGTTGAACTAGCAAATTATTAAGCATTTGGTGTGTTAGGAATCGCTTTTGTAGTTTATAGTAAAAAACTAATCCATTTGTTATTTTTCTTGAAGTGTAGTGGTTCGCACTCTTACTGGACACAGATCCAACTGCACTGCTGTTGAATTCCATCCATTTGGTGAGTTCTTTGCTTCTGGTTCCACAGACATGAATATGAGGATCTGGGATATCAGAAAAAAGGGCTGCATACACACTTACAAGGGTCATACTCAAGGAATTAGCACTATCAGATTTTCTCCCGATGGTCGTTGGGTGGTTTCCGGTGGATGTGATAATGTTGTAAAGGTAAATTATCAATCACACTATCCAAACGTGACTTTCATTTAGGTTTTATTTCCACTGTTTATTGGTGTTTCCTTGTTATTGTTGAACAGGTGTGGGATCTTACTGCTGGAAAGCTTTTACATGATTTTAAGTTCCATGAAGGACATATTAGATCCATTGATTTCCATCCCCTTGAGTTTCTCCTTGCTACTGGTGAGTTCATGAATTCTGTGTGTTAGTACCATGAACTCTGCTCACTTTTTTGTGTGTGAATGACACCATTATTGAGATGACAGGTGCCTTCCATCTTCTTTTCTGTGAAATTATTACCATTTCATTGGTAATTCTATTTTCTTCAATGTTCTAATTCATGCTTGATTAATGCGCTTCATTTAGAACCTTATTGTGGTAAAATTTACATATTTCTTTGTTACTTTCTTTGCCCCCACCAGTCAGCATGTTTTAACTTGAGGTGCTCAACTATTATGTTGTCATAACCTGCAAATAATTTTTCAGGTTCAGCAGACAGAACCGTGAAATTCTGGGATTTGGAGACCTTCGAACTGATTGGATCTGCCCGACCTGAGGTATCTAAACTTGTGTTTTTAAATTGAAACAATTTTAGTCATCAAAATGTGGTTAAATAAGAAAATTGGAGATGGGCTCATGACAACAAGCCCACTTTAAAGTCTCTTGTCAAGAATGTCTTGGAAGCAATCAAGTTTCAAGACATGTTTCAAACATCTGATATGGTCATGGTTTGTCAGTTAATGGTGCGAGGCTATTATTCTTAGGCTGATATGGAACCATATAGTGCTGATATTCAATAACTTTTGTAACCTAATCAGTTGAGATCTCTTATAACAATAGATGCTTTTGCTGTCCCAGAGTATGTGGTTCATCATATGGTCTTCAGTTCTGCCCTCTCTTCCAACTTTCTTTCCAGTCTCTAAGTTTCTTTACAGGCTGCTCTAGGTTATCCTGTCCTCATTTGATTAATTTTTATGTTGGTATGTGGTTTTCAGGATGATTAATTAGTAAATTCTTCCATTATGTTCCCTAAAAAAGTTATACTTCCACTTTTCAGGCTACAGGAGTGCGCTCTATTACCTTTCATCCTGATGGAAGGACACTTTTTTGTGGATTAGATGATAGTCTGAAGGTTTGGGTTTTTGGCATAATGAAACTGCATTATGTTATTTGTCAATTGATGTGGAGCTAAAAAATTATGCTTAAAACTGTAGGTTTATTCTTGGGAGCCTGTGATTTGCCATGATGCTGTTGATATGGGATGGTCAACACTTGGTGACCTCTGCATTCATGATGGGAAACTCTTGGGCTGTTCATTCTATAGAAACTCTGTTGGAGTTTGGGTTGGAGATATATCGGTAGCCTTTTCTACTCATGAACCTTTTTTCTGTTTATATGAATTTAGTTTTTATTTGATTTTCCAAACTTTCAAGTCACCATTAACCATAGTGTTAATATTTTCCTTTCTGTTTTAGTGCATTGAGCCATATGGTGATGGTTTTGTACCCAAAGAAAGTGAATGCACAGACCAGAAATTTAACATCCCTGGATGTAATTCTTCAGATAAAGTAGGAAGTGATGTGAGATCAACTTTGGGTTTCCGTTCTCCATCTCCTGACTACGAGACAAAGGAAATAAAGAACATATATGTAGACTGTAAGTTGATAATTTTGTTTTTCTACCAATAAGACAACTCTGGATATTCATTTTTTGGTGTCTTATTTGTTTATATGAGTGCATGAATTCTCCATGTCATCTGCATTCAAGAACTGTACTGCTCCCATAACTTCTAAGTAGAGTTTTATTTTTATCCACATCCAATATTTGCTTGTGGTGCTTGTTAGTTTTTCATTTGGTCGTTAAGCTGATGCCAAAAATATTTTAATATAAATTTTACTGGAGAATTTACAATTCAGAGGCTGGAAATTGAGAGAGAAGTTTAAGAAGAAACAAGAGACTAAGAGAATACCATAATTAAGCCATCACAGAGTGATTTACTCATGGCATAGTATTGGTTCTCTTACAGTTTTCTAATGAAAAGTAGTTTTCATGTTTCCCTTTATTCTGCCAATTTATTTTTTTCTACTTTTCCCTCTATTCTGCCAATTTATTTTCCCATGAAAGATGCAGGGAATGTTTTTTTCTACCTTTGCCTCTATTCTGCCAATTTATTTTTCCATGAAAGATGGAGGGAATGTTTTTATCTATTAGTTTTATTTTTCTAACTAGAAAATGAGGACCTCTTTTGGCTCCTTTAAAATAACAAAAGGTTTTTTTCGAGAAGAAAATGTAAAAGCATTCCTATTAGGACCACTATATTCCGAAGTGGATTTTCTTTTCCCTGAAAACAAAGTAGAAAACATGAAAAATGTATGTTGTAGCTTTAAAGTTTTCAGATTTTTTTTAAGAAATAGGAAGCTTGGCTTTCTGACAAAATTCTATCCAGTGAACACATTATCGAATAGTTTTCTGCTTTCTTAAAAAAAAAATGGGTAAGTTAAAATTTTCCAATAGTAAATGCACTCCCACTGTAGTCATTTAAGATAGTTGTTTAGGGATTGACCGTGTTGAGGAGGATTCGTCTTGAATGAAAACTGATCCTTTTATACCAGACTCCTTTAACATGAATTGATTTGATTCTGAAGTTTAGCTTTTCTTTTCATTTTGTTTTTTTTTTGTGTGATTTTGGATTTGAACCAAGTCAGGACTTCCAAAATTCATGTCTTTCCTAGTTCCTGGGCCATTTACATGGATGTACAATAACCGGCCTATCCAAGCTAGAATATTCTGCAGGCATGGAGTGTGATTGTTATTTCCATTAATAATCAGCACATGCTGTCGTCTAGGCATGCATGGGGCATCCCTAGAATATTCTGCAGGCATGGAGTGTGATTGTAATTTCCATTAATAATCAGCACATGCTGTCGTCTAGGCATGCATGGTGCATCCCTACTGTCTACAATCTACGTTCTCTCTAATGTGCTTTTCCTTCTTTCATGTAAAGCTACTGGTGGAAATCCTGTTACTTTACAAAGAGCTGGTTCCCTGAATTCATCAAAAGAAGTCCTCTCACTGGATTCCAAGGAAATGAGTGCTCCTCTAACCGAGAAGCAGAGCCCTTTAATGGGAATGAATGCAAATTTGAGTGAACAAACTTTTAACAAATCTTTCATTGTCCCTACCATTGTACCTCGGGACATTCCTGTTGAAAAAGATTCTTCTAATTCTGGAAAGGAAACTATCAAGTTTACAAAAACCAAACCTGGTATGTTGCTCAGACCAGCTCATGTGCGGAGGCCATCAAATAGCAAGAATGATGTTGACAAGATGTCAGTGGCTCTTGAATCTGGAAATTTTAGCAGTGTTACAAGTGAGAAAGGAAGTGCAAGAGATCCCAGCTTGCAATCCCAGATTGTAACAGAAGATGGAGCTCAAAAATCCCATGAGAAGAAAAGCCCCAGTATCAAGGGTGTCACAGAGAAGTTTGAAAAAGTTTTATCACCAGAAACACCTAATCAGGGAAACTGTAAGTTCTTGCTTTTATAAGAGGTTTTTTTTTTCATAATTCTGATATCTCTATCTTCCATGTTCTTTTCCCCTGGGTATTTCCCGAGTAAGCCTTTTTCCATGTGTGCGTGAACTGCATTTTACTTGTCATTCACTTTTCCCAACAATTTTGGGTTGGCGAGCTGGACTGATGTCTTATCTACTCTACTCTCTCACTGCCTTTTCCATAAAGCCCGAGCCACCTGTTTTGCCAGCTCACGTATCTTAATCTCACTTGTCTATGAGATGTCCCCTGTCCTGTGATTTTTTCCAAATCTTTAATTTGTCAAAGCTGCATTTCATTTCTGATCATGTGGGATCTCATCTGGCCATCTACCTCGATACCTTCTTCTCATTCTTAGCCATGCTGACTTTATGAAGATATTGTTTGACTGCCATCTATTTAGATGACTAAGTATATTACTATCTGTGACTAGCTGATAAAGTTTCCATTTTTTCAATCATATTTGGCAATGTTTGCCAGTGCTCTTTATTGTACCCTTTATGATCAAAGATATTATTCAGAATCTTATCACCACCACCACAGCCTTTGGGTTGATATATATTGAAGCTTTCTCATTCTGGTCTATTAGAAAACCACTGGGGGCAATGAGCTACTCCGTGGAGCACAGCTTTCTTCCCATGCCTAAGTTCATCTTCTCCCATTCTCTGTGTTGCTTGCCCTTCAAAACCCCACATTAGCTTTTATCCGATGCTTTGATAAGTTTTACATATACATTTTGTTGACTTCCTGAAGTCAAATAAATGAATATAGTTTATCTTTTTGAAATGTAGATATGTGAAGCATATTCACACATGGTTTTATCTTTTTGGTTGATAGTTTGTGATATATCTTTTTATTAGCAGGTAACAACAATTTGTGTATGTTTCAGGTGACGAATCTGTTAAAAGCAGTAAAGAGATTGCCCCTGTTAAGATTGTCAATGGAGGTTTGTCCGGTGCTTGCCATGTGTTTGATTTTCAAGCATATGCAAAATGGATGGAAATTTATTTATTTTTTCAAATATTTTCATTCTGGCAGTTGCAGTGGTATCGGGCAGGACACGTAGTCTTGTTGAGAGGTTTGAAAGAAGGGAGAAATTAAGCAGCGAAGATCAAGAATTAAACACAAGTCATCAAGCTGTGCCAGAATCAAACAGGACCTCCACCACAGAAACAAATCCGACCCCTCCTGTCATTTCTGGAACAGATAGAACACCTGTTACATCAAATATGACTCCTCTCATTGTGCCTGAAACAGACAGAACTGCCACAATAGCACCTAAAATGAACCCTTGTTTTGTACCTGAAACAGATAATACAGCCTCCGCAGCATCAAAAATGATTTCTATTGCCATACCTGAGAAGGATAGAACAGCCACCATAGCAACTAAATCAAGCCCTCGTGTTATACCTGAAACAGATAGAAAACCCTCTATATCAACTAATATGATGTCACGTGTTATATCGCAAACAGATAGAACACCCCCTGTAGCAGCCCGTATGACCTCTCGTGTTATGCCTGCAACTGATCGGACTCCCCCAGTAGCAACTATTTTCACCCCTCGTGTTGTACATGAAAGGGACAGAACACCCCCTATTCCTACAAACACTGCCATGCGAACTCCCCCAGTAGCAGCTGTTATCACCCCTCGTGTTATTCCTGAAAGGAATAGAACACCCCCTGTTCCTACTAATACAACCACGCCTGTTATACCTGCAGTGGATAGAATACCTTCCATAACTACTAATTTTACCCCTCGCATCGAATGTGAAATGGATAGAGCACCCCTCAATCTGGTAAGATCTTTGCCTCCTTTATAGGAAGATTTTTCATGGTTCAAGTATAAGTGGATTTACAATTGGTTTGATGTTCTTATGGTCTGTATAACATAAGATCCTGCTAAATATATAAGAATCTCTGGAGTTTCAACTTGAAATGCATAGATAAATGTTGTAAGGAATCGGGTGTGATTACAATCAAGTTACTATCTTGAATTAGACATGAGATAAAAAAAAAATATACATCTTTTATCTGTCGCTATAGATGTTGTCATGGACATTTGAATCAGGTAACATCTTATATTTCCCAGCCAACCTCTCAAGTACTAACCTGAGATGACTTGAAGCATCGGATCTCTGAAATGATATTGAAGAAAATCATTTGAGACTTGGTTGTATTTTCCACCTCTGTACTATATACAGAAAAACTTGCCAAGTGTTAGCAGCACTGTTGGCCTCAGCGCTTGCTGCATGGATTAATGCATGTAGTTCATCTATTTGTGATTGGGCTACCTTCGTACTAAATGTAGAAAAACGTGCTTTCTGTTACCAAACTCTTGTTCTAATTAGAAAACCTAATAATCAAATTTCAGTTGTCTCCTTGAAATTTTTTTTACATGGCAAACACAATTTAAAGAAAATTTCTTTTTGAATAGTGTCATTTTTTCTTTGGGAATCTTTCTAAAATTATCAGCTGAGAGGCTGAACCAATGCTCATAAGATCCTGATGCTTACAAACTCAATCAAATGAATTTGTATGTGGCTGTATTATTCACATTCCACGAATCGAACTCAGTTTCTCTCTTTTGATGATGACAGAATGAAGAGCCTCAAATTTCTGGTAGGGACTCGACTTCTGCTAATTATAAGGATGTTATTGAAGATCTGATGCAAAGTCACGATGTATTCCTAAATACCCTTAAATCCCGCTTGACAAAGCTACAGGTATGTTGAGTTACTTGTGCCTATTGGTGTGCTCAAGTGGTGGATTTTTTCAATCGAAGATGACTTCTAGAAGCATGACATATTGACTATTCTAAAGATTTATTGCACTGTAAAATATGATAATCCTACTTCTGACAAAAGATCTATGTGCCTATTCTAGTGATTGACCAAGTTTTATGCATGTTTTATTTCAGCATCTTCATTATGGCTAAACGTTCCTTTCTGGCACCTATGTTTTTCTTCTTGTTTTTTTCCTTTGGGTGGGAGGGGGAGAGGCAAAGCCGCTAAAATAGTAGCTCTGATGTTATTTTGCAGGTGATTCGACATTTTTGGGAACGAAGTGACATTAAAGGTGCTATCAATGCCTTGAGGAAACTGCCAGATTATTCTGTGGGTATTTGTTCATGCTAGTGGATTTTTGTGTTGATAATCACAGTCTGCAAGGCTGTATATCTTGCACATTGATATTATTTAATCTTGTTGCAGGTGCAAGCAGATGTGATCAGTGTTCTCATGGACAAAATGGAGATTCTCAATTTAGATTTATTTTCTTGCTTGCTTCCTGTGCTTGTGGGCTTGCTAGACAGCAAGATGGAAAGGTAGCTTTCATGGGCATATAATAAGAATACTTTTAATGCTAGATATGGTCTTTGGGACTTTATACCATTTTACTGCAGTCCTTTCCAAATATCATCCAGTTTTGTCTTTAGAAGTGGCAAAGTATGACTTCATTTAACTGGTACAAAAACAGCTATGTTATCTGGTGTGCTACATAACTAGAGCTTCAATATGAACAAACTCAATATGTTACTTCTACTATTGAAGAACTATTTTCTTCCTTTTTAAGTTATAAATAAGCGGTCCCTGGAGTCCACTTGGAAGAGAACAATGGCATAGTTTTTAGCGTGTGAAATTGGTAAAGGTTTTAAGGTAGGTTAGAGTATATGATTTAGTCCATCATCAAATTATGAATAATTCTCATCAAGTGACCATATACTCCTACATAGGGAAATGAAACTGTCTCAAAACTGCACTAAATCTGGAACTCAAAGAAAACTCTTGAAGATATTTGACTTGAAATGTTAATTTACAGGCATGCAAATATCTCATTGGAGATGCTACTGAAGCTTGTAGCGGTTTTTGGCCCTGTAATACAATCAGCTGTTTCCGCACCTCCAGTTGTTGGTGTTGATCTTCATGCAGAGCAAAGGTGTTACTAATCAATATTTACATGGACTCAACACTTTTCTGTTACTGCAATCTCTGTTAATCTAAGTTGTGTGATTCAGAACACTCACTTTTATTGGATAATGTGCAGGCGAGAATGCTGCAACAAGTGCTTTGCTCAGCTGCAAAAGATCCAGCAAATTCTTCCAGCACTAGCAAGGCAAGCATTCTATCTTGACTCTTGAGTACTGCTCCTGACTCATTTTCTCTATGTTCTACCTATGATTGCGCGGTCAACTTAAACCAACACTGCGCATGGAAAAGGATTCCATGCTAAAGAGCTGCAAATCCTGTTGGCTTTATCACAGAAAACAAGAAGTCCTTTTCTTTGCAGAAATTTCTTGATCCTGCTCCATCGATTTATCCATTGTGGCTTTTTTTTGATAGATTCCCATGTATCTGAATGCTAAATGGTTTTCCTAGTCACTGATGTTATCTCTGTCAATTTTGCACAGGAGGGGCGGTTTATTGACAAAAAGTGCTCTGGAATTGAATCTAGTCCTTCAACAGTCATAGCAAATGGTGCCATCTAGAATCAATTTCATCAGAAAATGTTGAAAGAGTGGCCCAACTGATACCCTGCCGGCAGAAACACAAGGAGCGTGATACTCCTTGCATATGGTTTTGTCAATCTCGCAATTTTGTTTTGGCGCTCCCTACTTCTTGCCATCATATTGGTTTTTACAACTACTACTGACGGCATCCTACAGCTTGAGAGTTTTGTGAGGCAAAGTGGCAAACATCAGAGCAGTAGCTTTTCTTGAAACTATTACAGCCGAGGACGAATTATCTCATCTTTCCAACCATGGTCCTTTCTGAACTTCGCAGGAAATTTCACTTTGTAATTCTTCGCCTCTAGGCAGTACTATATGTGTTCTTTTGTGCAAATGAATGTAATTAGTGCCAATTCATATGTATACTCCATTTGTTATATTCAATGAAAAGCATAAATTTTTTTTCTGGACCGAGTCCAATTCTAGTTTATCATTTAAATCATAGGTTTTAATGGTTGATTTATTTTTTATTTTTCAAAATAAATAAGTTTAGTAAATATAGACGGTTAAATATTTTTATTTTTGTAATTTTTTCTTGGTTATTATAAATTATTTATTTATATAAATAATTATTTATTTATTTAGTTAGATAATTGCATAGATTTTTTTTTAATGTACATGTTAAATTTTTTTATATAAAAAACACATTTAAACGGTATATACACAGTATTTTTTTGATAAAAAATTTTATAACGCGGGTTAAAATGGCTGGCTACCATACAAGCATGTCGAGTTTTCCCTGTGAAGATAAGCGAAGGTTTGACGAACGGAGTATTGAATATGTTTCCAGTTCCGAGGAATGAAATTCGTTCCGAGGCACTTTCTTCCAGCCCTTTTTGTAAAAAAGCAAAAGCATTGCTTGGCTATCTGGTCAATTTTTTCTGGACCATGTTGTGCGTTAGAAGTCATTATTGCCTTTGAAGAGTGTCGCTGGCTGTGCCATTTCATGTGACAATGAAGAAGTGAAGATTTTGATAGATATGACCAAATC
>Ga0307515_10023617_pt1 | contig 10765 bp, 2 predicted proteins | sample 17_EM_MG_FD_194513 | JGI IMG/M metagenome (GOLD analysis project Ga0307515, IMG submission 194513) | Populus trichocarpa ectomycorrhiza microbial communities from riparian zone in the Pacific Northwest, United States - 17_EM | ecosystem: Host-associated > Plants > Roots > Unclassified | place...
CCCCCCATTTTTCCCTATTGGGCAACCCCCCCCCCCCCCCCCCCCCCCTTTAACCCTCCGGCTTAGTTACTTTAAACTATACCCTATATAGGAGCCTAACCCGTTAATAATGCCTAGTATTAGCGACTCTGCGCTAGCAAATACAAATATGGCTACGTTATTGGTAAGGTATTATCTTCCTATACCCTAACTAAGACTAATACTAATACTACTAGCTAGATAGACACTGGACTACCCTACTAAGACAGCCCTATACCCTAGTTATTAAAAGGTAAACCCTTAGACTAAGTTATATTTAAGGGTTTAAACTATATAAGGAGGAAGACGAGAAGATTAGGTCCCTGTTACTAGATTAATTAATCCTTTCTATTAGTAAGCTGCTACTTAATTTTAGATTAGTAAATAGTAATAAGAAATTAATCCTTATTTAAATCTAACTCTCCTTATTATATAAGCTATGCCCCTAAGTTTATATTAATATAGTAAGCCTAGTAGACTCCGGTAGTATTATAATAGCATTTACTAACGTAAAGTCTACTATAAGAAAGTATAACATTATAACTAAGAAGTTGCTAATACTTAGGCTACTACGCCTTATAAATAGTATCCTAACTTTACTTATTATAGACTACTTTACTACCTAAATATTAATTGGCCTCTATACTAAAGCTATACTCTTTTTTATTACTAAACTCTTACCCACTATCCTAATTATTCTAGGTATACCTTAGCTTTAGAAGTATAAGCCCTGTCCTAGCTTATTATAGAATAGGGGTAGTGGCTATAAAGCGTATATATTTAAAGAGTCTATAAAACGTTACGCAATCAATTATAAGGGTTGAGGGCGTAAGGAGGTAATATACCTACGCGTAGCTAATATAAGCTATACGCGAGGTGTATATAAAAGCACGGGGCTCTCCTATAAAGGCCGCTACGGTAGGGTTCTATAATACTACCCCCCCTCTTATAGAGGCGGAGCTTTGGTAACGCTATAGTTACTATATATATATAAAAGGGACACTTAAGGTATAGAAAAGAAGAAAGGGGGATATTACTAAAGGTTTAAAACAACGTTATATAATAAGGCTTAGCATCTAAAAATTTAACTAATTAAATAACTTTAACCGCTAGTTAAAGTTTCTAGATATCTTAACGATATTTCGGTTATATAATCGCACTTTACCGTAATTTAATAGCAATTTACCCTTACGTGGTAATATATAATGGTTTAACTCTATAAGGGCTCCCATAGAGGATTAGGTATAAAATCTCTACTTAGGCCTAGTTTTTATAGGTTCGCATAGTAAAAGTTACTAATTAGATCCTTTGCATTTTTAAAGTCTTTCTATAGTTGCTATTCTGGCTAATTTATATTAAATACTATATATATAGCTCTATAGTAAAGCCGTCGTCCTCCGCCTTCGCTAAAGTATTTAAAGTTAATAATTTATTTAATAGTCCACTTCTTATAGTTCTCGTTTTCGTTCTTATCTTAGATTAGTACTAGTAGGGGTTTAGGCTATATCTACCCTAGTAAGGGGTTAGGCTAATAGAGGTGTAGTAGCTATAGGTAAAATATAGGCCATATTCTACGGGTAGCTAGGGTAGGTAGGAGTTCTAGCTTATATATAGTTCCCCTATTAATAACTTATTTAATTAGATAGGGGCTAAGGTTCTTATAATTAAGTGACTTTATAGGCCTTTACGTAGAGATATTACGTGTATTTAGCTATACCTAGTCACTAACACGTATCTCCAGTAATGGCGTTTTATAGCGGTTGGTAAAGTAGGCCTACTTTACTTAAGCCTAGGCCATTTCTCCTTTATAGTAGCTAAGTAGATTTTTTATACGGTTTATATACTAGTTGGTAAGTAGTATCTTAAGGCGTTTTCCATATAGCAGTTTCTTATTAATAGGTTTTAGTGGCTCTATACTAGATTAGGGATAATAACCCTTATTTACAAAGAACGGGGTAAGTCCTATAGTGGTTAAGACGTAGTTATTCACTACAAATTTACCTAGTAGGAGGTAATTTACCCAGTTATCTTAACTATAGGCGACTACCTATCATAAGTACGCTTTTATACTAGCATTAGCATTTTCTAGTTACCTAGTAGTTTTATAGTAAAAGGATATAGATATCTTAACGGAGATGCTAAGGCGTTAGCAGATTTGTCTCTATATATTAGAGTTAAATTATATACCTTAGTCGGATATAATTAAGTTAGGTAACCTATATAGTTAGTAAATTTTATAAAAAAAGGCATTAGTAACGTTACTAATAGCTATACCTTTAGTTAGGACGTAGTGGCGCTCTTTTGTAAGTCAGTATATTATTATAAGGATGTTCTTATAGGTACGGCTATATCGTTTATAGGGTAGTAGGTTAATAACGAAATCTATAGCAATATCTGCCTATTATTGTATAGGTACTAGTAAAGGGTATAATAGTCCTTAGTACTTTATATTAAAGGCCTTAACACGCTTATAACTATAGCAGGCGCCTATAAAGCGTTTAATTAAGTCTATTATTTTTAGCTAGAAGTAGTATCGGCTAAGAAGCTTATAGGTTCCTTCTCTACCTAGATAGCCGTTTAATTAGAGGTCGTAGGCTATTTAAATTAGTTGCCATTATAGATTTTCTAAGTTAGGGATAAATAGGCGACCTCTATAATAGAGCCTATTCTCTTTTACTTTTAAGGCTACTATATTAATCTAGCCTAAGCTTTAAAGGTTAGTAGGCAGCGTATAGGCGCTGGCGGTCTTTATAGTAATAAGTTAATATAATAATAGGTTAACAGAGGTGTTATATACCGTAGTAATAAGCTTATTAATTTTAGGAGGTAACTTTAGTTCTATAGTATAAAGCTAAGGTATAGTTAGCTCTATTATAGGTAGTATACCTAGGGCTAAATTTTATACTTTTAGAATCGTTTATTATTGGAACTAATTATAGGGGTTATTTTTAGACTAAGGAAGATCTTACAAGCGGCGTATTAGGCTATTAGGTTTAGTACCTTATACTCTTAGTCTATATATAATTTTAAAGTTAAAACTAAAGAGGAACTTATTCTAATATACTTAGCGTTAGTTTAGCTACTTTATAGTTATAAAGTACTTAAGGTTACAGTAGTTAGTAAGGACTTTAGTTAGCTAGTTAGGCTCTACTAAGGAAAGTTCTAGTTAGAATTCTTTAAACGCTTATATAATTATAAGAAGTTCTTTATTATAGATCTTATAGTTATACTCTTATAGTATAAGCTTAGATAAGTAAAATATAACTAAGTAAAGGAGACCGTTATTACCTATTTAGGAGAGGACGCCTATATTAATATAGTCTAAGGAGTTGGTTTTAAGATAGAGTTATTGTCCTAGTATAAAGTAAGCTAGGATAGGTGCTTTAGTAAAGGCATTTTTAAGGTCTTAAAATACCTTCTTGTATTTAGGCGTCTAGGTAAAGCATAGGTATATTTTTCTTCCTTTTATAAAAAGGCCCTTTATTTACATTATTACTATAAATAGTGCTACTATGCCTAAAAAGTTATATATAAATTTCTAATAAAAGTTAGTAAAACTAAGGAAGGCTTATACGTCCTTAATACAGTTAGGGGCTTACTATTTAGTAATTATACGTACCTTCTTAGGGTCTATATAGACACCTTTAGTAGTAATAATTAGTTTAAGGTATTTTACTTTTATAACTAAGAATTTATATTTTTTTAAATTAATATAAAGTCTTACGTCCCTAAGGCGCTATAGGACCTTTTAAACGTGTTTAGTATACTTAAAAGGGTTATTATTATAAATAAATATATTGTCTAAGTACGCAGAGTAAAAGTTATTAAAGTAGTCCCGTAAGGCGTTATTAATATAGCTTTAAAAAGTACCTAGGCCGTTATATATACTAAAGGGCATAACAGTATATTTAAATTAGCTAAAGCGTAATATAAATACGGTTTTCTATTTATTACCTTCCCATATTTAGAAATAGTTAAAGGCGGCGATAATATTAAGCTTAGTATAGATTTTAGCTTAGCTAAGCCGCTTAAGGGTCTCCCGTATAAGTGGTACTGGGTATTAATTTTTAATTATAATAGTGTTAAGTCCTCTATAGTTAATATAAAATTAAATACCTTCTTTTAGCTTTTTAGTAAGAAGGATAGGAGGAGCTATTAGTAATATATTAGGACAAATAAACCCTTTATTAAGGTGCTTGTTAATATACTTTCTTATAACTAGAAGTTTATCTTTTAATATTAAATAGGGTCTCTTATAAGGTAGCGTTTTTCCTTATTTAATATTAATAGTATAGTTATTAGGTTAATATAGGGGAAGTATATTTACGCCCTTTTATAAGTATATATTAATAAAGTTATAATACCTTTTAGGGAGGAGCTTACGGAGTTCTTTACTAGTAAGTCCTTTTTTAAGTTTTATAAACTTTTTAAAGTCTAAAGGTAAAAGTCCGTAGAGTTTTATAAGGGTGTTATCTTCTAAAAGGTTAACTATATCTATTTTATTACTATAAAGGACATAGTTTTATTCTTTATTAAGCTTATATAGTTATAATTAGGAAGCTATAATAACGGTCTAGCTTTTCCTATATACTATATAGTAGAAGGCCGCGGCACTTATATAGTAGTAGTTAGTTATAGGTAAAGTAATAAGGGGTTTCTTAGGTTAATATCTTAGTAAGTAAATAAAGGTGGCTAAGCCATGTCCTAGGTAAGTCTCTCTATAGTATTTAGAGTTAAAGGTTACTTCTCTCTTCTTTTAGTTAATAGCGGGGTTATATTATTTAAGCTAGTTTATTCTAAGGATAATAGGGTAGTTAGTAAGTAGTATAATATAGGCCTAAAGTTTTTCCTAATGCCTATTTATATCTAGGTAGAGTTATACTATATAGGTAATCTTCTATACGGTATAACTACTATTAGTAAGTTATAGGGCGCGGGCTTTAATAAGGGGTAAGGTAGATAGGTTATAAGTACGCATAAATTAAGTATTTATAAATTTATTAGTAGCTCTACAATTAATTATAGAACGGCTTTTATATTGTTTTTTAGTAGTAGTTCCTATTATAGGTAAAACTATCTATTTTCGTTTATTTATTTTTATAAAGTTATCTATTAAGCAAGCTAATATATAAATCCCTCTATTATTAGGGCGTTCTAACCCACGACTTAGGGCTAGGACTTAGCGTTTCCGCTTTTATATCTAACTCTACTACTATTACTACATCTTTATCTTATATAGTAGTAGTATATAGTAATATATTTAGTATTTAGGGTATTAGGTTAGGTATTAGGCGGCGGCTACTAAACCTAGCTATTAGGCAGTTTAGGTTATTATAATAATAGCCTTTTTAACGGCATTTATAGCAGCGTCCTAGTTTCTAAAATAGCTCGCGCTCTCTATCTAGGAGTTTTTATAGGAAGGTTAGTATAGAGAAATCAATATTGGTTTTAGTAGTACTTAAAATAGTAGGCGTTAGTAGCTTAGTATATATAGGTTTAGTAGGCCCAGAGGGCTTCTATAGAGAGGTCTTTAGGTAAAAATTAGTAGTAGTAATCTAATTTAGTTATTGTTTAATCTTCTATAGAGCTATTACTATATTATAAACATCGTTATAGTTATAGCTAGCGGCTGCGTAACTAAGGTGATAAGTAACTTTTTTAAGGAGGTCCTCCTAGTCTTTAGTATTATCTTAGGTAAGGGCTCCGGTATATTCCTAAAATTTAATATAAAATTTATTAAATAATTTAGTAGGGCTTATCTTTAGGGCATATAGTTTAGCTTAGTTAGTAGCTAGTAGGTTATAAATATGGTATATTAGGTTAAAATCATTAAAGACTTCTTAATGGGATTACTACTTTTAGGGGCTACTAGTCTTCTATTAGGCGAAGAGTTTATTAAATAATATACCCTTTATTCGCCTAATAATATAGCCAATCTTAGTATCTTCCGTAGGAAAAAGGTAGGCACTCTAAGTTAGTTTTTTTACGGATTTATATCTTCTAGTAACTATATTCCTTACAGTCTCCCTAAAAAACTAGGGGATTAAAGTAGCGTATATTAGACTCTATAGTAGCAGTTTAGGTCTAATTATTATAGCTTTTATTATTACTACTTTAGTAAGGGTTCCTATTAAGTAAAGCTGCTTAGCGCTAGCCCTCTATTAAGTATTAAGTAGGTAAAGTTGCCAGGGGCGTAAAGACTTAGGTGGCGTTATATATAGTAGAGAAGTATTTAGCATTATTATAAATATACTTATTAAGCTAAGATTATAGGTATTTAATTATGCCTTCTCTTTTAGTGACTATACTAATTAGTGCAATCTTAGCCTTCTTTAACTATTAGACGTCGCGTTTAGACACGCGGAGGTTATCTTTAGTTTCTTAATATATATTATTAGTAAGCGCCTTATAAGCTTATAGGTCTTAAATAATATTGCAATTTTAGGCAGTACGCATCTCGGCTTATATAAGCTTTAGGTAGTAGTTCTATAAAAGGTAGTAGTATTTATTAGGGTTTCGTACTACCATTTTTATAAACGTCTCGGCGTCTTATATTTTAATTTTAATAGGTAGTAGCCCTTCTGTTTACTTATTCGTAGTTATATAGTTAATAAAAAATAAGACATTATTAGTGTCCGTCTTTTTAGGGGTTAAGGCTAAAGCTAATAAATCGAATTCTTCTAGGATTAATTGGCGTTATAGATTAAGTATAGGTATTAGATTATTCTTTAGGTTTAATATAGTAGCTAATAAGAAATATTATCTTACTATTATAGGTTCCTTAGAAGTATAAAGTGAGGTAATTTATAGATACGCTACTTTTGGCAGCGCCTATAGTATTATAAAGATGTAGAATTGGTCGTAGGCTAAGCGTTGGTAGTAAAAAAAGGCGTAACGTAATATTATAGGACGGTGGTAGTGGCTACAAAGCGTATATATTTAAGGAGTCTACAAGACGTTACGCGATCAATCGTAAGGGTTAAGGGCGTAAGGAGGTAATATACCTACGCATAGCTGACATAAGCTGTACGCGAGGTGTATATAAAAGCATGGGGCTCTCCTATGGAGGCCCCTACGGTAGGGTTCTGTGACATAGCTTTAGGAAACTTAGGATCCGCTTTAACTTAGACTACTACTTTAGGTACTGCCTTTTATAGGGGATAACTGACGGTAATAGGGACGCCCTATATAAATACTTAGCACTACTAAGCTTAGTGCCTAGGACTATATATAAAGCCCTAATAGTAGAAGACGTTCCTAATAAAGGAGAGCCTATATAGCTGTAAAGTAATAAGATAATAAAAGACTAGACTACCCTAGTACTTAAGACTAAAACGACGGGCTAGCTAGCTCTGCTAAGACTAAGAAAAAAGGTCCGCTTTATACCACTACTATTAAGAATCTAACTCTAACCTAGGTACTATTTAAACCCTAGCCGCCTAGCCTAATACCTAGAACTAAGCTATATACTATATACGTATACTATAGCTCGCGTTATAGTAAGGATTAGCTATGGAACTACTAAGACCTAGATAATAGAAATCGCGCCACCGTAACGCCTAACCCTATACCTATCTCCCGCGCGTACTATATAGGGCTACCGCCTTATTTCCGCCCCCCTAGGCTAACTAAGCTGTGCTAGCCTAGTTATAGCACTAGAGAACTAAATACGCCCTAACCTAGACGATATTAAATATACTTATACTATTAATTTTACCTAGTTCTATAAATAAAAAGATGTAAAGGTAATAAGGATCTATATAGCGGAGTTAGTAGAACTAGTTAAATAAGATAAGCATTAATAGCTACTTAAAGAGCTGCCTATCCCTTAATCCGCCGGAATTCGTCCACTCGTTATTGATAAGGATACAGCCAATTAGATTAATGCATTAAAATCGTCGTGATCAGAAGTACGAGGCTGGTAATATTGAACAATTCTCATATAAATACATCTATATAGCTTATTCTTTAGAGTTAAGTTGCTCAATATAAGGTAGCCAGCACTCATCCTGTCTACAGAACGGTATTTGGCATACACTACAGCCATATTTAGTCCTTAACGTCCGCTGAGGCCTTTTCCAATCCTTACTATCACGACGTTTCCTAACCGTATTTGTAGAGAGCCCTAAAAGAGGCTTGCGGTTTCCCTTAACTACCCTCCAAGACTTCCTGCTAGCCTTTATATATGCAGAATAGTTAACAGGCTTAACCTAGAGCTTCTTTAGTGTATGGTGGTGTGTAGGATACCACAATATATCGTTGGTAGAGCGTTATAAAGGTGCATCTTAAGTATAGGTCTTTTGCTTACGGATTAAGCGCTTAAACAAGGCGTCATAAAGGTCCCTCCTAAACTTCTTATAGCTATTATTTCGACTAGCTCGATGATTGGTAGGACAGTAAAAGGACAGTAGGTAGGAGTTACTAAGGATTATATCTAGTAAGAAGTGAAATAGAGGCTTCTACGTCTTTTTATGCGTCCTCTGAGTGTTAAAATACGACCGCAGCTAATTAGCAATATCCACGCCGCCTATATATAGGTTATAGTAGAATATAAAGGTAGGAATGCGTAGAGTCTTAACTACCTCATCACCAAAGACTTTGCGAGTCATTCGGGCGCCAGTTTGGGTAAGGGGAGGACGTCTACAGTCGGTTTCCTGCGTTGATTGACCTGGCGATGTATGACGAAATTAGTATATAAGGTTTAAATAAGCTTATTTTAAGCCTTAAATTTGGAAGCTTTTTAGTGTATTACTTACTATTATCAATCGTACTTATAAAAAGCACTATATTAGCGTCCTTCTAGGCAAACTCCATAACCTGGCCATCCTTTAATATCATCGCATATAGTATACCCCATTCTATTTAAGCTGTGTAAGTTAATTTAAGGTCAGCGAGCCTATGGTTAATTTGCTCTGCAGTAACTTTGACCTTTTTTCTACCAGCTACATACGCCAATATATCGCCCTCCTCCCCCCCCCTTTGTCTCTCGCTCTATTTTGGTAGTCCTAACGGTTTCTACGCCTCCAATACCAAGCCCTTGAAGTCATGTAAGAAACTTGACGCTTATAAATAGATTATTAAGCCAAATAACATGCTTCCCTGGAGGATAAAGGGGCTTATTTAACTCTGTATCGCGCTGAGTAAGTAGATTGAGCACTACTACCTACGTCTTTAAAAAGCCTTCCTCCTTAGTAAATGTCTTATCCAGATTAACTAGGCCTACTTTATTACCTCTCGCGTGCCACAGCCAATTGAGTATATAGCCCTCGTTCGCTAGGACCTATATTTTAAAGCCTTTAGGGGTAGGTTTAGAAGGAATATTAACGATTTCAGGTGCGCGGCCCATAAAGCGTTCAATTGTCTCGTTAACCGCGAGGTGGGTGCTAGGGTTATAGAGCTTCCTATAGGTAAGCCGAATGTATTTAGCGAGCTTATTAACTCTATTAAATGTAGATCGTGGTGTAGGATCGTTATCTGGCCATAGTTCTGTGCACCAAAAGTAACGATTAAGCTGTTTAAATCGTACCCGGCCTATGTATTTTTTAATAATATGCTCCGAGCCAGTGGTATCTAAAGAACCCCAGTAATCCTTAATGGACGATTCCTGTGTAAGGCCTATATAAATAAGCACACCAAAATACGCCCAGAGTTCTTCTTTGCATATTGGCTGCCATAGGCGGGCCCGTAGCTTTTCACCTGCATTATTTGACGGGTACAGCTCTGCGTACTTATTCGTCCACTCTGCTAGCTTATTTATAATCTTACTAGTAAAGAATTGACTGAATATAGCGAATGGATCATTTCAATCAAGCGTAAGAGGTAGATTTAGGGTGCTATAGTTATCGAAATCGTTAATATGTAAAGGCTCGAAATCGGGCAGCTCCTATGGCTTAGGGGGTGGTTTTTTAGCAACCCGGTTTGGTGGAACTTTGTATTAAGTTAGTTAGACAAGATCTATATCATTAAAAGTACGATTGGAAGGCATAGTTAATAGTAATTAATTGATTAAATCTATAGAGACTATATGCGTAGTTTTGATTCTGGTGTTCCGTACGGACTACCTACTAAATAGACGCCGGCGGGTTAAGGGATAAGCCTAATTAACTATATTATAACGCTGCCGGTATACTAATACTACGGTAAAGTATATAAATATATCCTTATTATTATAGACCGCCTAACTAAAATATAATACCTTATTTTAGTAATAGGACTCTTAATAGAGGAGCTAGTTAATAACTTTATTAATAACGTATCTATCTATCGCAGTCACGTAAGGGGATATTTAATTTTTGTATAATTGGGAGGCGTAGGGCTATAAGGTCGCTCTAGGGCTAGTTCTTAACAGTTTTGCTAGTACCTAGCACTTAAATCTGCTAAGGATTTGCCCTAAAGCGGCTAGATGTCCCTAACCGCAAGCTTATAGCTGCAAGACTATCTAACTATAGTAGTCGCACTAAGGCTAGTTCTTAGCGGTTTTGCTAGTTCCTAGTACCTGCTAAAGAATTGCCTTAAAGCGCTATCTATATATAATGCATACTAAGTGCAAGGGATGGCGGGTGGGAAAAGCGAATTAGCCACGTAGTGACTGCGTTTAATATTCGCGAATATTATAGGAGGTCTTAGCATTATGCGTTGCTAAAATGGATACTGCTAAGCAATATATAGACGCTAGTATCTATCTATCGCAGTCACGTAAGGGGATATTTAATTTTTGTATAATTGGGAGGCGTAGGGCTATAAGGTC
>Ga0307515_10023618_pt1 | contig 10764 bp, 6 predicted proteins | sample 17_EM_MG_FD_194513 | JGI IMG/M metagenome (GOLD analysis project Ga0307515, IMG submission 194513) | Populus trichocarpa ectomycorrhiza microbial communities from riparian zone in the Pacific Northwest, United States - 17_EM | ecosystem: Host-associated > Plants > Roots > Unclassified | place...
ATGAGCATTGATGTGTCTGTACACAAAAGGTAATTTACCCTGGGACAGTACGTTCCGACGACGAAAGGGACAGTAGTGCTGACGAAGATGCGGAGGACGAGTCTGGAACATACAAACCAGGTAAGGCCGCCAAAGCAGTTCAAGAACCCGTCGCTGGCATACGCACGCGCCCGCCAGGTGATCACTTATGAGTTGGCGGGGGTCATTCTCAAGAAGTCAATTGATCGATGAGCTCTAGTACATCTTTCGTCCGTTTGATCTTCCATTTTTGGAAGTTGTATGGCCTGACTTCCGTGCAATATAGCATGCGATGCTCTACCATATATGGATAGAGTGTCCCTTTTATGGTTTTACCCCACATCTGTATCAACGGTTGGGCGTTGTTCGCTATATTAACGAATGATTCAGCTTGTGGATCACACCACTGGGATTCTAATACATTGCTCCAATTCTAACTCAAAGGGCGCAAATCCAAAAGCACTATCGGAAGCATTCACACAAATGCCCAATCTTATTGCATCATTCTCATGTTGTCTTTCATGGTTTGTAACCTCCGTTTGCTCCAGAAGCACTCCCATACTGTCGTATCTAGAGGATATGATTCGTCTCAAACATAGACACATCTGAGTGCTATAAGAGGTGACGGCCCTCTTGTCCGTCCGTCCTGGGTCTCGTTACCCATTCGGCCATACTACCCCCGTCATTGAAGACCAGCGCCACCGAACGGGCCTCCTGAGCTGCAGTCGATCCACCGCCACCCAGAACCCTACAGCACCCGTGTCATCAGTCCCACTACCTGTGATTGAAGTTGCACCACCTACTCTGTACCCCCTACCCTGTACAACTACAGCGTGTCCGTCCACCATCCCGTCCACTCGAGTGTCGATGTCATGTCCTGCCGGGGCGGAATAAGGAGCAACCCGCTATGGCGAAGTAGGAAATATTCGGAGCGGGACATATATGTAACCAAATGCTTTTAGGGGACTCCCGAATCATCGCGTCTCAAGGCTGATCGAAACTCGCTCGTCGTGAACGACTGCGGTGGCGCCTGTGGCTCCTCATCGTACCTATTTGAGTAGGCGGCTTCGAGGAGGAGGAGGAGGACATACAACTCAGTCCTTTGAAGCCAGCTGTTCGGGAAGGCAATTCATTTGACAGCTGCCAATATTGTCATCGGCCATGGATCAACCACATCACATTATCTTCTTGGAAATCGCCTGCCCTCATCTTGTCAATCGCCCTCGTTGGTCGTGAATCGCCACCTATGCCACTCACCGCTTGTTCACCTTGTGCCCGCACACCACCATTCAATGTACACTTCAGTCCCCTTGCTACCTCCCATCCGTCTCCTATCGCCCGCGATCAATTTCTTATTGTTTGTATATATATTACTTGTCCATCGAGCCCTCCCCAATTACCTTTGGTTTTTGAGACACAGTGTCAACTTTATTCACATTTATTATCATATTTTATGCGCTGTAGTCTCTTTAGAGCATCTGTTTAATACACATTCATGAAGTACATGATTGGAAAAACCGGTTTTCTAGTTCCCAACTACCGTTTTAGTGACCATCGGCTGCACCCGACTACACTTTTTTGACTGGTGAAGAACTTTGCTTGACCGATCCTGGGAAGTGGACAAGCAAGACCACACCTTGGGACTCTCCTACTGCAGAATTAACATCCAACTCCACAAGTGATCAGCATGGCGACTTCACAAGCAAAGAAAGAGAACCTGTGAGCACCCTCGATGGCTCGCGCGGCAGATGGCTGATGGTACTTCAAGCCTCTATCTAGACCGTATGTGGCGCGCGCTTCACTTCAATTTTGGTCCATATCGCTGATCTCGGTCATTACACAGGAATTACACTCCAAGACGTTCCAAAGCTGAAGATAGCACTAAGGTTATTGGTCGACAATGAGGAGAGAGAATTGCGGAGGATAGACAAGCGGACCTGGGAACCAGTGCAGCGCCTGTATGTCCCTTGTTTCTTTAATAAGTTCACTCGCTGAATTATGGGAACATGTAGAGATGCATCGCCGACATCCCAGATGCGCGTTGAGATCCAAGCGCAGAGCGGTCATCTCCCTTGGGTGAAGAAGGAACAGGGTAGCAAAGAGATCGAATTTCAAGAACTATTCAATCAATATTGGAGCTCCAAAGCTCATGAGTTCCCGGTATTGGGTCAGTCGGACCACCAACAAGACCTCTCATCGCTGACCGAGAAACGCAGAGAACATTGTTGCTGGGAAACACAGTTCCTCTCTGGAATTATTGTTCTCTGCAGAAGTTACTGTCCGTCCCTTGGCAACTGCGCACCGCAGGCTGCTTATCATTTTCACGCAGGCGGAATCTCTTCGCTCCTCGCTCCATCAACTGGAGGAGTTATTAAGGGATTACTCCCCACTGATGAACGAACCGACGGAGCGGGCTTTGGATAAGGTTATTAAATTTGGGGTTGCGTTCTCGGAGGTCAGTCCTCCCCTGTGGAAAGTATCATGACATTGACACGCTTTAGTTGAATGGTACCGCGAAAGTTGCATTCAGTGTTGCCCGAGTCACATTTGGGGTTTGTACCCACTCTTGCGTATTAACAGCAGAGGTGACGCCCGACTGTTTTAGCTCTTGCAAGAACAGAACAGGTACGACCAGATGCCCTCAGACCTTTTGGATCGGTTGCAGCGTATTTTGCTTTTTGCGGACAAGGTCGCAGATGAAATTGTGTACGAAGAAACAGAAATCCTGGAGAAGACCATCCCGCGAATGTTCGGAGTAATGCAAAAAGTTGCGAAATATTCGTGCGACTATGTCAAACGTCGGCGTTTCGGTAGGCGTTTCGGTTTTCTGAATTTGCAGATGCTGATGATCGCAGAGAGGACGTTGCGTGGACTGGCCCACCCGGAGAAGATCGAAGAAATGGGCAGAGAGTTGACCATGGTCATTGAAGATTTCGACCGTGCAGTGAATGTTGAGGCCCTCCGCCTAGCCAAGGAGACCAGTAGGCACTCTTTAGCCTCAATCTGGTGGTAGGATATTCTCACTGGTTTCGTGTAGAGCTAGTACAGCAAGACCTCTGGTTTAGGAAGCGGCTCAAACCTGTCAAGACTGGCTATAACCGGACCCTCTGCTGTATGGAAGGCACCCGCGAATCTATCCTCAATAAAATCACAGACTGGGTATCCGATGGCCCGGGGCAGAATAATGTCCTCCAGAGTAATACATACTGGATATACGGCCTACCCGGAATTGGCAAGACGTCGTTAGCTCATTCGATCTGCGAAACATTTGATGATCGAAAGCAACTAATTGGAGCGTTTTTCTGCCAGAGAGATAACACGAATTTGAGCGAGCCTAGGAATATCCTCCCAACTCTCATCTATAAACTCGCTGAAACCTCCCCCGCTTTTCGAAAGATTGTGGCAGAATGTCTTCGCAACAACCCGAACCTGACGACTGAGTCGATGAAAGATACACTCTTCCTTGATTTTATCCGCTCCCTGCCCCTCCGACCAAATGAACATTCCCTCGTTTTCGTCATTGACGCACTTGACGAATGTGGCAACACCCAGACTCGTCTGGATATCCTAACGTCTTTGACCGATGCAGCTGCGCTAGCTCCATGGCTCAAGATTATCATCACCAGCAGACCCGAAGCCGACATCGAACGTTTCTTCAATGCTCTCGGCGGCTCGTCGCATTTGTCATATGATCTAGCCACAGATCCGAAAGCCAGTGATGACCTGCGGACCTTCGCCCGAAGCCAGTTCGATTTCGTGTCCTCACATTGGCATCTCTCCACGCCATGGCCAGAAGAAGCGGACTTCAGCAGAATTATCTCCCATGCGAACGGCCTTTTCATCTTCATTAAGACTCTTGTTCTTGCCCTTACGAAATGTGAGGACCCCGAAGAGTCGTTGAAGGAAGCCTTGCAAGGCTCAGCTGCTACTGGGTTGGATTCTCTATACGGACTCTATTCAAATATCCTGAGAGCGCACGGCAACATTCGCGGGTTTTGGCGGCTGCTTGTCGTGGTCACAACGGCTCAATACCGCCCATTGTGCAAAGAGCCGATTGCAAAGTTGACAGGAGTGAAACTCAATTTGGTGGAAACCATTTTAGATGCCCTCAGCTCTTTACTATATCGAGACGACGGGGCCAATGGAGCAATTCGTGTCCGACATTTGTCAATCTCCGACTTCTTTCTCAGCGATCGCTGTGACTATCAAGTCAAGCTGCGGGAGGCGCACGCGCAGCAAGGTATTGCTTGCCTCGATACGCTGGTTAAACAGCTCCGTTTCAATATCTGCAAACTTGAAGATTCACGGCTCGCTAATATCGATGTGAAAGACCTCCAATCGCGAATCGAACAGAACATTTCAGACCCTTTGCAGTACAGTTCTCTCTATTGGTCAAATCATCTTTGCTTTTCTCCTGACAATATCAGTCGCGATCCGCTGGCGTTGGGAAAATTAAAGAAATTCTTTGAAGGCTTGTACCCTTTATTTTGGATTGAAGTATTGAGTATAATGGGAATGATCCCGGTTGGTGCTCCAAGCCTTCGCAGAGTAGCCAGGGTGAGTTCTGATCATTCTTCTGCATTACAGAGTAGTCCTAATCCGGCGTAGGTTGCCGATCCTACCATTCATGGGAGAATTCAGGATATTTGTCGTTTCATTATCACCTTCTACACCCCGCTCTCTATCAGTGCTCCACACACATATATTTCAACGCGACCCTTCCTACCCTCGCAGTCGTATTTATCAACTAGCTTCAGCATACATTTTACGAAGGGTATCGAGATGAAAAGCAGGAAATTGCCATCATGGCCAGAGCCGCCATTGGAATGGATCGGACACAGTGGCGCTGTCAATTGCATGAGCTATTCCCCCAATGGGAGCCACATCGTCACTGGGTCTGGTGACAGTACCATTCGAATCTGGGATGCCGAAACTGGTACTGCAGTTGGTGAGCCTCTGAATGGGCATACTGGAATGGTGTGGGACGTCGGTTACTCTCCCAATGGACGGTATATCGTTTCTGGAGCGAGCGACGGGACCATTCGAACCTGGGATGCCGAGAGTGGGCTTGCATTTAGCAAGCCTATAAAGGCACATAATGGCTCTGTGTTGTCCGTCGCGTACTCTCCCGACGGGCAGCAAATTATCTCTGGATCCGATGACAAAACTATTCGAATCTGGGATTCTGAGACTGGTACTGCAATTGGCAGGCCTCTGGAGGGGCATACCAACCGTGTAGACTCCGTTGCTTACTCTCCTGATGGGCGGCACATCGTCTCTGGATCCAGCGACGAATCTATTCGAGTATGGGATGCCAAGACTGGTGTTATAGTTGGCAAGCCTTTAGAGGGGCACAGGAAGGCCGTACGATCAGTCGCTTACTCCCCTGATGGGCGGCATATCGTCTCTGGATCAGAAGACAATACCATCCAAATCTGGGATGCTGAGACCGGTACTGCGGTCGGAAATTATCTAGAGGGGCATAGCGAAGGTGTGAATTCCGTCACGTACTCTCCCAATGGGCGGTATATCGCCTCTGGGTCTGCTGATAAGACCATTCGGATATGGGATTCTGCCACTGGTGTTGCTATTGGCAATCCTCTAGTAGGGCATGCTCGATGGGTGTGGTCTGTAGCTTTCTCTCCCAATGGGTGGCACATTGCCTCTGGATCTAGCGACGGGACCATTCGCATCTGGGATGCCGAGACCGGTGCTGCAATCGGCAAGCCTCCAGAGGCGCACGGAGGCTCTGTGTGGTCGATTGCTTACTCTCCCGATGGACGGCGGATCATCTCTGGATCCGCTGACATGACGATTCGAATCTGGGATGCCGAGGCTGGTGTAGTGATTGGCAATCCTTTGGAGGGGAATACCGCAGGTGTGACTTCCGTTGCTTGCTCTCCCGATGGGCAGCACCTCATATCTGGATCTGAGGACAACACTATTCGAGTCTGGAACACCGAGACTTGTGTTGCAGTTGGCGAGCCTCTACAGGGGCACGTCGACTGTGTATATTCCGTTGCCTACTCACCCGACGGACGCCATATTATCTCTGGATCCAGGGACAACACCATTCGAATATGGGATGCTGAGACAAGTGCTGTAGTCGGCAAACCTCTTGAGGGGCATTCTATGAGTGTGCTCTCCGTTGCCTACTCTCCTGATGGGCGACACATCATCTCTGGATCTATGGACTGGACTCTTCGAATCTGGGATTCCAATTCCTGTACCGTAGTTGGCAAGCCCTTAGAGGCGCACAGGGGAGCTCTGCGGTCCGTCGCTTACTCTCCCGATGGAAGGCACATCATCTCTGGATCCGATGACAAAACCATTCGAATCTGGGATGCGGAGACAGGTGATGTGGTTAACAGCCCTCTGCAGGCGCATACTGGAATTGTGAATTCTGTTGCCTACTCTCCAAATGGGCAGTGCATCATCTCTGGATCCGATGACGGGACCATACAAATTTGGGATGCCGTGACTGGCGTCCCCATCAGAAAGCCTTTAATTGGGCATACAGATTGGGTTTATTCCGTAGCCTACTCTCCTGACGGGCGGCACATCATTTCTGGATCTCGGGATATGACCATTCGAATATGGGATGCCGTGAGTGGCGCTACAGCTGGCGATCCTCTAGGGCATACCAGTAGAGTCGAGTCTACTGCCCGCCCTCTCGATGACCGGCACATTGTTTCTGCATATGGTGACAAGATCTTCCATGTGTCAGACTCATTTCCACATCATTCCATCCCAATTTCCTCCTCTCCTAACACATTACACCATTCCATTTATTTAGAGCCGGACACCAATGGTTGGGTCAGAGACCCAGAGGGTGGCTTACTATATTGGGTACCCCTAGACTGCCGTGAAGGCCTCCATTCACCTGCTCTCCTAACAATTCCTCTCACGTCCAATCTACGATCTGTTTCTCTTGACTTTACGGACTTTGCCTTTGGGACTTCTTGGGCCCACGTTTTCAAAGGCGCACAGCCCTAGCTGCTTTTCTTCAGGCCTCTCGCTTGTAGTTTGATATATAAAAAGGTCTTTAGCTTTGGCAAATTCAGTCCCTTCTTACTTGGCTTTTCACGTCATCAACAACAAGGGTCAGAAAAGAGCGGTCACAGTTCTTTCCTAGGTACAGTTCTTCCTCACCTCTTCCTGCGCTAGCCTTCGACACTACCTTCTTTATTACCACCACTGATACTTCCATACCCCTGCTACCTGAGCAATATGTTTGTCAAAGCAAATGAATTTGTGGTGATCATCATCACACCTCAGTCATATTTCCCATATTTATTACTTGCAGCTCCACTGCAGCCCCATCACAATACACATGCTATGAGTTACGTGCTCTGTGGTAAGTGTCGTAGTAATCCAGAGGTGGCCACCATTGGTCTGCCTTGTCTCTTCCATTTCTTGTGGCTCAGCTCGTGATTATTGGTTCTTGTTTCCTAGTATATAACTACTAATAGTCTGGGTGCTTAATGGACATCAGGTTTTGGCACCTCGATTTTCGACAGAGTCCAATCAAACCCAATGTCACAACACAACAAGGGCACAAGAACTGGCAGTATAATTTAAAGCAGCCTAAGTGGACAATCAAAAGTGTTAGGGTCATATTGGGGTCCGTAGTCATATCCTGGTTATCTATGTTTTTGCATTGCGGCAACACCACATGGTCATACAAGGGGTTTTTGTGGATAATTCCTGCAACCCGTTCACTCATTATATCCACCCATTTATGTATTCTATACAGTCAATCTACTTCCACTCAATGGTCTCTGCGATTCCATTCACCATAATTCATCTATTGGACACATTTTCTGTACAGATTTACAGGGTGTATGAAGATGGTGAAAAGCAGACAATAAGACAAGACGAGAGCAGATCAAGAGATAAGGCCGAAGAAAGGAGACCCGTCCAAGGTAAAAATGTCACATTGTGCTGCACACTCTCACTGTGGTGAACTCAGCCACATCACTAATAGTCGTTGTTGAAACGTCCGAGCTCCACTAGATGTCGGGATTGAGCGCTAGAGGATGAGAGGACAAAGAACAGGACTCTGATCGAAGCCGGCTGAATGAAATTTTTTGAGGGACCCAGTGCCAGTTTCGCAAACAGAACGACTTCCTGACCCCGAATGGCTAATGGATGGATAATCTCGCAGAATGCACGGACGAGGTTGCCTTTGAAAATAGGGGTCAATGAATCCTTTATAAATTCTTCTTCTGCCTTGTTCGCCAACGCGCTTGCACCTAGTCTATTCTGCCTTCTCAGCATTGAAATCCTTTTTTTTAAATCTAAATCTTCAACCCCATCCAATAAACCCCTTCTATGCGCACTAACCTCCAAGCACAACCAGAGCCACCCGAACGCCAGTCATCTATGGGATGTTACTCATCACTAAAGGGCTTTAACGACCTTAACTAGTGAGCGCTGTTGAATCTCCTGGCAGTCAATATGTTCCTCAATTTCGGGACCCCGATAAGGAATACGGAGCAAAGCCTCTGGCTTGGTTCTGTGTCCTTACTGCAATACCATTACTTGGTTGCACCATTCCACATGGCCTACCTCGTATTAGTCTTCATATATTGATACGAGTGCAACGCTCCTCGATCCAGCGGAACCATTCAGTATCACAAGTTTCCCAATTGGGGAATCGTTGGACAGGTAGTGTATCCGTTACGCACCGTTACGCACCGAATCGCCAATGAACCTGACGCTGTATGACCTAATACTCTTGGCGGCATCACGATAAGAGCTTCAACAAACCCGCACCAGGACCCACCATGATCCAGTAATTACGGTGATTGACAAATCCACTCTGTTTGCCCAACGCCGCGCCCGCTGGTCCCTCTGAGGTGCACATCCTAAGGCGGGATATGTGGCGATCTGAACGCGAAATTCATGAGTACCGCCTTCCAAACCAAGTGCCGGGAGAGTATGATCAAGATTTCATCACAATAGAGCCAAGCTGAAAAGGCGTGACGACAGCGGAGGTGGTCAAGATGCCTGCGGGGCCCGACACGCGGCAATGGATGAGACATAAGGGTTGCACTGGGCGGTGCATTCAGGGTCGGCACACCGTTCACAAATAGCATCTACGATATTGAAACCTGGACGTGTTATGTCTAATCACATCTCAGCGGGTCCATCATCAACACGGACTGCCTGCTAGATGACGTGCGGCCCAAAGCGATATCCAACATAGGGTGGCCTATTCCAAACCATTTCTGATGTCACAGCGGACACCTAGCCCTTCTAATCTCGGTAGATTAGTGGATAGGATGTTTCGCGAGACGCTAAGTCGACTAACTGCACTTAACCGATCCTAATGACTCCCGCTCCGGCGGGCGGCCTAGATTAGAGATCGCCGGTAAGTCATTGCTGTCAGAATAGACTATCCCAGCCCCAGGACAGCCGGTGAGATTACATGTCAGAATTCTTTGTAGCCTTGTACGTGGCCAACTTGTTAATTAATAAGATATTACTTTATACCCTAGGCCTTGATACTTGAAAAGCCCATCATTCCGGTGGATATTGAAATTTCTATTATTTGTTTGGTACCGCGAGTTTTTACATTTCAAACTCTGCCTCGCACACCCGACCTTGTTGACTCCCCCATGGATGCACCGCTACACCCCTGCCATGCTTGTAAACCACTCAAACCCTTTGGTGAATTCAAATTACGCGCCAAAGATGATCAATACGGCAAGAAGGGTGACACAACATCCAAGTACACCCCATATCCCCCCGAAACCAGCTATCACGTCAAAATATGGAGCGCAAGCCTGGCGCTGAAGAACCTACATTCCTCTGAATAATAATTCCGTGCTGCCTGTCGACTAAGGCCGATTCATTGCGAATCGGCAGTCCAAGCTGCTGCACGCGTGTCACACTGAAGGAGATACCTAAACAGTTGCTGATATCATTGCAGGGCACATTTGGCAAGTAACCGGGTCCAGATTCACGTTAGTAGAGTCAGAATGCAATATAACTTGCACCAATCGTTGACGAATGGTTCTACTGGACTTGTTGGACGTACGCGTAGTCTTTATTTAAACGACATTCTGATCTACTCAGAGAACCCGGGCCAGCACAACAATCAGGTCCTGCGCCGGCTTTGCGCCAATAGACTATTCGCGAAAATCGAGAAATGCGAGTTCAACGTCAACATCACCAACTTCCTAGGTTTCTTATTCAGCCCAGACAGCACCTGGATGGATGAATCGGAGGTCCAGGTCATTCGGGACCGGACGGCTCCTCGGAAAGTGTAAGGTATTTGGTTTACCCACGCCATCCATGTTTGGCCGGCCTCGGTTAGTTGGTGCTTGGGCAATCATTATACTTAAACCCCTCGTCCACCATCTCAGCACACATATTACCTGTACACTCTGTCTCTCTCTTATATAAAGGGATTCGATAGAATTCGGGTGATCTACTGAGCACAACGAGGCTACAAGTATACAATCTTTACAGAAAGTCAAGAACGTTCAGTCTAGCAGCTTCTCATGGCTTAATGGCCCGACATTCACCTCGTTTTCTCTGCCACCGCCATACTTAGATACTCGTGGTCACTCTAGCACAATTCGTTGAGTGGTTGGGATCGCACAAGATAACGTTCCCACTGCTAACACAACAGTGCTCCGCCCGTTGATGCCCCGCGCTCGACGTCTTCATGCGCAATTCACGAGCTGAGTATCCTCATCCCGATATCTCCATTGGCAGGTTCACCCATGGCCCTAC
>Ga0307515_10023619_pt1 | contig 10764 bp, 9 predicted proteins | sample 17_EM_MG_FD_194513 | JGI IMG/M metagenome (GOLD analysis project Ga0307515, IMG submission 194513) | Populus trichocarpa ectomycorrhiza microbial communities from riparian zone in the Pacific Northwest, United States - 17_EM | ecosystem: Host-associated > Plants > Roots > Unclassified | place...
AAAAAACAACAACAACAGAATTCGGGGTGTACGTCGACAGATACGGAGTGCCCCTCCTAGACCGCGGGATCGTAGAATGGGAATGTCAAGCCGACCGGGCTTCTTTCCGGTTTCCCTACGTCCTCCTGTTCTCCTCCGCCTTCGTAGAAGTCAGGCACTTACCCACCGGACACCTAACCCAAATCATCCGACCCGAAGTTGCTTCCGGTAGTGGTGGAAGAGCAGGAGAAAGACTTAGATGTTTGTGGGACGGACGAGGGGGAGCTGGCAGGAACTTCGACTACGATCCTCATGACTTTGGTGGGGTCGAGCACCACAATGCCACCGGTACCGGCGGCGGCCTGGGGTCGTCGGTCGAGTTACCCACCATGCTAGGGGCGGTAGACTTGGATTTCCCGGTGACGAACGACGAGTGGGGAGCTCAGTCGAGTAGTTCATCGATCGCGACGCAGCAGTGCGTCTTCACGTTGTTCGCGCCTGTCCCGCCTCCGTATTCTCTCCTGGAGGAACCGGTTGTACCGTACGACGCCAACTCTATAATCTGACACCCTTTAAGTAGCCGCATGTAATCTTACTTTCGGGTGCCTTTAGAGATATGTACTGTTTTCCCGGCCCACGGTCTATTTCTGCCCCAATTTTCAATAGAACGCTTTCTTCTCCCAATGCCAGTCATACAATACATCTTTTGATATATTTCCTTCCCAGCTGTATCTAGCACTAACCCAAAATTTGAACAACGTAAAAGCAAAGACCGAGAATATATGCGCATATATGGCAGCGTGAAGTGTGTCGTGGTAGTGGTATGTGAGCTCCGTGAGGTTGGATAGAGTGAAGGAGGACGTGGAGACCCTTTTCAAGTTGACAAAATTAAGACGGGAAATGATATCGTAGACTTGGACGGAGATAGATCGCCAAAGCCGATGAAGACCGAAGATAGCGCCGGAAGAATGGAGGACGTGAAAACCGAGATCCAGTGGTTGTTCCAAAGATCATAGCCTGGTCCTCTCCTTTACTCTTCCGATGGCCTCAACGACCTGTGCAATATCTGCTCGTGCAGGGCTTTTCCAGCCGGAACCTTAACCGCGGGCGTCAGCCCTCCTGCAAAGGCAGTGGGGAAAAAAAGACCATACCATAGGGAACACATGCTCGTTCTTCTCAACCAAACATTCCATCAACACGGGCTTATCTCCCCTATACTCCAAGAACTCTTTCATCTTCGCCGGAAGCTCTTCCAGCGTCTCACACTTAATGGCATGGACACCCATGGCTTGAGCGAGGAGGCTAAAGTCTGGGTTTGTCATCTGCGTGTGTGAGTACCTGGCGTCATAGAAGAGGTCTAATCGAAAGAGGGTTAGAAATGTACAAAAGGCGAGATGATGGTTAATGTACCTTGCCATTGCTGGACCATGCCCTGGAATCTGTTGTTCAACACCAAGACCTTGACCCCGATACCGAACTGGCTAGCTGTCTGGAGTTCCATAGCGGTCATGCTGAAACTGGCGTCTCCGTCGATGTCGATGACAGTCTTGTGTGGAGCGGCGACCTTCGCACCGACGGCCGCTGGCAGGCCGAAACCCATGGTCTACGTCAAGTTAGTACTGTAGCCTGGAAGACTTGAGCGAGGAGAACGTACACCAAGACCACCGCTGGTCACCATACTCCTGGGGACCTTCCACCTATAATGCTGAGCGACCCACATCTGATGCTGGCCGACACCCGTCGTGATGACGGTCTCCTCCTTCCACTTTCCATCCTTCCCCACACTCAACTGGCTATCCAACTCCTCAATGACCTCCTGAGGCTTCATGTGATCGCCCGGTTTCGAAGCGTCATAGGTGAACGGGTAATTGGCCTTCCACCCCTTGATATCATTCAACCACTCATCCCTGACCCTTGCGGTTCCGGTGGAAGCAGGAGATCGGATGAGGGGCACGAGAGCGTTGAGACCCGCGACAACGTCCCCGAGGATGGGGATCTGAGCTTCTATGACCTTGTTCACGTTCTTGGGCTGAATCTCGAAGTGGATGATGCCTCCACGACCAGAGGTGGCAGCAGCTCGTGCAGCAGGGGCAAAGGTGTCGACCTTGCCTGTCACACGGTCATCGAATCTGGCACCGAGGGCGATGATGACGTCCGCATGCTGCATAGCCAGATTGGCGTACGCGGAGCCGTGCATGCCGAGCATATGGAGGGACCGTTCCGAGGACTCATCGAAGCCTCCCAGACCCTGGAGAGTGGTAGTCACAGGAATGTTCCCGATTTCCGAAAGCTTGGCGAGGAGAACGGGACCGAGCGGGGAAGACAAGACGCCGTTCCCTGCGTAAACGATCGGTCGTTGAGCTGCGTTAATCATATCCGCGGCCTCCTTGATCGCAAGCATGTCGATCGAGATTTCGTCTTTAGGGAGCAAGGGATTCTTGGGGAGACCCAAGGGCCGTCCAGGGGTGGTAGCCTTGAAGGGGAGAGGGGTACGAAGGATACCGGCAGTGATGTCCTTGGGGAGATCAACAAGAACTGGGCCCGGACGTCCTGAGGTAGCGATCTTGAACGCTTCGTTGATCCTCCGAGGGAGTTCAGTGATGTCCTTGATCATGACGTTCCATTTGGTGCAGCTTCTTGAAATGCCGATCACGTCGGCCTCTTGGAAGGCGTCGGATCCGATGGCAGAGGTGGCGACCTGACCGGTGAAGACGACGAGGGGGACACCATCGCTAAGAGCGTCTTGCATGGCGGTAACGACATTTGTAGCTCCGGGGCCGGAGGTGACGAGAACGACGCCGGGTTTCCCGGAAACGCGGGCATAACCCTCAGCCATGTGACCTGCGCCCTGTTCGTGTCGGGGAAGGATGAAATGGAAGTGGGGAGAGTTGTAGATGGCATCGAAGACGGGCAAGATGGCCCCGCCGGGATAGCCGAAGATGTGCTTGACGCGATGCCTGAGCATCATCTCGTGGAAGATCTCTCCGCCGGTCTTTCCAATAAAGGAATGATCGAGGTTCTGTTCCTGCACCAAAGGAGGGGCTTGGTGAGGGATGTTGCTGCGGGTGGGGAAGATCGATGTGGGTGTCGGTCGCCTAAGGGAGTTAGGGAGAGGTTAGGAGATGCAACGGAACGGAGTTGGGTTGAGGACGTACACGGCGGGTGCGGGTTGAGCAGCTTTTACGCTGGTGCGAGAAATGTTCCTTGCATGTTCAAGGACTCTCGATTTTGCCTCGACGATGGAGGAAGTCCCTGCGGTGGTCGACCTGAAACGGGCGAGGGGGATCTTTTTGGACGCAGCAGAGCGTTGCATCATTTTTTTTTTGGGACGGGGGGAGAAAGAAAAGAAAGAAAGAAGACGGAGAGCGGACGTCTTATATAGAGAGAAAGAGAGAGAAAGGGAGAGACCCGGCGCACAACAGAGGATTGTACAAACACGAGTCAGAAAAAAACGGAGTGGAAGCGGGAACTGTTCTTGTTAGCAGCAGTCACGTGAGAGATCCCGCGGCTTCACTCAGGTTTACAGGGAGACCGGGTGCGTGGTGTGAACGTGGACCGGGATTTATTCTACTTAAAGGTTACAGGGATTAAAAGCTTAAAAAGAGGCGGGATGGGCGATACAAGTCGGGGAATATTATAGATGGTCTACATGGCAGCAAAACAGGACACGGTCCTTGAGCGATCAAGCAGACTCCTTCAGTCGACTGGACCGATCAGGAGAACTTTTCCGACCGTGTTTATCACGAGGTTGGTACACGGATGGGGGCTGCGAACAGACGCAGGGTAAGAGTCAGGAAGATTGGATGGGGCGGATCGACGCACTCTCGAGATGCCATAGGGCATCGATGGTAACGACGCTGGAGGTAGATTTGAAGCGTATAGATAATCAGACCGGTGTGGTTGCTGAAGCCTCCGCCTCCGTTGGCGTATTGTGACGGCGAGTATTGTGATTGCTGCGCCGCAGAGCAGAAGACCTGGGAGAGGGAGTGAGATAGGGAGCACACAAGCACACACGGGCGACGCACCTAGCGATACACCGACAGCGATTTCCCAAGTCTTTCCCAAGTGACCATTGGGGTGGCCGTCGCTCCCGCTTAAAGCACTGAGAGGGGGTGAGCTGGGGAAGGAGAGAAAAGAAAAAGGAGAGACTGACGCAGCGTAGGCGGGGAAGAGGGAGGATGCGAGGACGAGGGAGAGAGAGAGAGAGACGGAGAACATGGAGGGGGATGGAGGTGAGGGACTGACCGACCAGACCCGCATTTTTCTACCACGGACGAGAGAAACTTGGGGGTCTCCCCTGGCCAAGCATCTCTTGATTTCCAGCCTGTTCACCAAGAACATCGATGCCAAGATTTCCCACGTGATCGCCATCTTCTTCATCATGTCCCCCGCTCAATTCCTCAAGCACGGCAAAAAGGTTATCTGCCCTCTCCCGCCCACGCACGCACACACACACGCTCACATCCACAGCAGATCGTCGCTATCGGCAGGAACTACCTCGGACACGCAAAGGAACTCGGAAACCCCGTTCCGAAAGAACCCTTCTTCTTCCTCAAGCCCACCTCATCCTACCTGCCGTCCCAAGCACCGGGAGCAAAGCTACAGATTCCCCGCGGTGTCTTGGCCCACCACGAAGGTTCTTTTCTCGCTCACTCTCACCTCGGTTCACACGAAAACATCCACAGTTGAACTTGGCCTGGTGATCGGCGCCCCCGGTCGCGATATTTCCCGGGAGGACGCACTGGATCACATCGCCGGCTACAGTCAGTCCTCAACTCGGTAACCACCCACAGTTTCTCACCATCATCAGCCCTTGCCGTCGACATGACAGCAAGGAACGTCCAAGACTCCGCAAAGGCTAAAGGTCTTCCTTGGTCTGCCGCTAAAGGAATGGACACCTTCACTCCCGTCGGGTGAGCTCCCTCTCTTGTCTTACTTGCCCTCAGTCATATCCTTACTCGCCGCTCCTTTCATTCCCGGCTTTTACATCCGATCTGATCGTCTCCATCGCCATCCTATCCCCACCTCTCCCTCGTTCGTCCAAACCTTGGCGTCTGTCTCCGTCCTGTCACCTGGTACTCCGGAAACCAATCACGCGCAGAGGTTTTGTCCCCAAGGACGCCGTCGTCAATCCCCATAATCTCCAGCTGTCTCTCAAGGTGAGAACACACTGAGTTCTTTTTGCCATTGTTCGCTGCAACCCTAAAAAAATCACTCCGCTCCGTTGGTTTTTCCGCTCTCCTATTTGCTAATCCCAATTTCCCTTCTTCATATCTCTTATCGGCGCTCCCCCCATCCATCTTCCGCCCTTCCACCACTCTGAAACAATTGGATCTACTTCCCTTGGCCCTCCACGGGCTTGGTTCTGCTCCCGATCCCCCTGCTTCTCGGACCTGATCCGGCAAACTTGGCACATCCGATATTCGGTCTCCGTCCACTCCTGCATTGATCACTGAACCCCTTGGCCGGCGTCTCACCCTTGCTCTCATTGACTCTTGGTTCTTTGGTGGCTTTTGCTGATCGATCCTGGGCGGTCTTCTTTCCGAAAATGTATGTATGTCTTGGTCTCCGCTCCCGCGTTCTATTCTGGGCCTGCCCTGTGCCTTTCCGCTTGGCCTCATGGTAGGTGAATGGCCGACTGAAGCAGAATGGAGTTACCTCGGATATGATCTTCAAGATTCCTGACTTGATTGAGCATGTGTCGTCGGTTATGAGTCTCGAGGTAAGTTTACTTAGTTCCCTTTCCTGTCCCCGTTCTGCACTCTCTACGGTCTGCGTGGTGGAGGCGACCGCTAACCTTTTCCGTTCTTCCAGACAGGCGATGTGATCCTAACCGGCACGCCGTCCGGTGTCGGCCCTGTCCAGCCGGGGGATAAAGTAGATTGCACGCTGGAGGATAATTCTACCGGCATGGAGCTAGCCAAGTTCGAGTTCGAGGCGGTCCAGAGGGATGGGAAGTACGAGTTCAAGGGGTGAACGACACCAAAGGTAGAGTAATTTTGACAGGCTGTAACCTGCGAAGTACGCAGAGGTAGACCAGACCTTGTGCCTTCATGTCAAACAAACAATTTGATAGGGAAATACCGGTTCCTGGAGCCCAAGCGATTTGAGACCGAGAGCATGGCCGTCACGTTTCGCCTCGTTTCGGGTATGTCTGGTGCCAAGACCAGTACAAAATATCGGCCGCTATTTGGGTCGTTTTCAGTACCTTCGTATTGACTTGTACTTGGTGCCTAGATTCCCACGATACAAAAAAATCTTCGTCTTTCGGTCTTGGGAGCAACTGCGTAACCACTTTGGAGCTTGGGTATCATGGTGGCTGGATTTATATACTGCGCCGCAACAAGTTAAGCGAACGAAGAAAATAACGAATCAAGTGAGGAGGGAAAACGGCAAGAAAATCGGTCAAAGCTATTCGTCTATGATGGTGATTGTATGTACTCATGATGGGAGGATTATTCTAGTTCAAAGCGACGATGATGAGAAAGAGAGACGAGAAGAAAGAGGGAGAAGTCTTTTGAACAAGTAAGCGAATTCGCCAAACGTGAGAGACCAAGAAAGGTACCCTTCGACTCCGCTTGGGACCTGTAATCGGCCCTTTTGATCGTGACCCATGGAGGGCCATTATACCGCACGGGGACCAAAACCACGAGGAATACTCTCCTCGAGGGACAAAGTCACGGTCCCTTTCTTCACAAACCTGGGCCAAACCTTCTGCGCATATTTCAACAATTCCTCACATTCCTCCTCAGACTCAATATCCGTCGGGTGCAGGCTAACACGAAAGTTCCCGACGCCATTTTCAAGACTTCTGTCGTAGTGCCGACAAAGGAGATCGTCGATCCCTTCCCATCCCACCAGGGATCCACTGGTCACCAGCCCGTCAAAGGAATGGACTTTGATTTCCTCGAGGTGAGGAGAGGTTACGGTAAGGAGGGTGTCCCAGTTTTGATCGTCCGGTTTGAAGTCGTTCAAGAGGTGGATTGACAAGGTTTGGAGTTGGGTGCACGACGATAGGGAGATGAAGTCTGGGGAGCGTTGTGTTTAGAATCATGGGTTGGACTGTGATAAGGATGGTTTACCTTGTTTCCAAAGGAAATGAACACCGACAGACGATAGGTCACCCCCGCGACGGTCAAACAACCTCTGCAATTCGCCCTTGTTAGCGCAGAGCTCAGCAGAGATCGAACGCACGTCCGAAGAATTCTCGTTAACAAATGCGAGGAAGTCCTCATGCTGTGCACCCAAAAACCTAAGGGTTAGGTTCCCTTGGAACCTTGCGCCCCCCGATGGCCTGTCGGACTTTTGTATTCTGTAGGTTAAAGAGCTACAAGGGTACCTCGGGTCCACTTCGAGGTTCTCGACACAAGGGAACGATGACGTCAGGAAGATCAAAACCTCCGAATCGACGTAGCACTCGTGTAGCTTTAGGGTTCGCACCGTCGCACCGAAGTGGCTGAGAAAGCGGGTTACGTCTTGAGCTTCGAATTCTCGGAAATCCCAGTCCAGAATCCGGAGAGAGGTGACGTTGGTGAAGAGCTGAAGGACTTGCAAGTATCCCTCGTCGTCCTCTGGGGGCGTGATTTGTCTCGCGATAATGTGGAGCTTCCGGACGTAAGAGAACACGATAGAAGGGGGTTGTTGTGACGTGTCCTCCGTCGCCTCGGCGGTGGATTCGGAGTGGATACGCCTCATCGTGGCGCAGTCGAGGATGAACTTTTTAAAGATGTTGTTTTGAGAGCGTGGACGCCACGCTTTCGAGACTCGGGAGAGTGTTTTGAGAGGGAGGGTGCCATGGGACATGTACACGTCGTCGATGATGAGCTCGAGGAGCTCCTGAGGGAGCGAGGGGACCGCCATCTCCGCGATAAGCAAGGCTAAAGAGAACGCGGGATGGAATTCGTGAGGATTCTGGTGGGGAGGGCTTGCTTTTCGGGTATACGCACGGAGAGGATGAGTGACGGAAGCAGAATGGTTGGCTGCCAACGCACCTATTATAGTACCCGCAGGGTGGCAGCTCCAACCGTCGGAACCAAATCTGGCATGATCGCCGATTGATCATGTCGAAAAACCACGTGCGCGGGTTTGATCGGAGTTGGCCCGGGTAGTCCTCTGCAGTCCTGAGTCGCCCGCCGAGCGAGGACTATTGGTGATTTGACTCCTCCCTTGGTGTGGTTATCAGCCGTGCTATCTCCAGAATTTTGAAAATTTGAGTTCTCGATCGCTAGAAGGAGGAAATCGTTTCCGTACCGAAATATTTGTCGCAGAACACCGTGACCCTGGAGCGTGCGTGGAATGGTCGTACATTGAACGCGGGGAGCGTCTCGTCATTCTCTTGGGCAGCGCGTGTTTCCCCATCTAAGCCAACGATTTATACGCACTGCGGTCCGATGAGAAGCAAGGTGACGAGATGGTCACCGGTGGGGCCATTCTGCTCACACCGGGCCTAACTCCGGAAATTTCCAGGGTCCGAGCTGGGCAGTACCCTTCTCCCCTGAAGACGAGCTGAACAGATCTTTATACACACCAACACTAGACCAGGAAAAAAGGTTGTCCCGTTTTCTATCTCAAACAGTCTTGCTCATCGCTCTCACACAATACACTCGACGTTCTGAAATATATAGGCCCGGTTACTTTGATCCGGCCGCAGAAAGCCCGTATTTCACCTCGAAAGTGATCTTTGTGAGACGGAGGTGACGGGATAAGCGCCTGATCGACATTCTTACACGATTCCCACCGTGATGGTGTACTCCTGAGCAGTCTCCACCCGGAAAGGATCGCAGTCCCGAATCGGGCTTTCCTAGTTCACCCAATGAACTTGTATACATCTCGTGGTAGGCCACGATACCGAAACTATCTTCCGAATGTAGTGGAAGGACCGATTATGCCCTTTAGAACCAACTCTATCGCTGTGTCAGCGGCTCCTCTGGGATCATAGAGGTGCTCCGCAAAATCTATCGTCGAGCCAAATTTCAATTTCATATCTGTATGCCACCGAGATAAAACCGTGAGTGTTTCGTCACACAGGCAGGTTCTCTCATTCGGGGAGTTTCGGGTTTTGACCTGTTGGCAGGGCAGCGGACCACGGGTAAGGAGTTCCTACAAAAAAGTTGACTGGGATTTGGTTCCTCCACCCTATTTGCCGTCACCGTCATCGTCGCCATCCTCACCCTTTCATCTTCACCTCGAAAGTTGTGTTGGCTCCGAGAGATGTGGCCGTCTCGTTCGATGCCACTGACCAAACCATGGGGATTACGATGGAGATGTTCTATGTGGTACGCTACATTCGGTGAGTGCCCCAGGTTGTCGGGTTTTCCCCCTCGTATCCCGACATATTAACAACTGAGAACTCACACAGTCGTCTTCTTCGGTGTGTCCTGACGCTCATAGACATCGTCCTACAAGCCAACCTTAGCGTATCCACTCGCAGGGCTGATGTCTGATACCATAGTATACTCCATTATCATTCCAATTATGCCCTTCCAGTTGAAACAGATGGGGTACCAGGATGTCTCAGGTCGTCTTGGCTGGCTTCTTTTCGCATACGTATGTTTCTCATTTCTGCATTCGGGGTTTCGCTGACCCGAGTCCAGTCCGCAGGTCTCGTAATTTGTGATTCTCCCTCCTTCATCTGGTCTTCGTACGATGGCTTGACCCTACCTGGTGACAGCGACCCCTCCCCTTGCGTCCTGTTCAGAACGCTTCAAGAACCGCCAAATCCCACTGATAATTGCACTGCTGGCGCTTATTCTCTCCCAGCTGCTTTTGATGCTTGCGAAGTTTTACTGGGTTATGTGTGTTGCCAGAATCATTCAGGGTATCAGTTCTTCCGCCGTCCTCACCGTTGGCCTTCCCCTTATGTAAGTCTATGCTTCTCCATTCTTTTGAGATCTTTGTTCAATATTGCGCAGCTGTGACACCACGCCGGAGAAACATATCGGCCGTGAGCACTGTCTTCGTTCCCAATTTCTCACCATCCGTCCCTAATCTTCCACAAACCGGATACAGGACAGCTCGGAATCGGCATGGCTGGTTTCTCGGTTGGGTGAGTCTGTCCTTCCTTTGAATCGCGTCTGCCCTGAAACTAACTTGAACCCAGCCTCGTAGCCGGACCTCCAGTTGCCGGCACTCTCTACGCCAACTACGGTTTCAGGCCGCCGTTTTACTTCGGGATGGCGTTCGTAGGCCTCGATCTCATCGCTCGTCTTCTCCTCATCGAGAGGAAGGATGCCATCCCGTGGGGTATGGATCCCACATTTGGTCTCCGTAATACACACGTATCGGAGTTTGCAAGCGATTCCCGACCGCGGTTACCCTTTGAAAGCGAAAGCAAACTACCACCGATGGGACCGTCCATCTCGTTGATCGATGTCAAGGGTACTACCAAATCAGATCTTACCATCCACAACGTACCTGTCGATGACACTCCCCAGCATACGATCACTCCGTTGGAAGTGTTGTTGAGGCTTCTGAAATCTCCGCGTGCCGTGGTCTGCATATTCTCTACGTTTGTCTATGGGTGAGTGGAGGTCCTTTACGAGATTTACCTGACACCGGGTTTGAACGCGTTTGGCGATAGCGTCTTGTACAGCGGTCAAGAGAACGTTCTCGTTCTGCACCTCGCCGACGTTTACCATCTCGATGCATACAAAGCCGGCCTTGCGTTTATAGCCGCTGTTGTACCCACCCTGATCTCTATGCCCCTGACCGGCCATCTCGCAGACAAGAACGGTGCCGAATGGGTCATATTCCTGACTTTATTGCTCAGTATCCCCTGGTGGGGTG
>Ga0307515_10023620_pt1 | contig 10764 bp, 8 predicted proteins | sample 17_EM_MG_FD_194513 | JGI IMG/M metagenome (GOLD analysis project Ga0307515, IMG submission 194513) | Populus trichocarpa ectomycorrhiza microbial communities from riparian zone in the Pacific Northwest, United States - 17_EM | ecosystem: Host-associated > Plants > Roots > Unclassified | place...
TGAGAAGTATTGTGAATATAAGTTGCACACCCCCATTGATGGAAATAACCTAGATTAGGTTTGGCGCCATTTCATAGTTCATATGGGGTGGATGAGACAGATTTAGAGGGCACATGATTAAGTATATAAGCAGCAGTTAACAATGCATCTTCCCAAAAGGAAATTTGTAAGTTAGCTTACGCCATCATTGACCTAACCATGTCAAATAGGGTTCTATTCTTCCTTTCTGCTACACCATTTTGTTGTGGAGTATAATGAATAGTTAGTTGTCTAGCTATACCCTTTTCTTCACAAAATTTTTTAAATTGTTCAGATAGATATTCACGTCCTCGATCAGTTCTTAAAGCTTTGATCTTGGTACTTAGTTTATTCTCCACCGGATTTATGTATTGAATGAAGCAATCCAATGCTTCAAACTTACGTGAGATCAGATAAACATGATCAAACCGTGTGAAAATCATCTATAAATGTGATGAAATCATTTCCTCCATGTCTTGCCCTCACATTCATTGGGCCACAAATGCCTGAATGAATAAGCTGTAATGGACTACTAGCTCTTTTAGCTTTGCCTAATGGTAATCTAGTTGTTTTTCCAACAAGGCAATGCTCATGAACGGGCAATTCTTCTTTGGTAAGTGATCCTAAAAGACCAGCTTTTGCTAATCTATGTTGTTGTAACCCAATTTTGGCCCATGGGCTTTTAATTTAATTTTTATAGGGTTTAAAATGTAAAATTAAAAGATTAGAGATTTATTTCGATGAAAAGTGTGATTTGTCAACTTGCGTGAAAATTAAGGACTACAATGTGCTTTTGTCATTCTATCTTTATCTTCAAGATAATCCATATCTTCAAGATAATCTTTGTCTTCAAGATAATGATAGTTATCCGCTTTCAAATTTGATTCTTAATCAAATTCAAACTTCAAAGAAGAGAATGAGTTTGATTGAAACTTGGTTTCCCACAAGCGAAGGGACTCTTGCACTATCAATACTGATCTCAGTGTATGTCTTAGGGGGGACGATTAAGGAGAAACCTTAAAAGAAGAGACCCTAAGAGGAGGCCATTACCAGAAACCCTAAAAGAGAGAAACATAAAAAAAGGGGGCGGCGAACCCTATACTAGCAGCCGCCGCCCCCCCGCAACCTTTTTTTTAGCCTAGTCTCCCTCGACTTCGCCTCTAGCAGCCACACGTCTAGGTAAGTTTCCTTCCTTCTTTGCTAAAATAATTAACTGGTTAATGTTGCATGCATGCGTGAGCCTTTCACGCATGACTGGGCTAGATCCAGCCCAAAAAGAAAAAAAAGAATGGGTCGGGTCTGAGCTTTAGGCCTAGCCGACCCAAATTGTGTTTGCTAAGGGTGTGTTTGGCAAAACACACCCTTATGTCTTGGCCATAATGTTTTATGCCCATTCAAATTTGATATTTGACCAAATAAACCCCTTTTCGATAACAGAAAATTCCAAAAATATTTGGGGCCTTTGTTGATTTATTTGTGGGCACCTCGCACTTTGTTTTATTTTTTTCTGTGTTTGTATTTTTTGGAGATGTGCTCAATGTGTGGACTATTACTGTTAAATGCAAATATGTCATGCAATATTTTTTTTTACTTCCATCTAGAAAGGGCAAATAATAATAAAGGATAAACAAGAAAAACTGACATAGAAAATTTCTTCTTCAAATTAATCTTTTGCGAAAATATTCACTGACGCCAGAGTCAGGAGTATCATATTTTTTGGATTTGTGCGATATTTCCCAACGCCAGAGTTGGAAATATTCGTAGGAATTGTTCACCGACACCAAAGTCAGGAACATAAAAGGAAGAATAAAAAAAGAGAAAAAGGAGAGCAAATTCTTAGCAATTTTAGACAAAACCAGCAATGCAGCATGCGTTAGGTAGGACGCTTAAGGGGTGATAGCATCTTCTCTTTTGCGTAACCAGTTCCTTATCATAGAATCTTTGTTGACCAGTGAGGGTTCCTAGTGACCATAATACTAGGTGGCGACTCCTTGAACAAGACCTTTTTCCCTAAAAGAACAAGATGTCAGATATATGTTCCTTTTCCAATCAAGAGATTATTTTTAATTGGTCGCCGCGATGTCAGGCTGAGACATATGTAATCGATCTTGCCCAATATGTCCTAATCTAGCATGCCAAGTTATGATATTACTATCATTAATAGTGCTGGAATTTTGAACAACATAACTTGAAGCATCATAATTAATAGATACATTAACGGTGTTTAACACCATAAAACCATTTAATACAAAACCAGAACCATAAAAAATATTATCCATATGCATTTTTACGCAACAACCAACAAACGCAATATTAAAGCCTAATTGGAGTAAAGCAAGAATAGACACAAGATTCTGTCGAACTTCTGGAGCGTAGAGTACATCATGAAGATAAAGTGTGCGGCCGCCCCGCAAATCCAGTTTGCAGGCACCAATCCCAAGCACAGCAGCGACAACATTATTCCCCATGTATATGTATCTATCCTTTGGAATTCGATGGAATTCCACCAAGGTTGTTCGATCCCTTGCTATGTGGTCAGTTGCTCCTAAGTCTATAGTCCAAAAAAGAATAGATTCAACAAGCATTAAACAACTGCTAACGTATAAGTTAGAAGGATGATTGTGGTTAAACATTACCTTTGGCTTAGTGCAATTACGAGCAAAGTGACTAGGTTTACCACAATTGAAACAATTCATATTCTTGTCTTTCTTATCACCGCGTTTCCCACGCTTGCGCTTATGTCAACTACTACTTGCTTCTATTCCTATCTTGCCATATGTCGTACCCTCTCGAGAGCTCGACGTCGCAGCGACCCTTCCTGGTAGCAGGGATTGATGTCGGGGTCTTTGTTTTGTGAAAAAGGGAGTCGCCACCTAGTATTATGGTCACTAGAAAACCTAACTGGTCTTTCAGAGATTCTAAGGTAAGGGACTGGTTGCGTAAATGGAAGGTTTTAGCACCCCTAGTACGCCCTACCTAAGGTAAGCTGCTTGGTGTTTGGTTTGCCTATAATTGCTATGGTGTTGATATTCTATAGTCCCATCAGTTCCCTAGAATAAGTCTGCTATGATGTACGAACTTGGGTTCAAAGTTTAAGGGAAAGAATCCTTGGCCAATATGAATCATACCTTTAGATATGTTTATAGAGTGCCAAAGAGAAACGGTGCAGAACTCTTGAAGTCCATGCTTGATTTGAACTAAATTTAGAATTTATGAATTTAGAGACATCTAAGATAGAAATCTGAGGAGATTCAATGCGCTTAAGAGCTCATTTTTCCCTTAGTATTTCAAGTGTTTCGCGACTCGTAAATCGCAAGGAAGAGAAAAGAAAAAAAAAACTAAGTTAGAAATCTAAGGAAATTCAAGTTGCTTTAAAAGCCCATTTTTACCTTAGTATTTCATATTTTCATGACTCATAAATTGTGGAATCAAAATTTGAAATGTCCCCAATTATAATTGAGGCTTCTTTCAAGGATACACAATTAAATTGTTCTAAATAAAATTTTAGGCATAAATCTGCCCTTATGTTAAAAATAAACAAGTTGTATTCCTATTAACAATATTTTGGACATCTACCTTTGATAGGTTTATTTGCCCTTATATTATTAAGGGATAATGACTTGTTATTTCTAGAAAAATATTTTTGATATTTATCACTTGAGGTTTCTTTATCCAAATATTAACAGTGAACAATGACGAATTATTCCCAATAATATTTTGAATATTAACCCCTTTGGGGTTTCTTCATCCAAACATTTGTAGTGAATAATAACAAATTATTCCTAATAATATTTTGGATATTAACTTCTTTTGGATTTCTTTATCCAAACATTAATAGTGAATAATAACAAATTATTCCTAATAATATTTTGGATATTTACCCCATTTGGGATTTCTTTATCCAAACACTAATAGTGAATAAAGACGAAGTTCTAAAAATAAGATTTTTATATTTTTGGAATATTGGCCAACACCCTTTGGAATTTACAAACATGTTGCAAAATCCAAGATGCAAAAAAATAATTTTTGTGTTGTGTTTAAGAAATCCATGCGAAAACACATTTTTAAAAACTTTAAATATTTGTTTTTTTTATATAAAAAAAACGTTAAAAACATGTTAGGGTATTGGCCGTATACAATAAATTTTTTTTTATTTCTATCAAAACACCAACAACGCAATTAAACCAATTATCACAATGAAAAAAAAACTATACACTTGTGTATTCCAATTCGCAGGAAGCTTGGAACAATTCAAATCCAGCAACAGAAACCCAGCATTTCGACTTTAATTTAAAGTCCGAAACAAATCTGCCCATTACTCTAAAAAACACAAATCCGCAGATACCAAAAACAACAAAGCTCTGAATCTGAAACCCATAAGAGAAACTGCCCCACCACCCGTCCTTTTCCTTATCTTTAAACAAATGCTATGCATATTAAATTCCGCAGGAAAGAATACATATTAAATTCCGAGACTAAAAACAATATTTTTTACAAAAGAACCAAAAAAAAACATGAAAACCAGAACCTGCCAATACAAAATCCCCGTAAATAAAAGGACCCTCCCTCACGTTTTCTATTCTCTCTTCTGCACCTATAAGCCATAACTACTCCCATGCAGTATTCCAGTTGCCCAGAGACACTCAAACCAAAGGAAGGCAGAGATAACGAAATCCTTTAGACCTACGGTCTCTCACAACCATAGAAACTGGGAAGCCAAATCAGCCTTTTACACTCCAAGCCTAACATAGCATGACCTTTTTTTCATCTCTGACACAGCATCGGTGGTCTCATACAAACAGGAAAGAACTTAAAGAGTGACTTTATACAATGTATATCAAAGACACTAAAAAAAAAACAGGGCCAGTAAATCAAATGGCCAGCTATTCATTTGCAAAGGAACAAAAGGAAAACATACTCCAAAACCCAGCCGAAGTATCACCTCATATGCAGGAAGACCCTGTCAACATGATTGCTTCATGTAAAAAGGAATTTCCTTCCTGCTCTTGCTTTCTCCTCTGGACAAATAACCCTTAGGAGCAAAAACACTTCCCTACATAATTCTAAGACAAAAAAAGAAAAAGACCGGACAGAGGAAGAAGAGGGATACTGATGAGGAAACTGTAAGGCTCACGATGCGTCCCGAATAAAAGGGAAAGAAAGGAGGCCGCAATGTTAACATACACACCCATTTAAACTCACAGCCATGGCAGAAACGGCAACAAGCGTGCACTTGCAACAGAACTCGAATGTCTAAAATAAGAGCAGGAATAGGTTTTGCAACGAGGAAACAGTAGACATCAACTATACATATGACAAGGAAGGCAGAGACTCATACCTGCAGATATTGCTTGCAGACGATGAAGTATGGACAGATGGGAAAGCCTTTGCTTTGCTGCCTCTGAAGACCGAAGAAAGCCTTCCTCTTTTTGCCGTTAGGAGTATAAAAAAAACCCTTAGATTTTATTACCTCCTGCTTGGCAATGTAGGATAGACTGAGATGATCCTCTCTCGTTCTAATTGATTTCCTAAACTCAACCTTATGCTAGCTCTCTGTTTTCTATCCTTCTCCGCCTCCCCTCTTTTCTCTCTGTATTTAAACTCTCCCTGTCTCCCTCTTTTCTCCTCCTCCTCTTTTCTCCTTGCAAAGCAGTCTGTTATATATGCAAGAACTGAAGACCACCCCCCACATTCTCTCATCTCCACCCTATGTCTTAGGGAAACAATCCCAGCCCTTAGATGATGATGAGGCTCCTCTTTGCGTCTTCTTTCACAGCTGGCACAGTGAGGTGCAACGGTTTCCCTTGTGAAATCCTGACTGGCAGCTAAGGACATGGTGTGAAGAGGTGTGCTGTCCTGCACACGCCAGATTGCAGGGGATGCAAGGACGAGCAATTTCAAAAACTAGCAGGAAACGGTTGCAGAGGAGGGAAGGGAATGCAGACGAGGTACAGTACCATGCTATTCAGGATGGGGCTGTTCTCATACGGCACCGTTTAGCTAAAGAAGTGAAATAAAAAAATACATAGACGGTGTCGTTTAGAAAGGCAGCAGAAATGTAACCCATCGCGGCAGAATTTCTGTCATTTTCTAATCCTATCCCTGTTTTTTCTATTTCTTCCCAAAACCCAGCCGAGCTCTTCCAATCTTTATCTGCAATTAACTCCCTTATTTCAGTTCTTTTCAATTCAGTCCTGCAAACTTGGGGGGCAAAATCCTTCCTGCGGCAGAATTTTGCGGCAGAATTTTCACTTCATATTCAAACATGAATATCTTGAGCTTTTGATTTAGAAATCAAGCAATTCAAAAACCCAAATTCATCTACACATGTAGGACTACAACTTTCACGAAGGATTTAAGATGAGATAAAATCGTTTTACAGAACAGAATCGGGCAGCAATCTGGTTGGTAAAAAATGGTCTCCTGATTTGATTCAAAAACTGAGGAATGCCGAGCATCCCAATATGACTGAGAGTATAACCTGAGAATAACAATCAGAAAAATCATGACGGAAGCAGAGTTTTTAGTGAAACTCTGGTCAGAATCCTGCTCGCGGCAGAATTCTCGTCAGATATTCAAACATGAATATCTTGAGTTCCTGATATCGAAATCAAGGGATTCGAAAGCCCAAAATCATCTATGCGTCCAGGACTACAACTTTGATGAAGGATTCGAAGTGAGATAAAATTGTTTTACAGAACAGAATCGGACCTAATTTGGAACAAACAAATTGCGGCAGCAGCAGAACCGGGTTTTTTAGTGCCACTTCTGAGGGATTTATTCAACCTTAAAGATCATATAAAAAAGGAATGAATTTAGCATCAAAAGACTCCTAATTAGCCTAAGAATCCTGACAATTTCAGCAGTAGAGAGGAAGGATAAAGAGAGTAGAAGCTAGCTGAAACAGGGTTCGAAATACATTTCTTTCTTCTTTACTTTTGTCAATTTCCTAGCAACCTTGAACTAAACTCCTGCCTTCGATTTAAAAGGGATACACACGATCTCCATTAGCACGTAGAGCTCAAAAAAATGAGTAATAACACCATATTTGAGACCTTTAGCCTTACCCTTTTTATATTTAGAGCCATATGCTCCACACATCTTAGTCTTAGATATAAAAACCTCGTTTATAGGCTTCTTAGCGTGAAGTCGATCTTCTTCAAGCTCGACATGACAAGCAACATCATCAAATGTCTTGATGTTGTCATTGTGGGTAAGGTTAACACACATGTGTTCCCAATTGCTTGGCAAAGAGCGGATAACTGCGTAGACTTGTTGTTCATCAGTCATCTCATGTCCAACACCTTTTAATTCACTGATCATGTTAGACATGACCGTAAGATGCTGCCTCATTGTTTGATTTTGGTGCTTCTTATAACCATCGAATTTGAGGGTTAGCTGACGAAGTCTAGTAGTGGAGGTTCCTCCATACTGAATCTTTACTGTGTTCCAAACAAATTGAGTTGAACGATGCCTTTCAAAACGAAGCATTATATCATTTCTCATGTTGCTCAACATCAAAATGCAAGCTACACGATCCTTGCATTTATAGGTTTGATATGCTTCCATATCAAGCCTGTGTTGAGCATTGTTTCCTTGCTCAGGTTTAGCCATAGGTTGTGTGATTGTTTCCAGCATTTCTTACTCTTCGAGGAGATACTCAATCTTACGATGCCAAACATCGTAATTCTTTTCACTTAGTTTGTCTCCATGGTTCAAATCAATAATAATACTCTTAGATGCAGCCATATTAAGCGTTATTGACAACAATTACAAATATTAGTATCTAGTATAATTTAATTGACATATTTTTCCACTCTATTCTAAATTAAACAAATAATAATTTAACACTTACAATAGAAATGAAAAGAATGTTAAACACTTAATCAATTTCCATTTGTATGGTCTAATTATTATTGAAAATTTAAATGAGTGTAAAATTATATTATTAGTTTCAACTATTAACTCCCATTAATCAGGTTGCAGATATTATCATATATATGCATATAATGTAATTAAAAGTTAAATTACATAAAATATGCAGTTCACAATAAACAACCAATTACAAAAAAAAATACAATATTAAAAATAATAAATTTATGAATTATTTTATATTGTAGGCACATAAGTAGGGTCTTCAATTACATCATCCACTTCATCAAAGCCATCTCCTCCAAGTTCATTCTCTTCAAACCATGGAATGAATTTAGCAGCAGCATCCAAATGACATGTGCTTCCTCCAGTGCGTCGTATACCCTTTTCGGTATACTGACGTTCCCTCTCAAGCAGCATTTCATCTGCCAGATTGTTGAAATCGAAGGATTCCAGCCTAAATTCCAACGATACTCGCACTGACATCCATTCCTCATGCAGAGAATTGAGAATGATTAACATTTGATGTTCCATGTAAAATTCATAAACACCACTCATAGCTAGTCTACTCATCCAATGATACATATAATCAATGTGCTCTTGAATTTTGTGAACAGAATTAAAGGCATAACTCAATAAATGATCAATTTGTTGTTATCTATCCACTACAACAAAATATTCCAAAAAGCACATAAATATTATACTTAATATTTAATTAAAGCATGCATCATCATATATGTTAAAAAAAAACATATAGAAATTAAGAAATTTATTTTAACAGTAAATAAATTGGCACCACAATTTGACAATTTATATTAACAAAAAAAAAATTAATTGTCTTAATATTATTCTTAATGTTAATATATATATATTAACTGCCGAATGGCAGTTACACATATCTTAAAAGATGTGTTCATTCGGGTTTTTTTTCAACTGCCAAATGGCAGTTCCAATTGACTACTGGGATTGTAGTCAATTGAAAATGAAAATATTAACTGCTGAATGACAATTACACATCTCTTAAAAGATGTGTTCTTTCGAGGTTTTTTTTTTCAACTGTCAAATGGTAGTTACTTAATTGCCAAATGACAGTCCAATTAACTACTGCAATTGCAGTCAATTGGAAATGGAAATGGAAATGGCAGTTTCCAATCTCCATTTCCATCATCAATTCACACATGAATTGATAATAGAATTATACAACTACCATGCAGAATGTCTTTTCTAATTAATTATAGAAAAGACAAAGTCATAACTAAATTACTTCATGAAATTTTGTAAATTCAAAATTCTCAATGGAAGTATTCTTTTAACACAAAATTTACATCTATCGTTCATGTAATAACAGATATACTGCATAAAAAAATATTAAAAACCATGGCTCTGTTATCAATGTAGATTGGAAAGGAAAACTTACTTGTAATAATTCGTTTTCTTATTTTTGAATCGATTACTTCAGTGTCATTTCAATTACTAGAACCAAAGTGATATTTCACAGTACGAACGTCTTTATAAATCTTGTTAAAGTAATACAGAGAGTCCAAGATGAGAGAAGAGAAAGAGAGAATGATTATTCAACAAATAAAAACCTTCATATTTATCCATATGGGTTATGTCCCTTTATATATGATTAGAGGAGGCGGTTACTTCCTTTAATAACTCCTCTAATAACTTGGACCAGGCCTATCCATCATGGGCGGACCAGGCCTAACCCAATAACCAACACTAATAAATTTGAACTTTAGTTGGACTGCTTTATTTATAACCCATGCTAAATATCAGTTGCAAATTGAATGCTAGCTAAATCTCTCCATAAGAAATTGTAAAACCGTCATCCAAAATATCAGATTAAAAACATAGTATTTAAACCAACACCATAATAAAAAAAATGCTTGATGTGTCACTTGATATAATTTGCATATCTTTAATATATAAGGTCAATGGTATGATGGTGCTAGTAATATACATGGTGCATGGAACAATTAAACTACAAGCTCTATTTTTTAGAGATTGGCTTTATGCATATTATGTACATTGTTTTGCCCACTCATCTAACTCCATCAATAAGCGGGAAGAGATGCAAGACTATTTTCAAGAGCCTTTTTATAGAACAAAACCAGAAGTAACATTGACTAACTTGGTTAGGATAGTCCAAGATCTAGAGGAGTGCATAGAAGTTATGATTTTCATTTAAAAACTTTGTAAGCAAAGTGCACTATGGTCATAATGGAGCAAGAATGTATTAAGTAAATTTTGAAAGTGATACATTGTAACCATAGAAAACATTTTTAAAATCAAATATTCATATATTTACATCATTTTAGTTGATATTCCTCAAGATAAAAATATTTTTGGAAAATAAACAAACAAAAAAAACCACTTAGAAAGATATACCTAATTGCCTATTTGAACAAAGTGTGATAGCCTATTCAATTACTGATCTTGATTCTATAGAGAAGTTTGAAAAAGTAAAACAACAACTTATATTGATCATAGAATTTAAAAAGAAAAATTTGTTCAAAATTATTGCATTAAGAAAGCTAAAAAAGGCTCGTAAGCTAGTCTACCAGGAAAGAAGCAAAAATGATTAAAGTGAGTTGAGAGAATAAAAAGTACACAATTAGATTGAAAAAAACAGGTGGCTTACAACAGAACACGCTTACACGATGCACTGGTTAGCTAGATCTCCACTCTATAAATAAGCCTGGTTCGTTCTACTTCAAAGCACTCTTCCCTAGCTACGCACTTCTTCCTTCTTTCTATATTTACTGTTTTTGTTTCCTTCTTTCATTTTATTTGTCAATGGAAAGTCGGCTTAAGGCATTGTGGGTGTTGTCCGTGGTGTTGCTGGTGTCAAACTGGCAACACTGGACT
>Ga0307515_10023621_pt1 | contig 10764 bp, 9 predicted proteins | sample 17_EM_MG_FD_194513 | JGI IMG/M metagenome (GOLD analysis project Ga0307515, IMG submission 194513) | Populus trichocarpa ectomycorrhiza microbial communities from riparian zone in the Pacific Northwest, United States - 17_EM | ecosystem: Host-associated > Plants > Roots > Unclassified | place...
CCCCGTAACGATTATACACCCGCTAAAGTGCATAACCCTGGCCTGACTTGTAGGGCTGAACATGGTATGTGTTTGTACACGCCCCCTTACAAGTGCCATTATTACTGTTAAGGGAGGACCCCTAACACTCAGATTACCTGAGAAGCACATCGTTTTGCATTCAGCCTGTTTGGGAGCTCCTGGGAGCTGCTGGAAGGAGCGGTGTGGCTGTTCAGAAAAGCTGAGTCATTGAGTTATGACTTCCGAACCATTTTACATTTTGCTGATGTAGATACATAGATGACAATACAAACTGAATACATGAGTCCTAAAAATCGTTGTAGTAGCTATGATTTCGAGGCGCACCAGCAGCGTTCCCAGACATGATGTTGTTTTTCCCAGACTGCTCAACATCGATTCGAGGTGCTCCCAGACTTGTTGCCGGGGCTAGCAGGCATGTTCTCAGCGCTGCCAGGCTTGTGGTCGGTTCTCCCAGGCTTGTGGTCGGCGCTTCAGTCTGGTGGTTGGGGCTCACAGGCTTGTCGCTGGCGCTCCCAGGTGCTCTCAGTTGCACTCAAAGTTCTCTCCCGCACTCCGAGGTGTTCCCAAACTTATCACAATCACTTCTATGGTACTCCTGTCCAAGTCATCAGCGATCACAGTTACTCTGAAAGCCAGCTAAAATACCCTCCTAGGGTCTGATACTGTCCTGAAATCGACACATCCAAGTTTGCACTCCACATCCTCTCAGACACTTCTGGAGGCTCCCAGAGACTAAAATACATTTTTCTGATGTAGACAATGTAAGTAAGCCAGTTCTGTGGTCCTTAGCGGAATTACACAGCAGCCTTGTGTTAATTTGATAGCGAGACTTATTGCTAGCAGATTCATTGAATATCACATACTACAGTAGAACTGATTTGTGGATGCAATAACCTTGGCCAGTCTTAAGCCTTCAGGGTTAAAGATGCCAGTTATTTCTTACCACATTCACTAAACTAAGGTAAGTGCAACTAGACACATCAACTTCGTTAATCCATGTGACCTGTCAGGCAGGCAATAGCCAGTATGCAAATCAGTGGGACTTCAAGCCATTCTCCCAGTGGGATTGGAACACCTTGGGTACTCCCCGGCCAAAGAGATAGCTCGGCCTAAGCATGGTGTGTCTGATTACTGGAGACATGGGACAATGATATAAGTCCTGTAACTCCCAACTCCCTGGCAGGGATGATACGAGTAGACTAAACTACTTTCAGTTCAATAATACTGCTGTGGTACATCAAGATTAATTGTTGACAGAGCAATGGTGGGCCGCCATGTAAGACTCTGAAGCAGATAAGCCAAATAGCCTATATGGAGAAGGTTGTGTCTCAATTGATTAAGCAATTGGGTTAAAGCACTCCAAGTAACCATGTCAGGTGACGGAGATGTTTCAACTTTCTGAAATATACAAGTTGCGAGATATCTAAGTTGAAGTTACTATTTAATTAAATCTAATTGCGGATGATAGCCCCATTCTTATCAGGAGCTTAACGCTTCAAAACCAATCATGAAATTACACAATAATCTTTGGGATGCGTGGTCCTCAATCATAGAGCCTGGCTTGTAACAAAAAGAGTACTCTACGATATGACAGATGAGATCATAACCAATCTTTGGGCCTAGATTTTGGTAGCCCAAGAAAAGCTATAAAAGAATGACAAAGCCCTGCATTTGGGAGAGCAACCCCACCAGCACAAACGATACCTACCTGCGAGAACGAAGCTGAAATATTATACTTGTTTTCAGTTCATATAATTATTAGTTCAAGTATACTAGTATTATCTATTAGGATTGTATGCGGTTCCCCCGCCCCATGATGGAGCTTAATGTTACGGGGGTGCTTAATCCCAATAATCAATACAACATTTCTTGAATTAAGTACGGCCACCTAATCTAAGAAACTCTTTCTTTCCTCATCTTATCCTCAGATTCAACCTCTTGACCTTCTTCAAGAGCAGTCCTTCCCAGTTCTTCCCAGGTATTATTATTTCTGCCTTGCGTATAGATTACACCTCGTCCAGAAACAAAAGATCTTCTGAAAATTCTTTGAAGAGTACCAAACCGGTAGATGAGTACGAATGGAGTAGATAGCCGATACCATCCAAATGCGTGTAGTGTATAACAATGGCAGAGATGTGGGTTAAATGGTAATCTTTAATACAGAAGATTAGATCTCCGAAGGACTCGACTTTCTTCTGGAGTGCGTATCCGGATTGTGTCAATCTGTTCCCAGGCATAAAACTTGTCCCTGGTATGTTGTAGAGAAGTAATTTTGATAGTGTTTTTAAGAGTAGAATTCATTGTAATAATTTAAGATCGTCTTCGGTGTTCTGATTGTTGACTGCGGATTGCTGCTTGAGCTTGTTCTTCTCATTGCCGGAACAATGTGATCTCTTTATAGTCGTCTTGATGGGTTTGAACACCAATACTTCGACGCTATGACTGTATTGCTATTGATAGCTTATCGCAGTCATGTCATGCCATTTCCGCATGCATCCTGTGATAGGTGCAACGCATCCCAATAGGTTATCGTGTTCATGCAATGTGGTTTCAAAGCATTACGCCCCTGATAAGAAATCAGGCCATCCGTCGCATGATATCAAGTGAGACAATATGCCAGCTCGACCTTGCACTTGGACATCTCGAATTCCATTTGTACGGTAGTTGGAACATCAGCCTATCAACGAAGGCAGTGCTTTATCGCAAATTAATGCCTCAACCAAGAGGCTATTTGGCTTGCGTCATAGATTCAATCAGTGACTAACCAATACTATGCCAATATAGAACATGACGTTGCAATGCATATTAACTCAAACCAATGAGCAGGGTTACTTCAGGCCTGTTATCTTCAGCAAATGTCATTATTCCCTCAGTCACATCATGCTTAGGCCGAGACTACTCTGTTTGGCCAGGGAGTACCCTGATAATTCTTATCCCCGGAGGCAATGAGTCTGAAGTCCCGCGTAATTGCATATTAACTATCAACTGCCCTGTTCCAGTGTCGGAGTAATCTCCAGTCCAATCAATCATGTCCTGCTAGTTGAGATAAAATGAATGTGGTTGAAAACAATGCGCACGGCAGGAGTTAACTCCTGTTGATCTGGCCGCAAGTACCATTATCGCCGTCTAGAAAGAACCCCTAACATCACCCCCTTCTCCAGCATCGGTGACCACAATGGTGCTCCGTCATGTCAAGTAGAAAAGCAAAAGATACCACCCAACGTACCAAAGAAAAATAAACAAATATACAAAATGTAAAAATAAATATAAAAATCATTTTTTCCTTTTATCCTTATACCTCCAGACTCTTCCAATTGAAGGATTCATATCGTTACAATTGTCCAGCAATTCCAACACAGTATTGGCCACATTTTCATAACTCTCCCACCAATTTTCATCGTGTGAATAGCCTTCCCACTTCACCAAATACACATGTCTTTTGGGGTTGTCAACAGTTGCTCGGCCTGCAATTATCAATTCCAGCACCCATCCTACATCGTCTGCCTCCACTTTGACAACTTGCTTCTAAGGATCTTGTCCTCAATATTGTTCCAGTAAGTAGATGTTGAAAGTTGGATGTATTTTCCAAGATGCAGGCAATTCCAATTTGCAATAGCGTTGATTCTTTCCCACTGACACTACTTCGAAAAGCCCATTCATCTTGTCTTCCATGTTCTTCCATTGGTGCTTTGCTCGAATGTTCTTTCCATTTAGCATTTCTATTAAATGGCTCCACAGATTTCCTTTTTATGTTGGAAATCTTTCTTGATTGCCGTTACATCAGCAAATTGTATATCGGTCCGGAAGCCACACCCAATCCTCGCAGACACTCCGCCCGACCTCACCAGTGCTTCTAACTACTTCCAGATGCTCCCAGACCCCACTAGAGCTGAGCAAAGAGCTCTCAGACTCTCCAAGAGCAGTCTACGTCAAATCTCGTAGCATCCTGATTGCACCTCCATAACTGCAGGTGCTTTCAGGAGCACCTGAGACTGCTCGTGTGCATTCAGGATGCTACGAGATTTGACGTATAGAATAGTCAAATTTTGGAGCTCCTGAGACCTCTGCGTAGATCTGTGGGAGACTTCAAGCGCAGGTGAGACCGCTGGGCAGCTCTCTGGGAGACTTCGAGAGCAGCCGAGACCACAGCGCAGCTCTGCGGGAGACTTGGTGCTGGATTCTCACAGCAGTGGTTCTTAAATAACCACAAGGCATTTTGTCTTGTCATATTGGTCTTTGTTACAGTCTCAAGATTTGCTACATTATTATATGGCATGCATTATAGAAGTCTATCTATATATATACATACGGTCAAACTGGCTGCAGATGGTAAGTTGAGCATAATCGGAGGAGCACCTGGACCCGCCCATTGAGAGATCATAGAGATGCACCAATTGGAGGCTGTTGTGGTGAAACAATGAGGCTAGAAGGCAGAGAGCCTACGATCAACACTCCGCAATACCTCTCGCGACATCCATATGGAATTTATGCGAATGAGCAGTTCTTGGCTCGAGCAGCATAGGAATCAGGTGAGAAGATAAGATCCTACCCGGCATTGAGGATCCACGCAATTGCGTTGATCCACCAAATCTCCGACAGAGTGAGTGAGACCAAAAGTTGGGAAAGATAGACTGTGTATTTTCATTGTATGATAAGTTGAGATGGAAATGATAGGATGTCTATCTACTCTGGGGTCTGCCAGATATATACTCCCCGTGACTCTGTCCACCTCCGTTACCCCTGTATCTCCGTAGCCCCTCCGTCGCTGCCTCAAGATGTACTTAGAGGCCGTGATCGAGTGGTTTTGGGGATGCACTTGGAGACAGAGATCGAGTGAACTCAGAGATGCACAGGGAGGCCGGGATCGAGCGGGTTTCGAGATGAATTTGGAGACCAAGATCGAGTGAACTGAGAGAGGCACTTGGGGTCCGGGATCGAGCGTGTGTGGAGATGCATTTGGAGACCGAGATCGAGTGAACTCACAGATGCATTTGGAGGCCTTAAGCTGGCGAGTTTGGAGATGCACTTGGAGGGCATGATCGTGTGAACTTCGAGGAAGTAATTCAGCAAGTTTGGAGATCCACTGGGAGGCCATGATCGAGTGAGTTTGGAGAGGCACTTGGAGGTCATGATCGTGCGAATTTGGAGGCCGTAATCGAGCAAGTTTTGACATGCACTTAGGGGCCGTGATCGAGCGAGTTTGGAGATGCATCTGGAGGCCATGATCGAGCGAGATTGGAGAAGTACTTGGAGGTGGTCAATCTGGAGGCGGTAGTTTGGGAGGGAGGGAAGACGGGAGCTGAGACTCTATTCATTGGTTAATTTGTAATTGTGGGAATGTAGAGTGTTAAGTACATTCGCCGAGAGATGAGAAACTAGACGGGAGCGGGAGATCGATGATCAGGGAATGATGCAGTACTCGGTGTATGCTGTACTCGGTGATGACTCATGATCATGGCATGGAGAGATAGAGAGGGATGACTTAACTTCGTGTTCTGAGGTGATGGTAGAGTTGAGGGCAAGAAAGAGAGAAATGAGAGGAGATGTGGGAAATCATCATGGGAAACTGGGACTTACGAGGATTTCGTATGCGAGTCAATTTACCATCCCCAATATGGCAGGTATGAGTCCCGATCCGGCGCATAATATAACCGATACGAGGTCTTCTAACCTCAATCAGGCAAGTCATACTCCATATTTCTCCTATCCACTTGTATCCTCCATATCATTCCCATCTTCCTCCCCCATCTCTCTGTTTCTCGTCCACAACTCTACAATCATCGCAGAACACAAAGTTGCATCATACCTTTGCATGTCTCAATGCCATGATCATGAGTTAACACCGAGTTGTAGCATATACTGAGTGCAGCATACACCGAGTGCAGCATACACCATGTGCAGCATACATGGAGTACAGTATACACTTCAGATTGTCAGTCGTCCCTTCATTCTCACGATTACATGTTGACCCCTGAATGTAGCTTTAACTTCCAGTGTGCCTCCCTGCACAGATCGACTACCACCAGCCAGTTCTGCATAAGAGCTCCACAGATGAAGGCACCTCGTCAGATTCCCATGGTTTTCAGTAAACTAGCCGATGAATAGAGTCGCAGCGCCAGGCGCACCTCCCATCGACCGCCTCCAGATCGACAACCTCCAGATCAACCACCTCCAGATCAACCACCTCCAGATCAACCACCTGTTAGGGGTTCTCTCCTAATAGCGGTAATGATACATGAATGGATTGCAGCAAGTACATGTCCCTATTCATTTGAGAATGATGAACATATGCAAAACACCTACTTGTGGAACATCATCATCGTAGTCAGCCGAGTAGTCCTTAGTGCGATTATACTCGGGCCGCATGTCGATCAATTAGTCATAAGGCACGCCCTGACTAGCGGATTCAATTTTGATGATGCAATTATGTCGCCATGACTGGGAAGTGAAAAATCTTCAGCAGTGCGCATAATTATTGACCACACCTTCAATATCTTATCTAGCGGGATAACACAGAGTTAACTTGTGCTTACGCAGAATTACGTGTGCAGCAGACGATAACGCAGTATGCAAGCAAGTGGGAATCTGCAAGCTCACAGGCTCAGCGGTGAGAACGCCTTGCGGCTATCTCCGGTCGACGGACGGTCAAGACCTAAGCATGCGGTGTCTGAGGGATTATTGGCATTGGCTAATGATAAGAGGCCAGAAGGGACCCTGCTCATTAGATTGAGTTAGTATGCATCGCAACGTCATACCACTTTAATAATACGAGGTATGCGTGTCATAATCTACATTGGCAGAGTATTGGTTGGTCGCCGATTAAATCTCTGACGCAATGCTGAATATGCGTATCTGAGAAGAGGCAATTAATAGCGACCAGCTATTAAATTATATTGCGATAAGCGCTGAGAAGCCTATGAGTCATCAGACGTTCCAACTAATGAACGAACGGGCAGCGAGATGTCTAAGTTGAAGTTACTAGTTGTCATATTATGTGCGAGCGATATCATGATATGAGGATGGCCCAAGGTGGGGGCATAATGCCTTAAAACCACTCATACATAAACACGAAATTCAAGAGGGAATTTGTGGCATTATCAATGAGTCACTCAAGCTGACTTGGCGATAACCTATCATTCAATCTATGTGTCATGGAGTTAATCCGAAGGCAAGCTTGACCTGAGAATCCTACTATATAAAGACTCGCATTGTCCCCCGACAATGAAAAGAACCAAGCTCGAGCAGCAATCCACACTCAGACATTACAAGCGAAGAACACCTTACAATATTATTAAGAATTCTATCTAAGAAACCTGTGCCATTACTTCCCTACTTCACTTACGGGAGTAGAGTCTATATGTGTTCGTTGAAACTGACACAATCTCAATACGCACATCAAGTGGTCGTTGAAACTGTTGGCGAACAAATAGCATACTTCAACGAGCAGCGTTTAATCCACATCTGCCGCGTTCTTTCATTTTACGTAAATATATTAAGTATCGAATACGACGTTCACAGTTACATCACTACTGGGTTGTTGCCCTTCGAAGAATTCTCCGAAGAGCGACTTTGGACGGACGAGGAGGAGTGGTGAGCTCTTACTAGAAGAACTAGATAAGAGGTTGAGTCTTGGGAAAGACGAGGAGAGAAGGTTTAGATAGGCGGCTTCATTTAGTCTAATAAATGTTGTATTGATTATTGGGCCTAAATATCCCCGTAACACCACCTCCTGATCAACCACCTCCAAGTACTCCTCCAATCTTGCTTGATCACAGCCTGCTAGTGCATCTCCAAATTCGCTCGATCACAGCCTCGGAGTGCATCTCTATGTCCACTCGATCATGCCCTCCAAGTGCATCTCCAAACTCGCTCGATCCCAGCCTCGAAGTGCATTCCCAAACTCATTCGATCAACAGCCTCCAAGTGTATCTCCAAATTTGCACGATTACGTCCTCCAAGTTCACACGAGCATAACCTCCAGGTGCAACTTCAAACTCACCCGATCACAATCTCGGAGTGCATCTCTAAGTTCACTCCAGCTGGGCCTCCAAGTGCATCTCCAAACTTGCTCGATCACGACCTCAGAGTGTATCTCTGAGTTCACTCAATTGGCATTTTCAGGAGCACCTTGAATTGCCCTCAAGCACCGCCTGCAGCCAGTACAGATATACTGTGTGTCGATGGGTAGCTATATAGATACATAGATACATTGATACGTTGATACATAGATACACAGATGAGAATACAAACTGAATACATGAGTTTTAACAATTATTGAATGTTAAGTAGTAGCTATGATTTCCAGGCACACCAGCAGCATTCCCAAAGATGCTATTTTTCCCAGACTGCTCAACTGTGAGTCGAGGTGCTCCCAGACTTGTCGTCGGCGCACCCCGACATGTCACCGGTGCACCCAGACTTGTCGCCAGCTTACGAAGACTTGTCGCTGGCGCTCGCAAGTGCTCCCAGGTGCACTCAAAGTTCTCTCCGGCGCTGCGAGGAGTTCCCAAACTTATCCCAATCACTCCCCTGGTACTCTTGTGCCTGTCATCAGAGGTCTCAGTGACTCCAAAGGCCGGCCGGAATGCCCTCCTAGGGTCTGATACTCTCCTGAAATTGACGCATCTAAGTTTACACTCCACATCCTCTCAGACACTCCTGCAGGCTTCCAGTGACTAAAATACAGTGTGCTGATGTATCGAGGTTTCAAGTTGAGTGTTTGATTTCCTAACCACTTCCTGCATATAATGTCCATAAATTTCCGACGGTGGATTTCTGCACTGTAGATCTGTAGGCCAATATGTGCATAGTTCGAATCCATAATTGGCTTAAAAGGGAGAAATCTTCGTGGTTGAATTTTTCCAATTGTTATATGTGTATTTGGCCATTGCTAACATGGATGCCCAGTCGTTCTGTTCGTAATTGCAATACGACCTTCAGTATGGTTCAATCACTTGGTTTATCCGTTCCATTCGCCCGTCAGTGTGAGGATAACAGGCCGTACTCATACTTCGTTTAAACCCCACGAAGTTTTAAAGATCTGTGAAATATTGCCCTGTACAGGTTCCGTCTCGTTCTGAAACTGCATTCTCTGGACACCCATGATATTTCCAAATGTTTTCCAGATACACTCTGGCTACCATAGGTGAATATTGCTTTTTAATGGGAAAGAAATAAGCCATTTTTGTAAACCTGTCAACTACTACCAATATCATTGTTGCTCTGTCTGATTCTGGTCAATCGGTAATACAATCCATACTCATATGCGTCCCGGGTTTACCTGCTAATTCCAAGGGATGAAACAATCCATGCTTCGCATATCTCGGGCTTTTCGTTCTCTGGCAGGTGTCACATTTGGTATAAAATATTCTACTTTCCGTTTCCATATGTTACGGGGGTGTTTAGATCCCAATAACTAATACAATATTTATTGGATTAAAGTACAGCCGCCTATCAAATCTCTTTCTCTCCTTGTCCTTCCCGAGACTCAACCTCTTGCCCGTCTTGCAAGAGCTATCTCTTCGTTCAACTGAAGACGTACTGCCGCGTCCGCTAACTCGGGCAAATTGAACGGATGCCAATTCCCGTCACCAATGTAGACAAGGATTAGGTTTCCTCGTCGAACAACCAATCCTCGGAAAATTCCTCGAATGGTTAAAGTCCGGTGTTGAGATATCTCAGCACCAGGTATTCGATACCTTAGTGTCGACAGAAAAGCGTAACCGCAGCATAGATGTGGGTTAACCGGTGCTCTGCCAACTCGGAAAGCAACCTCCCGAAACTCTCGACTTTCTGTTGCAGTGCGTACTCGGCAGCCGTATACCGATGTCCAGGCATACAGGGCCCAGTCTCGTGTATGAATGAGGGAAGTAATGGTTTAACAGATGGATAGATAAATAGATAAATAGATAGATAGAATTCTTAATAATATTTTAAGATCGTCTTCGGTGTTCTCTGAAAGCTAATGTGTTCGCTGATACTCCTCAAATAACCGCGTCCACCACTGGCTCTTTATAGCCGTTATTCTTTTCAGCATGATAGTGCTTATCTCGAGCTCGCTCTCTCAGCGCCCGACAATAAACCACCACAACACCCTCAGGTAATTGTGTTGCTGCAACGTGGTTTGAAAGCTTATGCTCCTGATAAGAATCAGGCCATCCGTCGCTCAATATCAGCTCACCCTTACTTAATCTCAGACATCTTTTGGAATCGTACAAGTCAGTAGCTGGAACATCCACCAACCATAATGATGATGCTTATCGCCTAATAAATCCCTCATGCAGAGATGATTTACTTGCGTCATAGATTTAATCGGCGACCAACCGATACTATGCCAGCGTAGATTAATGACGCGTAAGCTCGTATCCCATACGAGGTTTCATTGCGATCCAGACCATATGTGTCACCACATGGTGCTCGCTCTAGGCCCTAGGCCTACGTCATTTGATCCCTCAGTTACGTCAAGCTAAGGTCGAGACTTTTCTTCGAGACCGGAACGTGCTTCCCGGGTCCCAACCGTTACGGTCAGGGGAGAAGAGTTCTCTTAATCGCTTTTGACTATCAACTGCTGTGCGTGATTACCACGCATATCCCGCATAGTTTCCAGGGTGTGAACAAAGCGCCCCTGCTTTGCGCGACCAACATGAACTCCCGCTAAAGAGCATGTTGCTGACCAACTTGGTTCCCACATGCACAGGTGTTATGCATATCTTAGATATGTATGCATCTTGTGGTTTGAATCAA
>Ga0307515_10023622_pt1 | contig 10764 bp, 13 predicted proteins | sample 17_EM_MG_FD_194513 | JGI IMG/M metagenome (GOLD analysis project Ga0307515, IMG submission 194513) | Populus trichocarpa ectomycorrhiza microbial communities from riparian zone in the Pacific Northwest, United States - 17_EM | ecosystem: Host-associated > Plants > Roots > Unclassified | place...
TGATCCCGCCTTTTGCATCCTTCAATCAGTTGGTTGTCTGCTGCGTGGTAAATTTGTATTCCCATTTAGACCGTTTCAATAGCAAGATGCCAACAAGCCAGGAGAGGTTGCATCGCTGCCGGAAGATTTTTCAATTAGGGGCAAGGTAATCACGAGGAGAGTACTACCCGAAACCATTTTGCTTTGTATGATTCATTGAACCGACAGGGTTTGTTTTATTGGCCTGACACGGTTGTCCTTACAGACCGGAATGCTTTGGGTAATCTGCGAGGACACAGACCACGGTCACGGTTGGCGGTGAAGGCCACCGCATAGATATTATTGTATTGGTTTTTGCGCCACAGGAAAGCAGGATCATGGCAATAAATGTTATTGGCGCACTACATGATGAATGCAACAAGGAGATGAGCGTTTTCTTTATGTAGATAGAATCGTACTGTATAACCAATGAAGGAATTCAACTGATTAGTTATCTCTTTCTTTTTTGTGATTTGCTGCCTGGAGCACGTTTAGGCGCAAGTTTCCGATAGCCAAAAGAACTCAGTCGTTTTTCGCTGGGTGATGTGGCTCTGATTTCCGTTATTATTTTTTTGATTTCTTTTTTCCCGGAAGGGCTTAAATCAGCAGCATCTGATTTGTCATAACAGGTTAAGTACCACAGCTCATTGTCTTCACTCAAAAAGAAGAAAATGATTCTTGCTCCATACGATTTTGATGCAGGCTTATCCGATATCTCCAACCTATATTTGAATAGACCACTTCCAAGATCATCAATATGTGGTTGATTTTTGAAAGAGGAAAGCTTTTCAATATCCTTCCTCATTTGTTTTAGGTCGTCACCAAAGGAAGGGTATACCTTTTTTATTTCTTTAGCTCGCCTGATGAATTCATCAGTAGGGTAGTGGCTAAAGCTCATCCATTAGCGAGTCGAAATCCTTGCCTGGATAATTGCCTTTCGATTTTCTGGATTTTACCTCTTTCAAAGCTGCGGCAATTGAACTGGTGGCGTGGGCCTGTTTGGTTTTTCTGGCAGTTAAAATTTTAGCAGCAGTACGTTTTTTAACTGGTGCAGGTGGATACTTCACCACCACCACAGCACCGGAGGGTACATTTATAAAATACCCCTTTCTGCCATCTTTCAGCACAACTCTTTCCGGCTTAATGATCTTTTCTGTTAACTGAGGCATATTCAAAGGTATAAAATAACCTAATTAACGACCAGTTTTGAAGCCAGTTTCACGAACGAAAACTTCTTGCACCCGGTGTGTCTTCAGCGTGTATTATCAATGCGCCACAGGAAAACAGAATCATCCGGGATATGATTCGTTACTCATCTATTCCCGGATTGAGAATGGGGATGATTTTATTAACGATGTGATTAGGAAAACCCTGGTTGTTTTTGCCGGATTCTGGCGAAAGTGAAAGTCTTAGGCAAGACTTAGGGAAGACTTAGGTCATCCTTAGGGAAGATTTAGCTGTATTTACTTCTGATTATTCTTTCTTTAAACCCTGCCAGACGCTCTCTCTTTTTGGGAACGAGAGGGGAAGGGTGCAGGCTTTTACCGGGTTGCTTTTCTTCTTTTCTTTTCGGCTATAGAAGTTACCGGTTACAGGATACAAGTTGCAGTAGCCGAAGCGTTGCAAAACTGCACTCAGGTAAAAGCCGAAGATTTCAGTATATTTAGAATAGGCTAAAAACATTTTTTTGGTCACAGCAGAGAATGTTGGATGACTTATGACCTAATATCCAGGTATTACCGACTATTATAAACTGACAATATGATTCTTACAATAGAGATTACAGACGAACAGCAAGAAAGAATTTTATTGCTGAGTGAAAATCACTTTAACGACTTAAAATCAAAAGATATTTCACCTGCAAGTTTGACTAAAACTATTTCAGCATTTTCAAATTCAGTTGGAGGTGACTTGTATATAGGTATCGATGAAAAAGAAGAAGGCGATCAAAAGATACGCATATGGAGAGGCTTTATTGACGAGGAAGAAGCAAATGGACATATTCAAATATTTGAGCAGTTGTTCCCACTTGGTGATTATTACTCCTACACATTTTTATCAAATCCATCATCAACTGGGGTGGTACTGCAAGCATCAATCAAGAAAAATCTTCATATCGTAAAAGCTTCGAATAACCATATATACAAAAGACGCTCTGCTCAAAATCTAAAACTGCTAACAGATGCTGAAATTAAGAGACTTGAACTTGATAAAGGACTAGCAAGCTTTGAAGATATAACTTTAAATATTCCATTGGAAACAGTTACAGATTCAATTGTGATTTATGAATTTATGATTGAGGTTGTTCCAACGATAGAGCCTTTGCCTTGGCTAAAAAAACAGTTATTAATAAGAGACAACCATCCAACAGTAGCAGCAACATTGTTGTATTCTGAAATTCCACAAGCTGCACTTCCAAAACAAAGTGGAATAAAAGTTTATAGGTATAAAACAAAGGCAGAGGAGGGAACAAGAGAAACACTTGTTTTTGATCCGATTTCTATTGAAGGAGCAATTTACTATCAAATTTATGAAGCAGTTAAAACAACAAAAAGGATAATTGAGGAAGAAAAAGTTTTAAGAGAAACAGGGCTCGAAGATTTGCAATATCCGGACAAAGCTTTACATGAAATTGTAACTAACGCTGTTTTACACAGGGATTATAGCTTAGCATCAGACATTCACATCCGAATATTCGATAATCGAGTTGAAGTTTTAAGCCCGGGTTCTTTACCAGGTCATGTAACGGAAATGAATATTCTTAATGAGCAATTTGCTAGAAATGGTAATCTTGTTCGCTTAGTAAATAAATTTCCTGATCCACCCAATAAAGATGTTGGTGAGGGATTAAATACTGCATTTAATGAGGTCAGTGATTTAAGACTTAAAAAGCCAGTGATTAAAGAACTTGAGAACGCAGTATTAGTGACAATCAGTCATGAACCTTTAGCCTCGCCAGAAAAAATAGTAATGGATTATTTAGTTAATAATGACGAAATCCATAACAGTACAGCAAGAGAGTTAACGGGTGTTAGAACCCCTGATTCAATGAAAAGTATTTTTTATAAAATGCAAGAGAAAGGTTTGATTGAAATGAATCCCGACCCTACCAAAAAAGGAAGAAATTCTACTTGGATAAAAAGGCGATAACAACTGATAGCGAAATGTGCAGTTTATATTTGTCTTTGGGTTTCATACAAAATCTACATAAAGATATTTTCGAACGCCTGTGAATAGGATTTCAATTGAAGACACTAAGACCAGAAAACGAAGCTTTCAAGAAGGGTCAACTTATTGAACTCGGAACTGAGCAAGACGGCTCTATGTAATAAAGACTTAAAAGTACGACATCTTGATTATAAGATTTGACATAAGAGCAACAGCTATTTTTTCAAACCTTAATTGCTCAAAGCAAGTCTCTACTTAATGATCGTGGTGGACTTAGTAAAGTTGAAAGGGGGAAGTATGATTAATCCTAAGGCAGCCTTACTTGATAGATTTGTTAAATGTTCTCGTATGTAAGGAAAGATTATTGCGGCACCATTGACTCTGCCAAAGTTGTCCATGTCCAAAGCATTTGTTCCAATCTTTTCAAAAACCCCGGCCATTTTTATCTTAGACATAACTTGGTTCTTGTTACCTACCTTCTGAGAATAATCTAAAGTTTCAGTTACATAAACTGTGTTCTGGTTTACTTGTACATTGACATCTATATTTACAATACTTTCGACTTGATGAGGATCAAAACTCACGGTGACCTCTCTACTAAAAGAGGACTCCATCAAGAGGAGGTTGACAATTTTAAATCCGGAGTCAATTTTATTCTTTTCAATTTCCATGTTTATGCTGCCATTGCGTATGTATTTTCTCCAGCAGTAATATGAGATTCCTTCATGATACTAGAAAAGATTGGAATAGACCCCAAATTTCCGTTAGAATATTTAATGGATTGACTATCCAAAGCGCTTAATCCATTTTGTGGTAAATCGATAACAACAGGATGCGATTGATATATAATATAATCCTGATTCTTATTATTTAAAACAGAGACTTTGTGCTCGATCCTATAAGAGTTATGCTGGTTATAGTCAAACATATTACCTTTTTCAGAGTAATCGGAAGTTTCAATTCCAACAATAGAATTCTCAGAAAGAAAGCAAATATTTTGATTTGGATATTTATCTATAAACTCAAATGTAATTTCTTCCTCAAGCCTTTCAAACTCATCATTATTATTAAAAGCTGAACTCGGAACAACCTCTATGAAATGAGTATTAGATGCAGTATGATTCTCATATCTAACCTTAAGTTCCGGAATTGCTATAACTAATTCTTTTATTTTTAGAATAATCCAATCCTTTGATATCATGTTTTATAAATTGCTTTTAGATGCTTTATAATTATTTCGTTAAGATCAAGCGAATTTTTGCTTTTGCTCGAGTCTGACAATACATTACTATAATCTGACTCAACTCTCAGCTTTTTGAGTTGGTTGATATTGTTATTAAAAGTCTTATAATCCTTCCCATCTTCTCTTAGTGATATCGTTAATCTATTAATCAAATACTCATGAGTGCTTTCTGGTGATGTCTTAATTTCATCTTCAACTTCGCTAGGTGTTTTAGGTGATTCTTTTATAATTATGTGTTTCACAATTTGTAGACAAGCATAATATGCTGAGTGAATTGCTGATGGGTAAAGATTTCTACTGTGAAGCAGCCGAGCCGCTTCAGTATTAGTTTCAGACTTGTTTTTAAGATGTGGCACTTTAAAAACGGATGCAAATGTACGAGGTACTTTCTAAAGTTTACTGATAAACCTATAAATTCAGATCCAAGTTCGTTTCCGCTCTTAAAAGGCCTTATTTGAGGGCTGTTTGAAGGAGTGGGAAAAATTCTTACACTTGAATTCTAAATATTATTTCATTTTGGGCCTTGGTGGCTTTTGGGGTATCGGAATACTTGGAGAACCTCTTTCCTGTCTTGTTGGAGGAGCAACTGGGCGGGAAGGCTGGGCGGGTTTATCTTTACTCATGATGGCTACGCAGTAATAATTTGATAAATGACTAGCATGAAGATAATAAATAAACTTAAGATAAGCCAGAGCTTTGATCTGTGGAGAAATTCTGCACGTTGATCATTAATTGTACAATTGAGATCACTACTATCAGTATACCATTTTGCTAAATCTTCGTCAAAGGAAATGTTTACTTGTTCTTGCAATTCAACCGAATTCGCATTTGGATTAAGCCCTCGATGATATTCTATCAATTTGTCATAATGTGCTTTAATTATCTTTGCAGTTGGCAAGACATCGTATTTTCTCCCAAAGCCGTAAAAAACTTTTACTAAATAAAATATTGAAATCCCGATTGTCAGCACACATACCGAAGAACCAGATTTCAAAAACGTCCAAGATCCTTCAACTTGAAATACAAAAGCTGACCATCCACCTATCAAGAGAGCAAGGATTGTAATTGGCAAACCGATAACATTATCGAAATTATTTCTTCTGAACTGTTCATATTCATATCTGCCTTTCAGGATCTCGATTAAAGATGATTTATCCATATTATTAATATACTCTTATTCCAAGAAGGAAGACCATCAATAACTCTCTGCGCGGTTCTCACTCTTTTGTATAGACAATGTTTATATCAAACTCATGTTAGCGGTGCTATCTATTTGACACCAAAAGTTCGCGAACATTAACCTGAAAGGCATCTGAGATTTCCACCAGTGTTTCGAGCGATGGCTGCATATCATTAGTACACCAACGCGAAACGGTAGTTGTGTTTTTTCCAAGTTTATCAGCTAACCATTTATTTGTCCGGCCCTGCTCAACTAATACAATCTTAATACGGTTAATTGCCTTTTTAGCCATTTTGATGCTTTTGTAATAAAATAAAATATCCGATTACATCAAATATATGGCCTGAATATCAATTCGTTACGCAGCCTAATACGACTTTAAAATATCTTATTACACTATTTATATATCGTATTAAGATTATTTATTGTAGTTTTAAGATAATATTTGATAGCGTATAGCGCTATTGATTATTGTTATTAAACTCAAAATATGCGTTTTCCCTCCATAGAACTGACTTTCAAAGCACAAGGTGTTTTACAGCAGCTGACCAGAAAATGAAAACACAGTTGCCCGCCATCACCTCACCGGAATTTCAGTCGGCTATAGCCGGGTTGGTGAAGGAGATTGCGCCCGCAGCCATTGTCTGTTTTGGGTATTCGTCTTCGATGGTCAGCCACCGCAGCTGCTTTTATACTGCCTCATCGGAGCAGCATCACTACGATTTGCTTATCGTGCGGTCGTACTCCGATGGGCACAAGGAGGGTGAGGTGATCGACCTGGTTAAGAAGCATTTTGCTGCAGAGATATCTTTAAATGTACTTGCGCATAGCGCAACCTCGGTGGTGGAGGCGCTGCGTGGGCGCCATCCGTTCTTCTGCCGTGTGTTCAGCGAAGGGGCGGTGGTACATCAGTCGGAAGCCTTTCAGTTTGATATCGGAGATAATGATGAATGTGATGCGGAGCGGGATCGCACGAAGACTACCCGTGAATGCACGCGTTCGTTTGAACTGTCGGAGAACTTCCTTGCCCTCGCTTCGGATGCGCTGGGCAGCGGCACGCACGATGTGGGTGTGTTTCTTCTTCACCAGGCCATGGAGCAGTTGTGCATTGCCTCCATTGCCGCGCATCTTCAATACCGGCCTACCACGCACAGCACTGTGCGGTTGATTGCATTGGTGGGCTGCTACCTTCCGCAGGCGCGCAACCTGTTTCCGCGCAGTACATCGGACGAGCGTGAGCTGTTTGATTACCTGCACAAGGCGTATTCGGATGTGCGGTATAAGGCAGGCTACCGGGTGCCTGCGCATATCGCTTTCTCGCTGCTGGAGCGTGTGTACGAATTTCGTAACCTGATTGAAGAGCGGTATAAAAAAGAATTTGGGAGTAGGGGAGAAGCAGGAGCGGATGAGGGCTTCGCTTGTGTGTGAATCCGATTTTAATTTAAAATATCCTGCATGATTTTCCCCTGATCCTCTGTGTCCTGGCAGACCGGAATGCTTTGTGGTCTGTGAGGACACAGTCCACGGTTGGTAGAATTTGGGAGTGGGGGAGAAGCAGGAGCGGAGGAGGGCTTCGCCCGTGTGTGAACCGGATTTTAAAATGCCCTGCTTGATTCCCTGATCGCCCGGTCTGTGTCTTTGCAGACTGGAATGCTTATTAAGTAGTGGTCTGTGAGGACACAGACTACGGTTGGTAGATTGGGTGACTCGACTGTACGCAAGCCAAAAACTTTCGCTTAAAACACAAAATTTTACATTCCGTAATTTGTGTTATACATCCCGTTTACTGTGTTAATTCACCGTGGTTCGTCAATCTAAATTTGTAGTGTAAATAATTCAAAAACACTTAAAATTTAAAGACATGAAAAAAGTAGCATTAATCACAGGAGCAAGTTCAGGAATGGGAAAATCAACAGCCAACCTATTGCATAGCCAGGGCTATACAGTTTATGGAGCGGCAAGACGAACCGATGAAATGAATGACCTGAAAGCAAAAGGAATGGGCGTAGTAGCACTTGACTTAACCCATGACGCATCAATCGTTGAAGCCGTAACTACTATTCTCGACAAAGAAGGCAGAATAGATATTTTAGTAAACAATGCAGGCTATGGTTCTTATGGCGCTGTTGAAGATGTACCACTTGACGAAGCAAGACGGCAGTTTGAAGTAAATCTTTTCGGTATGGCAAGATTAACACAGTTGATATTACCGACTATGCGTAAGCAAAGATCGGGTAGAATCGTAAATATCTCATCGATGGGTGGTAAAATTTATACACCACTGGGTGCCTGGTATCACGCCACGAAACATGCTGTTGAAGGCTGGAGTGATTGTTTGCGTTTAGAGCTGAAGGAGTTTGGAATAGATGTAGTAGTGGTTGAGCCAGGAGGAATAAAAACTCCCTGGGGCGAAATTGCGGCAGAAAATTTAAAGAAAACTTCAGGCACAGGAGCGTATGCCAGCTTTGCTAATAAAGTAGCAGCCAATTTTAAGAAAACGTATTCCGGAAATCAGTTGACTGATGTGGATATACTCGGGCAGACTATTGTAAAAGCTGCCACCGACAGAAAACCAAAAACCAGATATGTAAAAGGCTATATGGCAAAACCAGCAATAGCAATCAGAAAATGGTTTGGCGACAACGTGTATGACAAAATAATCATGAGCCAGATTAAGTAGCTTAAGACTGGCCAAACTGAACACGACATTTTAAAATAAATGGAATTAAAATTTCAAAGTGTAATGAAACAATATCATACATCCATACAAATCAGTGGTACGCTAAATGAAGTTTGGGAAGAGCTAACTAACTTTAAGAATTATCCCGACTGGAATCCTATTGTGGGCAAATTGGAAGGAGAAATGAAAGAGGGCAAGAAAATTTCCACTTATATTGTTCCTTTAAAAGGGACATATTTTCCTGTCTTATTAAGTTATAATAAAAACATGGAGCTGCTTTGGCAGGGGACACTGGGCGCAAAGTTCCTGATGGCAGCCAAACATTATTATCGCCTGAAAGCAATCTCAGAAACCCAAACCGAATTGCAGCATGGAGAATACTTCACAGGTCTTTTTTCATACTTCTTATCAAAGACTTTTGTTTCGACAATGCAAACCGCTTTTGAACAACATAACATTCTTTTGAAAAAACGTATTGAAAATGGCAGATAAAATGAAACAAGACGTTAATAACATAAAGTCAATTAGCCAACTGCACGAGATTTCCGGATTTGGCAAACCCACCCATCCGTTGATCAGCATTATTGATGTTTCGAAGTGGGCAATTCCAGAACAATTTGTTGGCGTAAAATTCACATCGGAATTATACACTATTGGTTTAAAAGATAAAAGCTGTGGTTTGCAATACGGAAGAAATACGTATGATTTTAATGAAGGCGTATTATTTTTTACTGCACCCGACCAGGTGCAGTCAGTATCAAAAGCACAGGAATTAGATGAAATACAGGGATGGATGTTGTTTTTCCATCCCGATTTAATTCGCAATACGCCATTAGGCCAGACCATAGAAGATTACAAGTTTTTTACTTATGATGTTCATGAAGCCCTTCATTTGTCTGATGCAGAACAAAAGACGATCACCGATTGCAAGTCGATGATTCAAAATGAAATTTCAGAACGAATAGACAACCATAGTCAAACCGTAATTGCATCTTTTCTGGAGTTGCTATTGAATTTGTCAAGGCGTTATTATGAAAGACAATTCAACACCCGGTCGGCACAAAATTCTGATGTTGTTAGCCAATTTCATACGTTACTGAGTAGCTATTTTAAAAGTGGAAAATTTGCGGAAACAGGAATGCCATCAATAGAATACTTTTCGGACAAAATTCATCTTTCAGGAAATTATTTGAGCGACTTGCTGAAAAAAGAAACGGGATACGCTATTAAAGACCACGTAAATAATTTTATCATCGAAAAAGCCAAAACCTTATTGCTTAGCGAATCTGAAACGGTTAGCAGTATTGCATATAATTTAGGATTTAACTATCCACATTATTTCAACCGGTTATTTAAAAGTAAAACAGGGCTGACGCCACAAGAATATAGAAAGTTGAAATAGTAGTGTAAATCATGAATTTTAAGAAAGGCCTACGTACGACTCTTATCTTTTAACCTTCGGTTTATAGTTGAACGGCTGGCGTAGAAATTCATGTTTTTCAAACAGATTACGTAATTCCCAGGCATCGTGCGCCTGCATGCTGTAGGTATCTCCATCTTCATCGCGCCAGGTAATGTAAATTGCCGGAAGATCAACGAACGGCTGCCCCAACCGTTTTACTATTTGTATCTCATCCTCTTCGAAGTTGGCATTACTGAAAGAAAGTTCATTATCGATCTGGTAGGTACGTTTCTCTCCTTTGCCTTTAATCAACAGCAAATGTGCCGATGGCTGAGGGATGATCTTATTTGCTTTGATGATACCGGGCAACCGATGAATTTTTACTTTATACAATCCGGGTTCGAGCTCTTGCAGTTGTTTCATTTATTTGGGGATGAGAAGGAGATTCGTTCTTTCTATGATGGTCAATGCTAAAACGGAAAAATGTGATCTGGATTGAGAAGGTATTCGGATCGAAATAGAGCTCTCCATTTCTACAAAAATCTCACCCCCTAGATGTAGTCAGCTTAACATGAAAAACACTGATCTTGCTCTGCGGATTTTCCACTGAAACACATTCAGGAGGGCAAATAACATACGCAGTCGCCAGAATCCGTATAACTGACCTAAATAAAGTCTTTTTATCGATTTTTAATCGCAAAAGAGAAATTGGCATTACATTTTTACGCTAACCCGGTAAACAACTCCTCATTTTTAGCATACCTCACGGTTAGTCTTGCGGAGAATCTTGGATCAATAAGACCAATGCAGTTTTATTTTTTTGATGACCTATTCGCGCGTTGTAACTGGCAGCTCATTTAGTACGAACTTTCTTACCATAAACACCCCCTGATATTTTTATGAACAAGCGTATTTTACAGATTATGCTCCTGTGGAGCTTTTTAATTTTTATTGGCTGCAGCAAGGATTCCGACCCCGACTCGGGTACTCCGGATTTGAATATAACCACCTTAGCAGTAAGTAATCTCACATCCAACAGTGCTGTCAGTGGTGGAAATATCTCGTCTGACGCA
>Ga0307515_10023623_pt1 | contig 10764 bp, 14 predicted proteins | sample 17_EM_MG_FD_194513 | JGI IMG/M metagenome (GOLD analysis project Ga0307515, IMG submission 194513) | Populus trichocarpa ectomycorrhiza microbial communities from riparian zone in the Pacific Northwest, United States - 17_EM | ecosystem: Host-associated > Plants > Roots > Unclassified | place...
CCCTGTTTGGCGTGGCCTCCAACACCAAGGCCTTCACCGCCGCCGCCCTGGCCATGCTGGTCGAGGAGGGCAAGGTGGCCTGGGACGCGCCGGTCACCACCTATCTGCCGGCCTTCGCGATGAGCGATCCGATCGTCACCCAGCTGATGACCGTGCGCGACCTGCTGTGCCATCGCAGCGGCCTGACCCTGGGGGCCGGCGACCTGATGATCTGGCCCTCCACGATCCATACCCGGGCCGAGATCGTGGCCGGGATGAAGTATCTGCCGCTGGGGACCGGCTTCCGCACCGGCTACGCCTACGACAACGTTCTGTACGTGGTGGCCGGCGAGGTGATCGCCGCCGTCACCGGCCAGCCGTGGGAGCAGGTCATCCAGGCGCGGATCCTGAATCCGCTGAAGATGACCGACAGCGTTCCCCTGCCCTCGCTGATCGGCGGCCGGCCGCGCGCCGAGCCGCACGCCCGCCTGGGTCCGCCCGTCCGGGGCATGGGTCCTCAGACCGTCCTGCCGTTCGACGGCAGCTTTGACTCGGCCGGCGCGGCCGGCGGCGTCAACGCCAGCCCGCGCGACATCGGCAAGTGGATGCAGGTCCAGCTGGGCCTGGGCACGGCGCCGGGCGGGGTGAAGCTGTGGACCGAGGCCTCGGCCCGCGAGATGTGGAAGCCCCACACCATCACCGCCTGGTCCGACGGCCCGACGGCCGACAACCCCGCGCGCCCGTCGCTGCAGGCCTACGGCCTGGGCTGGTTCGTCCAGGATCATCGCGGCGAAAAGCTGGTCTGGCACACCGGCGGCCTGGCCGGCTTCATCTCCTATACGGGCCTGCTGCCGGGCCGGAAGTCGGGGATCATGGTGATGACCAACGCCGAGGAGGCGCCGCTCTTCCGCAGCCTGCGCTATGGCGGCCCCGATCGCTTGCAGGGACGCAGCGACTTCGACTGGATCTCCTCGAGCAAGAAGGTCCAGGCGGCCTCGGACGCCCAGCTGATCAAGGACGCCGCCGCGGCCGTCACCCCCCAAGGCGGCGGCGTCGCCCCCACCCTGCCGCTGGCCGCCTATGCCGGGACCTATCGCGATCCCTGGTACGGCACGATCACCGTTTCGGTGGCCGGCAAGGGCAAGCAGGCCGGGCTGAAGATCGTCTTCGACAAGACCCCGGTGCTGAAGGGCGCCCTACGACTGTTCGACGGCGACACCTTCCGCACCTGGTTCGACGACCGCTCCCAGGAAGACGCCTTCGTGACCTTCGCCGTCAAGGACGGGGCGGTGACCGGCGCGACGATGAAGGCCGTCTCGCCGCTGGCGGACTTTTCGTATGACTATCAGGATTTGAGGTTGGCGCGTTTGTAACCCTCTCCCGGAGGGGAGAGGGAGGGGCCCGCCGCGAAGCGGTGGGAGGGTGGGGGGCCACGCCGTCAGCCGGAGCGCCGCGCCGATGGCCTCGGCCACGCCACCGGGATCAGCCAAGACGACCTCATTATTGAACCGCAGCATTCGAAAGCCACAGCGCTCGAGCACCTCGGTTCTGGCCGCATCGTGTAGAACACGATCCTCATGCGTCGGACCATCGAGCTCCACGACGAGCTTTGCGTCCTGGCAAGCGAAGTCGGCGAAGTAACGGTCGATCGGGACCTGGCGGCGGAACTTGAAGCCGTCCAAACGGCGACCGCGCACGATCGCCCAGAGCTTCTCCTCGGCGAGGGTCTGGTCACGGCGGAGCCGGCGGGCGTTGGCGATCGGGTCCATGGCGCGAGCTTGGCTGTGCTGGAGGGCATGGCAAGCGAAGTAACCAGGGTTTCAGTTTTGGCGCCTTCACCCCTCACCCTCCCAACGCTGCGCGTTGGGCCCCTCCCTCTCCCCTCCGGGAGAGGGTGACAAAAAACCAGCACAACAATTGCAAGTTGCATGGCGTAGCGTCCCGAAAGAGTACAGCCATGCCGCCTCATCGCCGCCGTCCGCTCCGCGCCCTGCTCGAAAACGAGGTGGGAGGCGCGGCGGTCGAGAACGCCCTGATCCTCAGCCTGACGGCGGTGATGATCTATACGGTGAAGAGCACGTCCGGCGTGGTCACGCTGTTCAAGCCCATGCAGCAGGCCTTCGCCACGTTGATCCGGGCGCTCTCCTAGGCTTGCCGGCCTAGAGCATTTTCGAGCGAAGTGGACGCCGGTTCGCGTGAAGAAAATGCGTTAAAACAAGAGCCTAGGGCCCCGGCCTGATGCAATCAGGTCGGGGCTCTAGGAGACGGGCCTCCAGGCCTGGGCGATGAACGCGATCTGCGCGTCCATCATCGCCGACAGATCGCTGGCCGGCGCCTGGCGACAGGCGGCCACGCGGTAGTTCCAGGCGTAGGACGCCTTGAGCACCTCGATGGCCAGATGCTGATCCAGGTCCGCGCGCACGTCGCCGCGCTCGATGCCGCCCTGCAACGCGTCATGCAGCATCCTGGTCAGCCGCTCGTTACGACCGAAGGGCGTGATGCCGGGATCCTGGCTGGGGCTGTAGGAGGCCGCGATGTGGGCCAGGAACAGCTTCACCCGCCGGGTCTCGAACTCGTAGTGGATGGCGAAGATCGAGCACAGCCGATCGGCCGTCGAACCGCGCAGGAAGGGCACGACGCGGTCGAACTCGGCGTAGAGGTCGCCCAGACGCGCATCCATGACATGGCTGAGCACCTCGGCCTTGGAGGCGAAGGTGGTGAACACGCTGCCGACCGAGACGCCCGCCCGTTCGGCGATCGCCCGGATGGTGGTCTCGTCGTAACCGGTGTCGTTGAACAGGTCGCGCGCGGCCTCCAGGACCTTCTCGCGTGTCGCCTGCTTCTGATCGTTTCTTACGCCCACGCACTGTCCCCCCGGATAGCCTGCGTCGCTTCTATTTTTCCAACGGCGGACGCTCCGACCAGGAGCGTCCGCCCTCGGTCGTGATTACGCGCGTGCGCCCGCCAGAATGACCTTCAGTTGATCCGAAAGTCGCGACAGCAGTGCCTCGACCGTCCAGGCGTCGAAAATCGCCCGGCGATAGTTGGCGACATACACGTCCCAGATGATCTCGGCGAGAAGCTTAACGTCGGCGTCCTTTTTCAGTTCACCGCGATCGATGCCGCGGGTCAGCACGCCGTTCAGCAGGGCGAAGATGTGCTTGAGGTCGCTGCGGTTGCGGCGCTCGGCGCTTTCCGACCGGGTCCACGACACCGCGATGCTGGCCTGCAGCAGCGGCAATTGCTCGACATGGAAGCCGTAGGCCACGGCGAACATGCCGATGACGCCTTCTTCAACGCTCGTGGCGTTGACGCCGGCCTGCTTCATCTGGGCGTAGATGACTTCGTAGTCGGCGGTCAGGATCTCGTCGAACAGCTCGCTCTTGTCGGAGAAGCTGGCGAACACCGCGCCCGTCGACATGCCGGCGGCCTGGGCGATGTCGCGAATGGTCGCGCCTTCATAGCCCCGCTCGGTGAACAGGCGGCGGGCGGCCGACAGGACGCGTTCGCGCGTGCGCTGCTTGGCCAGGGCCCGGCGGGTCAGCTTGATCGGGGTTTCGGTCGGGTACTCGGTGTTCAGGGAAACAAAACTCATGCGACACTCTCCAGGCGAGCCAGCGCGGCTTCGGCGCGCTTCTCGAATTCATTGCAATATTCGTCGACGACGCTGGTGAGCACGTCGGCGTAGCGGCGCGCCAGGGCGCGCCCATCCTGCGTGGCGTCACGCAGGTCGGTGATCAGTTGGCGGACTTCCGCCATGGCCTCTTCGCGTTCGGACGCGGAGAAGTCGGCGACGGCGATGCGAGCGCTCTGAGCCATTCGGTTCTCTCCTGCCTCCCCGCTGGGATGGGGCGCTGACATGACCTGCGGTGAGGAGTTGATCATGTTCAACGAACGCGTACTGGAATTTGAAGGTGGCGCGTTTATCCCCTGCCGCAAGGGGGCGCAACCCGAAAACTGAACCAAAATCAACGAACGGCACTGTTTCGACCGGTGTATGGTAGCGGTAGCGCTAGGTCACTGCGACAAATGCACTCAACGAACACATTCGGCGAGTCGCGGTATGCAACCGAGACGCCGGATCAAAAGAGTCAGCGAGGGAACAGGGCGAACGGTTCCACGGCGGCGCTCTGGCCAAGCCGCGGGCGAGCGCCTACCTTTGTTCCTCATGAGTCACCTGTTCCAGTTCCTGATCCCCATCGCGCTCGGCGCGGTGCTGATCACCCTCTGCGTCGGCATTTTCGCCCTGTTCAAGGGCGGCGACTTCGGACGCTCCTATTCCAACAAGCTGATGCGCCTACGCGTGGCGCTGCAGTTCCTGGCCGTGATCGTTCTGATGACCGCCGTCTGGTGGAAAAATCACTGAAGCCGACGACCGCCCGAACCGCCATGAGGGGGACAAGGGGGCTGGACGACCGTCGTGCTTCAGCTAGGAACGCGACTCAACTCCACGCAACTGAACGCTAAGCAACTGAACTGTGGGCAACTGAACTCTGGTCGACTGAACGCAAATCGGCGGCACGGACCGATGGTCGAGGCGCGACGACCGCTCCCTCTAAAAGCGAGTTGACCACGGCCGGGCGACGATAGCGCTAGGACAACTTGCCCTAGGACATTTTGGCAGAGGGATCGGCCCGATGGTCACGCTCAACCGCATCTACACCCGCACCGGCGACAAGGGGCTGACCCGGCTGTCCACCGGCCAGCCGGTCAGCAAGGCCTCCCTGAGGGTCGAGGCCTATGGCGGGGTCGACGAGACCAACGCCTTCATCGGCGTGGCGCGCCAGCACACCCAGGGCGACGCCGAGCTCGACGCCCTGCTCGAGCGCATCCAGAACGACCTGTTCGACCTGGGCGCGGACCTGGCCACCCCCGAGCAGAACGGCAAACCCGACTGGGAGCCGCTGCGGATCGTCGACAGCCAGGTCGAGCGGCTGGAACGCGAGATCGACGGGATGAACGCCCGGCTCTCGCCGCTCACCTCGTTCGTCCTGCCCGCCGGCTCGCCGGCCTCGGCCGCCCTGCACGTGGCCCGCACCGTCTGCCGCCGCGCCGAACGCAAGGTGGTGGAGTTGATGGGCGTGGAGGGCGAGATCGTCAGCGACGCGGCGCTGAAGTACCTCAACCGCCTGTCCGACCTGCTGTTCGTCGCCTCACGCCGCGCCAATGACGACGGGGCGGCGGACGTGCTGTGGAAACCGGGCGCGACGCGGTAGCTTTTTCCGGAACCCTCTCCCAGCGGGAGAGGGAGGGGCCCGCGCTCGAAGAGCGTGGGAGGGAGAGGGATTACACCCTCACCGATTCACTCGGCGCCCCACCTTCGCGCCGTAGACCTCGAAAACCCGCTCATTTTCCTATCGCATGCGCGATAGTTCCGCCCGCTCCCCTGCGGGAAAGATCCGGACTATTCCTTCGGCTTGCTCGCCGAGGGGCCTTCCATCTTCTTCGGATCGGTGTTGATCGGCGGCACGTTCAGCGGGCGGCGGGTCAGGGTCTCGATCGAATAGACCGTGCCGCACTTCATCCACTTGTCCGCCCATGAGAAGCCGGGGCCGCGCGCCAGGCAGCGCTGCTTGGGCCACACATAGAAGTAATGGTAGGCGAGAACGCCGGCGCAGGCGGCCAGGAAGACGCAGAAGAAGATCTTCTGCAGGCGGGTGATGTTGCTCTTCATGAGCGCCTCATACTGGCCCGTCGGGGGGCTGGCCAGAGGCTAAAGCGCGAGATGCGGGCCGCCTCGGATCGACAGCTTCAGTGTGCAGCGCAGCAGACGCGCGGGCGCAACTGTCGTACGTTTGTTCGAACCGCCCCTGCGGAAACGCATTACGCTTACGTCAGGGGAAACTTGCAAACCTGCGTGGACCCGGTAATGGCCTCCTCGCAGGCAGGAAAACTAGCCAGGAGGCGGCGTAGACCGATGAAGGTTCTGGTCCCGGTCAAACGGGTTATTGATTACAACGTGAAGGTCCGGGTGAAGCCCGATCAGACCGGCGTCGACTTGGCCAACGTCAAGATGTCGATGAACCCCTTCTGCGAGATCGCGGTCGAGGAAGCCGTGCGTCTCAAGGAAAAGGGCGTCGCCACCGAGGTGGTCATCGTCAGCATCGGCCCGCAACAGGCCCAGGAAACCATCCGCACGGCCCTGGCCATGGGCGGCGACCGCGGCGTGCTGATCGTCACCGACGCCGATCCCGAGCCGCTGGCCGTCGCCAAGCTGCTGGCCGCCGTGGCCGCTGAAGAGCAGCCGAACCTGATCCTGATGGGCAAGCAGGCCATCGACGGCGACAACAACGCCGTCGGCCAGATGCTGTCGGCCCTGCTGGGCTGGCCGCAAGCCACCTACGCCTCGGCCATCGAGATCTCGGGCGCGACCGCCAAGGTCACCCGCGAAGTCGACGGCGGCCTGCAGGTGCTGGACGTCGATCTGCCGGCCGTGGTCACCGCCGACCTGCGCCTCAACGAGCCGCGCTACGCCTCCTTGCCCAACATCATGAAGGCCAAGAAGAAAGAGATCGCGAGCAAGACCGTCGCCGACTACGCCGTCGACGTCGCCCCGCGCCTCAAGGTCGTCAAGGTCGCCGAGCCCGCCAAGCGTTCGGCCGGGATCAAGCTCGAATCCGCCGCCGATCTCGTTTCCAAGCTGAAAACCGCGGGGGTGCTCTGATGGCCGTTCTCGTCGTCGCCGATAACGACAACGCGCACCTGCGCGATGGCACCCACAAGACCGTCACCGCCGCCCTGAAGCTGTCGTCCGACGTGGACGTGCTGGTCCTGGGTTCGGGCGCTGACGCCGTGGCCGCCGCCGCCGCCAAGATCACCGGCGTGCGCAAGGTGCTGCTGGCCCAGAGCGACGCTCTCGGTCACGGCCTGGCCGAGGCGCAAGCCGACGCCGTTCTGGCCCTGGCCGGCAATTACGACGCGATCCTCGTGCCGGCCACCTCGGGCGGCAAGAACTTCGCGCCGCGCGTCGCCGCCAAGCTGGACGTCGCCCCGATCAGCGAGATCGTCGAGGTCGTCTCGGCCGACACCTTCACCCGCCCGATCTATGCCGGCAACGCCCTCGAAACCGTCCTGACCTCGGACGCCAAGAAGGTGATCACCGTGCGCCCCACCGCCTTCGCGGCGGCGGAAGAAGGCGGCTCGGCTCCCGTGGAAACGGTCGGCGGCGCGGACGCCGGCAAGACCCGCTTCGTCAGCGAAGAGATGGTCAAGTCGGACCGTCCGGAACTGGCCGCGGCCAAGATCGTCGTCTCGGGCGGTCGCGCCATGGGTTCGGCCGAGGAGTTCTCCAAGGTCATCGAGCCCCTGGCCGACAAGCTGGGCGCCGCCGTCGGCGCCTCGCGCGCGGCCGTCGACGCCGGCTATGCCCCGAACGACTACCAGGTCGGCCAGACCGGCAAGGTCGTCGCCCCGGCGCTCTACATCGCCATCGGCATCTCGGGCGCCATCCAGCACCTGGCCGGCATGAAGGACAGCAAGATCATCGTCGCCATCAACAAGGACAGCGACGCCCCGATCTTCCAGATCGCCGACTACGGCCTCGTGGCCGACTACAAGAACGCCGTGCCCGACCTGATGGACGCCCTGACGGCGGCCGGTAAGTAAGGCTTTCGCTTTCGAGCGGAGACAGGAAAGGCCCGGGAGCGATCCCGGGCCTTTTTCTTTGAGCGATGCGGATGCAGGTGGGGACACACACTCATTCGATGCGCCCGGCCCTCTGATCAAGAGCCCGGGAGTGAGTGCGTGTCCCCGACTTTCCGCGTTCGCCGCGCCTTGCGCCAGATCCAGCGCGCCGCCCAGACGACGGCGAGGAGCATGGTCAGCGGCCCGAACAGGTCGACGCAGACCATGTGGGCGGTCCGCCAACCCGCATAGTGGGTAACGACGCCGCCGATCCACCAGATCGCCCAGCAGAGATAGAAGGCTGGCTTCATCACGCCTCCGAAAACCGACCTCTGCGGAAGGCGCGACCGCCGCGAATGTTCCCCTCACTTCGGGCTGTGGATCGGGATGCTGGCCGACCAGACCGCGTCGCCGTCCTTCAGCGGCGGGCCGACCTTGTCGGCGGTGGCGGCCAGGAGCGAGAGCACGGCGACGCCGGCGATCAGGAGAAGTTTCATCGAAGCACCTGTGAGCATGAGTGTCGGCCTCATCGGCCTTGCCCAGCTAAGATGCCCCCGAGGAACACGCTTTACGAACGATGGTATCTGCGCGAACTTGTCAGCCTGCCTAACAAGCTGAGACCGCCATGCGCCTGCCGCCCTTCCTGACCCTGACCGCCCTGGAAGCCGCCGCCCGCCATCGCAGCTACAGCCGCGCGGCCCGCGAGCTGTTCGTCACCCACGGCGCGGTCAGCCAGCAGATCCGCAAGCTGGAGGACGAGCTGGGGACCAAGCTGTTCGTTCGCCAGGGCAACGCCATGGTCCCCACCGCCACCGGCCAGCGCCTGGCCGACCAGGTCACCGCCGCCCTGGCCGCCCTGCATGCCGGGGTCGACGAAGCCCGCCTGGCGGCGCGCGGCCCGCTGGTGATCAGCAGCAGCGCCGCCTTCGCCAGCCGCTGGCTGGTCACCCGCCTGGCCCGCCTGGCGCAGGAGACCGGCGAGCCCGACCTGATCGTCCGCGCCGAGGACCGGGTGGCCGACCTGACCACCGACGGCGTCGACATCGCCCTGCGGTTCGGCTGCGGGGTTTGGCCGGGCGTCGAGTCGGCGACCCTGATGATCGAGCGGATCTTCCCGGTCTGCAGTCCTGACTTCCTGGTCCGCCACCCGATCGCCGAGCCCCGCGACCTGCTGGATGTGCCGTTGCTGCGCCATGTGGGCCTGCCGTGGTCGATCTGGCTGACGGCCATGGGCGTCGACGAGGCCCCGCGCCAGCAGGGCCTGGGCTTCGAGGACACCGCCCTGATGCTGGACACCGCCGCCCACGGCGTCGGCGTGGCCCTGGCCCGCAGCGGCCTGGCCGAGCGCGACCTGCGCGAGGGCCGCCTGGTCCGCCCCTTCACCGGCGAGGTCGGCGTCGAGACCGGCAACCACTTCGTCTGGCGGGCGGACAGCCCCAAGCTGGCGCGGATCCTCAAGCTGCGCGACTGGTTCCTGGCCGAGACGGCGGAGTCGCGGGGTGAGGCTCGCTGACAACCGGGCTCGACCTGCAAATAGGGCTTGGCGCGACGGCGGTGATGAACCAAGCTTCACCACCTTGGGTGGAGGCGTCGGATGGGTCATCGTGGAATCGCGGGCGCTTGGGCGGCCCTGGTGTTGGCGGTCGTGGCGGGATCCCCGGCCTTGGCCCAGACCCCGCCAGCCCTGCCCGACACGCCCGTCGGCCGCGAGACCCGGGCCTATCTGGACGCCTTCAACACCGGCGACGCCGCCAAGGCCGACACCTTCATCAAGCAGCACTTCCCAACCTCGCCGAGGGACGCCGAGGCGTTCGCGGCCTTCCAGAACCAGGTCGGCGGCTTTTCCCTGGTCGGGATCGAGGCCGCGACCGACACCAAGCTGACCGCCCTGTTGCGCGAGCGCTACGGCGACTATGCCCGGCTCGAGATCGAGGTCGAGGCGACCACGCCGTACCAGATCAAGACCCTGAGGGTTCGGCCCGAGCCCAAGCCGCCGGGCATCGCCCCCCCGCCCCGCCTGGACGACGCGGCCCTGGCCCAGGCGATCACCGCCCAACTGGCCCTGCTGGGCGACGACTTCTCGGGCGCGGTGCTGGTGACGCGGAAGGGCAAGGTGGTGTTCTCGGCGGCCCAAGGCCTGGCCGATCGCGAGCGCAAGCTGCCCAACAGCCTCCAGACCCGGTTCCGAGTCGGCTCGATGGACAAGATGTTCACCGCGACCGCCGCCCTGCAACTGGTACAGGCCGGCAAGCTGGACCTGCGCGCGCCGCTGGCGACCTATCTGAAGGACTACCCCAACGCCGAGTTCGCCAGGAAGGTCACCCTGCATCACCTGCTGACCCACACCGGCGGGGCGGGCGACATTTTCGAGCCGGAATACGACGCCAAGCGCCTGCAACTGCGGACCCTTCAGGACTATGTCGACCTGTTCGCCCAGCGGCCGCTGGAGTTCGAGCCGGGCGCGAAGTGGGAATACGCCAACTACGGTTTCATCCTGCTGGGCCGGGTGATCGAGGTGGTCTCGGGCCAGACCTATTATGACTACGTCCAGGACCACATCTTCGCACCGGCGGGCATGACGGGTACGGGCTTCGAGCCGGAATCGGTCGCCGTGCCGGACCGGGCCGTGGCGTATCTGAAGGGGTCCAGCGCCTATAAGCCGGCCGACGACCTGCCCTGGCGCGGCACCTCGGCCGGCGGCGGCTATTCGACGGTGGAGGACTTCAACCGCTTCGCCACCGCCCTGTACGACGGCCGCCTGCTGGACGCCGAGCACCGCCGCCAGCTGACCGAGGGCCGGGTCGAGATGCAGCCCGGCGTGAAGTACGGCTACGGCTTCGGGGTCTATGTCGACGCCAAGCCAGTCATGGTCGGCCACAACGGCGGCGCGCCGGGCATGAACGGCGACCTGCGGATCGTCGGCGACGACGAGGCCGTGATCGTGGCGCTGTCGAACGTGTCACCGCCGAACCAAGCCGGACAAGTGGCCAAGTTCATCTCCAACCGGCTTTCGGTGAAGTAGCGGGTCCGCTCACAGCCCAAACAGCCCCGTCGCCAGCAGCAGGGCCGCGTTCTCGCTGGTCTGGCCTTCGTTGGAGGCCCAGGAGCCGTCGTTCTCGCAGGCGTCGACGAAGCACTTGGCCGGTGGGGTTCCGGCGTCGA
>Ga0307515_10023624_pt1 | contig 10764 bp, 8 predicted proteins | sample 17_EM_MG_FD_194513 | JGI IMG/M metagenome (GOLD analysis project Ga0307515, IMG submission 194513) | Populus trichocarpa ectomycorrhiza microbial communities from riparian zone in the Pacific Northwest, United States - 17_EM | ecosystem: Host-associated > Plants > Roots > Unclassified | place...
TGTTCAGGCGGAGCGTGCGGAAGCCGACCCGGCGGGACCAGCTGTCGAGGACGTCTCCGCCCGCGCCGGCAAGCGAGACGTCGAGGGCGTACAGGGGCTGGTCGCCGTACCCGCGCGGCCACCACAACTCGGGGTCGGGAACCTCGATGTCGACGACCAGCGAGCCGTCCCGCGCCACCGCTTCCACGCGCTCACCGGCGATCTCGGCGACGACGGTGAGCGGCCCGGCGGTGTCGCCGACGACGTCGAGGTGCAGCCGGACCTTCCCGACGCCGTCCTCGACCGTCACCAGTGGACGGACCGCCGCCAGCCGAGCGGTCCACTCGTGCAGCGCGATGGGCCGCCAGATCCCCGCGGTGACAAGGGTCGGGCCCCAATCCCAGCCGAAGTTGCACGCGTTCTTGCGGATGAAGCCGAAGGGCTCGGGATAGGCGTTGGGCCGGTCGCCGAGGAAGTCCCGGGTGCGCTCGGCGTAGCCGTAGGCCGAGTCGAAGCGCACCGCCAGCCGGTTCTCCCCTTCCCGCAGCAGATGCCGGACCGGGAAGCGGTGCGCCACGTGCATGTTCGACGTGCGGCCGACCTCGACGTCGTTGACGGTGATCGTCGCGACGGTGTCGAGCCCGTCGCACACCAGATCGGTGCCGGTGTCGGCTCCCGGCGACCAGTCGAAGGCCGTCTCGTAGACCCAGCCGGCGCGACCGATCCACGACAGGCGGGTCTCGTTGTCGTCGAGATACGGGTCCTCGATCAGCCCGGCGGCGAGGAGATCGGTGTGCACGCAGCCGGGCACGGTCGCGGGAACCGTCGCGGCGGCGACGCTTTCCGGCACCGGCGAGCCGACGGCGGCCGACAACCGCCATCCGGTGTGCAGCGGGGTGTGCTGGCTCAATGGAACTCCTTGGCTATGGTCGTCAACCTTTGATACCCGACAGCGTGATGCCCTTGGTGAAGTGCTTCTGGAACACGAAGAAGAAGATCACAGTCGGCAGCGAGGTGAGCAGTGAGGCGGCCATGACGACGCCCATGCCCTGCGGGTTCTGCGCGATCGAGGTGCTCAGTCTCGACAGCGCGACGGGCAGGTTGGCGTAGGAGTCGTCGTTGATGATGATCAGCGGCCACAGGAAGTTGTTCCACTCGGCGAGCGCCACGAAGATCGCCATCGCGGCCAGCGCGGGCCGCAGGAGCGGGAGGACGATGCGCCACCAGATGCGGAACTCGCCGGCGCCGTCGACGCGTCCGGCGTGGATCAGTTCGTCGGGGATGGATCGCATGTACTGCACCAGGAAGAACAGCACGAAAGCCTTGGCGAGGGCGGGCACGATGTAGCCCTGGTAGCTGTCGAGCCAGCCGAGGTTGCGCACGATGAGGTAGTTCGGGATGAGGCTGACCTGCCACGGGACCATCATCGAGGCGAGGACGACGAGGAAGATGATCCGCCGTCCCTTGATCTCCATCTTGGTGAGCGCGTAGGCGGCCATGGCGGCCAGCAGGAGCGATCCGATGGTGACGGCGGTGGTGACCAGCAGGGAGTTGGCCATGAAGCGGAAGTAGCCGCCGGGGAGTTCGGGCCAGCGCTGGAGGAGTCCGGCGACGTGGCCCGCGATCTGCTTGCCCGCGACCCACGCGGGGTCGTGGAAGTTGTCGGCCGAGGGGTCGGCGGGCAGGAAGCCGGGCGGGTTGCGGCTGAGTTCGGGGACGGGTTTGAAGGCGCCGATGACCATCCACCAGAACGGCGCGAGCATGGTGACGGCGAGCAGGTACAGGGGGATGCGGGCGATGGAGCCCCAGGAGAGGCGTCGGCTCATCACAGGTCCTTCAAGGTGCGGGTGAGGCGCAGCTGGACGGTGCTGACGATGAAGATGACGATGAACAGGGTCCACGCGATCGCCGAGGCGAAGCCGAGCTCGAACTTCCCGAAGCCCATGTCGTAGAGGTAGGGGACGATCATGAGGGCGCTGTCGAGGACGCCGCCGACGTTGCTGGCGGTGGTGCGGAAGACGATGTAGACGGCCTCGAAGACCTGGAAGGCCCCGATGAGGCTGGTGATGAGGACGTAGGTCGTCACCGGCCGCAGCAGTGGAAGCGTGATGTGCCAGAACTTCCGCCAGGGCGAGGCGCCGTCGATCTCGGCCTGCTCGTAGAGCTCCTCGGGGATCGCGTTGAGGCCCGCGACGAAGATGATCATCCCGTAGCCGGCGCCGCCCCAGACCGAGATGAACACCAGGATCGGGACGGCCAGTTCGGGGGTGCTCAGCCAGGCGACGGATCCGCCGCCGAACCAGGACAGGACGGTGTTGGCGAGGCCGAAGTCCTCGATGTCGAAGATCCAGCCCCAGATGAGGAACAGCGCCATCGACGAGGTGACCGAGGGCAGGAAGAAGATGGTGCGCATCGTCTTGTCGCGCAGGCTGGTCGTGCGGAACGCCAGGGCCAGCGCGAGGGCGAGAAGCGTCGTGAGGCCGACCGAGAACACGACGTAGAGGCTGGTGTTGCCCAGCGCCTTGCGGAAGCGGGCGTCGTCGGTCCAGAGGCGCTCGAAGTTGTCGAAGCCGACGAAGTTGGGCGGCTTGATGCCGTTGAAGTCGGTGAAGGCGAGGTAGAGGGAGTTCAGCAGCGGCCAGACGAGGAAGGCCGCGAAGAGCGCCAGGAACGGCGCCAGCATCAGGTAGCCGGGGAGGTTGCGGCGCAGGTGCGGGCGGCGCTTCCGTTTCACGGCCGGGGTTCTGGGTTCTGTTCGGACCTCGGTGATCGACATGGGGCACTCCAGGTGGCGGGCGGGGCCCGGCCCGCGCGGCCGGGCCCTCGGGTTGTCAGCCGGTCAGGTTGCGGGTCAGCAGGTCGGCGATCTCGCCGAGCTTCGCGGCGGGGTCGGCGTCGTTGAGCACGACTTCCTGGAGTGCCTTGTCGATGTCGGGGCTGCTCTTGTCCCAGCCCGGGCAGTTCGGTGGTCCCTCGGCGGTCTGGAGCGTGGTCTTGAGGGCCGCCTTGGCGGTGTCGGTGGTGACGAGCTTGTCGACGAGCTCGGCGCGCGGCGAGATCCACAGGAACCCGTTGGCCTGGGCGGCCTCCTGGAGTGCGGTGACGGCCTCGTCGGTGTAGAAGAACTCGATGAAGTCGGCGGCCTGCGCCGGGTACTCGGTGTACGACATGACGCCGAGGATGCGGCCGCCGATGAAGCTGCCCGCGCCGCCCGGACCGGACGGAAGCACCGCAACGTCCCACTTCCCGGCGAGGTCGGGGTGGGATGTGTCGAGGCCGGAGAGGTTCCAGTTGCCGCCGTTGGCCATGACGATGTCACCGGACTCAAGGCCGCTGGCCAGATCCGGCTCCTCGTTCGGGGCGCCGTGCTTGCGGTGCAGGTCGGCCCAGTAGTTCAGGGCGGTCACGGCTTCGGGGCTGTTGACGGTGACCGTCTTGCAGTCGTCGGAGTACCAGTCGCCGCCGGCCTGCTTGAGGAAGTTGGTGTACTGAAGCCAGCTCAGCGTCGACCAGGTCATCACGAACGGGTTCTCGACGCCCTTGCCCTCGAAGTGCTCGATGGCCGCGGTCAGGTCCTCCCAGGTCGCCGGGGGCGTGATGTTCTCGGCGGCGAGCAGGTCGCTGCGGTAGTAGAAGAGGTAGAGGGTCATGTCCATCGGGACGCCGTAGACGGCGCCGTCGACGGCCTCGACCGAGTGCCACGAACCCGGCGCGACCATCGGCTGGATCCGTTCGGTGATGCCGAACTGGCGCAGGTCGAGCATCCCGCCGAGGGCGCCGAACTCGTTGCCCCAGGAGAGGCCGCCGGAGATGACGTCGGGCCCCTCCTGAGCGGTGGCCGCCGCGAGGATCTTGGCGTGCGAGTCGGCCCAGGCGACGGCCTGGATGTCGATGACGGTCCCGGGATGCGCGGCGATGTAGCGGTCGGCGACCGCGCGCAGCACCGCCACCTCCTCGTCGCCGCCGGTGTTCCAGAAGACCAGGTGAGCCGGTTCAGAGGAATCGGCGGTGTCGGTCTGCGGCGTGGCGGTCGTGCACGCCGAAACTGTAAGGACAGCGGCGACTGAGAACGCCGCCAGCAGGGTTCTTAAGACTTTCCGGGCGGGTCGCATGCGGATCACGCCTCTCCTTGAACATCTACTGAACCGGATAAGTGAAACGACCGTAGGGCCGCGAGACAACGATGTCAAGGAAAGGTCGCCGCGATGTCCTCCCGGTGACGTATGAGGAGTTCAACCGGCCTCGACATGGAGGGGTAGCGTTGACCCGGCCCCACCGGTCGCACGATCGAGCCGTGATCAACCGGTCAACCACCTTCACCCAGCGGGGGATCGCACGTGATGAAGCGGCCCACGATCGCCGACATCGCCAAACGCGCCGGCGTCTCCAAGGGCGCGGTCTCCTACGCGCTCAACGGCAGACCGGGCGTCTCGGCCGGGACACGCCAGCGGATCCTGGCCATCGCCGAGGAGGTCGGCTGGCAGCCCAACAGCGCCGCCCGCGCGCTCTCCGGCGCGATGTCCAATGTGGTCGGTCTGGCGCTGTGCCGCCCGGCGCGCGTGCTCGGCATCGAGCCGTTCTTCATGGAGCTGATCAGCGGGCTGGAGGCCGAACTCTCGGCCCGCGACTACGGACTCACCCTCCAGGTCGTCGCCGACGCCGAGGCCGAGCTCGCCGTACACCGGCGCTGGTGGGCCGAACGCCGGGTCGACGGCGTCCTCGTCTGCGACCTGCGCGTCGACGACCCCCGCGTGCCCGCCCTCGAAGAGCTCGGGCTCCCCGCCGTCGTCATAGGAGGGCCCGCCCACACCGGCGCCCTGCCCAGCGTCTGGCACGACGACGCGCAGCCGCTCGCCGAGACCGTCGAGTACCTGGCGGCCTTGGGCCACAAGCGGATCGCGCACGTCGCCGGACTGCCGGAGCTGCTGCACACGCGGGTGCGCACCGACGCCTTCCACGACGTGACGAGCCGGCTGGAACTGCCCGAGGCGGTCACGGTCTCATCGGACTACACCGGCGAGGCGGGCGCGCGGATCACCCGGCGGCTGCTGAGCTCGCCGAAGCGGCCGACGGCGATCCTGTACGACAACGACGTCATGGCGATCGCCGGTCTCGGTGTGGCGCAGGAGCTGCGGCTCGACGTGCCGGGCGACCTGTCCATCGTGGCATGGGACGACTCCCCGCTGTGCCAGCTCACGCACCCGGCGCTGACCGCGCTCGGGCGCGACATCCCCGCGCACGGCGCGATCGCGGCGCAGCGGCTGCTCGCGGCGATCGCGGGCGAGCCGGTCGGCGACCACCGCGACGTGTCGGCGCAGCTGACGACCCGCGGAAGCACAGGGGCACCGCGCTGAGATCCGCGAACGGATCCCAGGTTCCGGACGCAGAACGTCCGCAACTCCCCGTAACGTGATCGGCATGGCTATCGCACGCTTTCCGAGTTTCGTCATCGACTGCCCCGACCCCGCCGCCATGGCCGCGTTCTACGGCGCGCTGCTGGACTGGCCGGCGAAGGTCGACGACGACTGGGCCGAGGTCCGCGCCGAGTACGGCCAGTGCGTCTCGTTCCAGCAGGTCGCCGACTACACGCCCCCGGCCTGGCCCGCCCAGGACGTGCCCCAGCAGATGCACATGGACGTGATCGTCGACGACCTCGACACCGCCGAGGCCGCCGTGCTCGCGCTCGGCGCGACGAAGCACGAGTACCAGCCGGGGAAGACGTTCCGGGTGTTCCTGGACCCGGCCGGGCACCCGTTCTGCCTCTGCGTGAGCTGAACGCGAACCGGGCCGCCGCCCCGGGAGGAGCAGCGGCCCGGTCCTTTATGGACTGTCGCTAGTGGACGGTGGCGCTAAGCCCGGATGACGATCGTCGTCGTCCCCAGAACCGCACCGGTCGAGTCCCGGTAGGTCACGATCCCCCGGTACTCCAGCCCGGCCGTCAAGCCGCTCCAGGTTCCGGTGAGCGTGTAGGCCTGGTCGGCCTTCACCGGCTGGGAAGGCTTGTTCAGCACCAGGTTGTGGGCGTCGCCGCCCAGGGCGAGCGTGTGCAGCTTCGCGGTCACCGGCAGGTTCGACGGTGAGGCGAACAGGTCGACGTACACGACGTAGGTCGCCCCGCCCGGAAGCGTGGCGCCCTCCTGCGCGGTCGTCCCCGCCGAGGCGCCGAGGTAGGTCAGCGACCCGTTGGCGTTCTTCCGGTAGAAGAACAGGTCCAGGTCCGTGCCCGCCGCGTAATCGGAGTCGTAGGTGTTGAACGAACCCGTCGCGCCGGCCGGAACCGCGGTCTCGACCTTCTTGACGTGCGCGTTCTCCTGCGGGTTGCCCGTCGGGAAGTTGCTCCCGTCGGGGCCGCTCAGCGCCAGCGGCGTCGTCACGACGGGCGCCAGGCCCGTCACCGTCGCCGCGAGCGTCCCGGTGTAGCCGCTGGTCCCGTTGAGGCTCAGCGAACCGCTGCTTCCACTGCCCTCCACCGACTTCGGCGCCGAGAGGGCGCCCGGCTTGACCACCACGGGGCTGCGCACGGCGTGCCCGCGCATGTCCCGCCAGGTGTACGAACCCTCGGTGTAGGCGCCCAGCGGAGCCGTCGTCCGGGTGATCGTCACCTTGAACGACGCCGACTGGCCCGGACGCAGCGTCAGCGACTGCGGCGATACCGTCAGCTTGGTGCCTTCGGGCGCGTCGGTCGTGGCGAAGTACGTGCTCGTCTTGTCCCCCACGTTGGTGACCTCGCGGTCCACCGTCTCCGAGCGCACGAAGTTCCCGATCGCGATCGACGGGTAGTTCATCTGCGTCGGGTCGAGCGCACCGAACTCGGCGCACAGCTCCGGGAACCGCGGCCCGAGCTCGCCGATCCCGCAACCCCAGCGCAGCCAGTCGACGGCGTCGGAGTCGTAGACCAGACCCGGGTCGAAGGCCTTGCCGACGTTGACGTGCCCGGCGCCGTAGTCGAACGCGGTGGCGTCGTGCCCGCCGCGCTGGATGGGACGGCCGGCGTTGTCGGTCTGGGTCGCGGTGGTCATCAGCGCCGACTTGACCGCCATGGGCGACCAGTCGGGGTGCTTGCCGATGACGAGCGCGGCCAGTCCGGCGATGTGCGGGCTCGACATCGAGGTACCGCTGTTGGGTCCGAACATCTGCCCGTTGTTGTTGGGCGGCGCGACGGCGGCGTAGACGTCGACGCCGGGCGCGGTGATGTCGGGCTTGAGGAGGTCGCCGCCTGCGGCCAGCGCGGGACCGGCCGACGAGAAAGCGGCCATCTCCGGCGCCGCGACCATGGACGGCACGGCCGGCCCGATCGCCGCGGTCGGCGTCGCGGTGGCGGTGAGATAGCCGAGCAGGGTCGTGCCCGCCGCGGCCTTCACGTGCACGGCCGGGAGGACGTGGGCGTCGAGGACGACGTCGTCGGAGGCGGGATCGGTGTTGTACAGGATCATCCCGACACCGCCGGCGGCCCGGACGGCCTTGCCCTTGTCGACACGGCTCACCACGCCGCGCGCGCAGGCGACGATCTTCCCGGCGGCCTTCGCCGGGTCGAGCGAACCGATCGCGCACAGCTCGGCGTTGCCGCCGCCCGGAAGCGCGATGTCCCTCGACGCGACGACCGGCGCACTCGCCAGGCCCGCGCTGAGGCTCGCGCCCTTGAAGGTCGCGCCGCTGCCGAGGGTCACGGTCGACTCGGAGACGCGGCCGTGCGTGCTGGCCGCGACCGTGGTCACCCACGGCGTGTTGTGCGCGACCGTGCTGCCCGGACCGCTGTTGCCGGCCGAGTTCGCGACGAACACGCCCGCGGCGGCGGCGTTGAAGTACGCCTGCTGCTGCGGAGTGAAGGCCACATTGGTCGAGCCCGAGATCGAGTAGTTGATGACGTCGACACCGTCGTTGACGGCGTCCTCGATCGCGGCGACGGCGTTGGCCGAGGAGACCGTGCAGCCGCCGTCGGCGGTGGTCCAGCAGATCTTGTAGGCGGCCAGGCGCGCGGCCGGGGCCATGCCCGAGATCTTGCCGAGCGGCGAGCCGAACACCGAGGCGTCGACGCCGTGGTTGCCCGCGGACGTCGAAGCGGTGTGCGAGCCGTGGCCGTTGTGGTCGCGCGGCGACAGGAAGTCGCCGGGCTGGAGGACGGCCGGCGGGTAGAAGCGCGCGCCGATCAGCTTGTTGTTGCAGGCGATGTCCTTGCTCGGGTCGCCGCTCTCACCGGTCTCGCAGACGCCGTTCCACTTGGCGTCGATGACGTCCTGGTCGGGACGCGGCTCGGCCAGCGCGCCGAAGGACGGGTTCTCCGGCCACACACCGGAGTCGAGGATGCCGACGATGACACCCTCACCGGCGTGCTCGTCGCCGCCGTACTGCTGCTCCCAGACGCCGTTGGCCCCGGTCAGGCCGAGGAAGTCGGGAGTCGTGACGGTGTCGGCCTTGAGCTCCTCGTCGGGGAAGACGCTGACGACGCCGGGCGCCTTCGACATGGCGAGGGCCTCGTCGGCGGTCAGCTCGGCGGTGAAGCCGTTGAAGACGGTGTCGTAGGTCCGCACGACGTCGGCGCCGGGGACCTCGGCGAGGGCGTCGCCGCGGAGGTCGGCGAGGAGGTCGCGGTAGCGGTCGACCTTGGCGAGGTCGGTGTCGAGGCGCTCGCCCTCGTCGGCCCGTGTCGCCGCGAAGCCTTTGACGCCGCCGTCATAGGTGGCCACGGGCTCGGCGGACAGCTCGACGATGTAGCGGCCGGCACTGAACCGGGTGGGTTCTTCGGCCAGGGCGGCGGTGGTGCCGCTGAGCACGGCGGCGGCGGTGACCGCCGCGGTCGCGAAAGTTAAAAGGGCCGGTTTGCGGCCTAGGAGAGTTTTCGAGGACACGAAACGCTGACCTCCACTGTGGTGGGCTGCCCGAGGGCCTACGCCACTGCGGGCAGTGCCCCTGGGCGAGGGGCGCTGTGCGGAGCGTAAGCCCGCTGATCGAGTGATGTAAATCAACCGAACCGGTGGCGGGCGCCAGCGCCGAGGGCTCCAGATCGCCTCTCGGACAAGGGATCTCGGGGTGTCGTGGCTGGCCGGAGGGGTGCGGTGTCCAGAAGGGACGGATGGTCGGCGGCTCGCGCCGGGACCACGGCGAGGACGGCGCGAGGACGCGGCGGGGACGGCCCGTCGCCGGCGGGGTGTCACAGCGGTCGTGTTGACTGTCGTGGTGACCTTCACCGACGAACGCATCGCCTACCAGGACTGGGCTCTCGAAGAGCGGACCAAGGAGCGCTTCGAGGGCTGCGAGTTCGTCGAGGTCGACGCCACCGAGGCCACGTTCACCTCGTGCGTGTTCGAGCGCTGCGAGTTCACCGGGCTGCGGCTGAACTCCGCGACGCTGACGCGCTGCGCGTTCCTGGGCTGCACCTTCCGGCGCTGCGTGCTGTTCGGCGCGGTCTTCGACGACTGCAAGCTGACCGGGACGTCCTTTGTGGAGAGTGAGCTGCGGCCGGCGCGGATCCTCGGCGGGGACTGGTCGTATGTGTCACTGCGCAAGCAGAACCTGTCGAAGGCGAAGTTCCGCGGCCTGCGGCTGCGCGAAGCCGACCTGACCGAGGCGGACCTGTCGGGCGCCGACCTCCGCGAGGCCGACCTGTCCTACGCGCGGGCGCACAACGTCAAGCTCCGCGGCGCCGACCTGCGCGGCGCCGACCTCACCGGCATCGCCCTGCGCAACCTGGACATCACCGACACGAGGATCGATCTGGCGCAGGCCGCGCTCGTCGCGATGGCTTACGGGGCAAGGGTCGAGGCGTAGGGCGTCGGTCCACTATGCACCCGTCGGGAGCACGGTTACGCTGATGGCCACTCTTCTCGTTCGATGAAAGGAACCACCCCGTGGTCTTGCGTCAGCTCAAGGCGGTCTTCGGTGCGGGGGTCACCGTCGACAGTGTCCTGACCGACCCCAATGTCACACCTGGCGCCACGCTCAACGGGGAGGTCACCTTCGTCGGCGGGGAGAACGACCAGAAAGTAGAGAGCATCACCATAGAGTTCACCGCCATCGTCGAGCTCGACGACAAGGGCGAGGACAAGCAGTCCAGCTTCGACTTCCACCGCGCGCAGGTCTCCGGGCCGTTCCAGCTCGCGAAGGGCTCGTCGCACAGTGTCGCGTTCTCGATCCCGGTGCCGCTGGAGACGCCGCTGAGCGCCGTCGGCGGCCGTCCGCTGCCGACGATGAAGCTCGGCGTGTCGACGGAACTGTCCCTGGACAACGCCTTCGACAAGGGCGACCTCGACCCGCTGGTCGTCGAGCCGCTGCCCGTGCAGGCGTCGGTCATGGCCGCGATGGAGGAGCTGGGCTTCGTGCTCCAGCTCGCCGACCTCGAAGCGGGCACGATCCCCGGTTCGCACATGCCGTTCTACCAGGAGATCGAGTACTGGCCCGGCGGTGAGTTCAAGGACAAGTTCCGCGAGGTCGAGCTGACCTTCGTGGCCGGCAAGTCGAGCACCGACGTGCTGTTGCAGGCCAATGACAAGGGCGGGCTGCTCAGCCCGGCGCACGACGCGTACCAGCGGTTCACCGTGCAGAACGAGGAGCCGGGCGACCTGGTCGAGGCACTGCGCACGCAGCTGAACCAGCTGGCGTCGCGACAGGGGATCTGAGCTTTCGCCGCCTGACGCCACGTAACGCCGCTCGACGCCGCCTGAGACGAAGCCGGTGGGTGGCCGCCTGACGGCGACCCCCCACCCGGTGGCGGAAACGGGAGACAAATGCGTTCCGCTTGAACGTGCGACCCCGCGAGGTGGCCGCGCGCCGGTACTGAGTGTAGACAAC
>Ga0307515_10023625_pt1 | contig 10764 bp, 13 predicted proteins | sample 17_EM_MG_FD_194513 | JGI IMG/M metagenome (GOLD analysis project Ga0307515, IMG submission 194513) | Populus trichocarpa ectomycorrhiza microbial communities from riparian zone in the Pacific Northwest, United States - 17_EM | ecosystem: Host-associated > Plants > Roots > Unclassified | place...
CTCCCCCCCATTCTCCTCCTCATCCCACCCCTTTCCACCCACCATATCATCTTCCTCATCCTCCCAATCACTAAGCACAATTACAGGTACCTTCTTTGCACCTATGATCGTCTTTTCCACATGTTTAGAGCTCTTTGACCCCTCTCCAGAGGATACTACCTTTGCTGCAGCCTTTTCTTGGCGCATTTTGGCTTTGGCCACTTTTTCTCTGTCTAGCCTCTCTCTTTTTTCCCTGAGCTGGACCACATCCTCAGCTGTATACACATGAGCTTTACCAAGGTGTCGGCGGTTCTTTGCTGATACTGCAGTGGTGTCCTTGGCCCCTGAGCGAAGTGTTCTCAGCATTTCATCTCCTAATTCCTTATCTGTAAGTGCACCCTGAGCTGACCTTCCCAGCTGTGATATAAGAGCCTTCAGCTTGAGAGAGGAAGGTGATTGGCGAGTGACAAGGTGAAGTGCACTGCGGGCTAATCGGCTTACAGCTCTGGGCTGTCTGGGGGTTGCACTGAGGAGTGTAGTGGGAGTGCCTGGCGGGGATTCAAATCGAGTGATATTTCGTGATTGCCGAATAAATACCTTGCGTGGGTTAAGAGGCCAGATCCCAGTTGCCTCAAAGGCACTCAACATGTTGTTCTTTGTATATGCTGCAGCTCTAGCGCATGTGACAAGTCTGTAGGAAAGAATTAGAGTGGAGTATAGAGTGATATAGCAAGTGGACTTACTTATAAAACTGCCCTGTCTTAATTGCATTTCCTCCTTTTCTAACCCATATATCCAGCTCATTGCTATAGCAGCGGGACAGAGGACCAAACAGCCCAACATCAAGAGGTTGTAGGATGTGTGTAGAGTGTGCAGGAAGGCAAATAGGATGAATATTTCTTTTCAAGCAAAAATCGAAAAATTGCCATGTTAGATGAGAGCCATGCCCATCAAGGATTAGAATACGTGGCTTGCCCTTTGCACTGTAATAGTTAGCATGAGCAGAAGGTCAATCTAATGGTACAAACATCTTAATAGTGTATTTTTCAAAGTTCTGTTCCACCCATTCCAGTCCCAATTCATTGTCAGTCCAGCCTTTAGTTGACCATGCAAATGTTGCTTGCTCTTTATCTTGGACACCAGCATGCCATGCCAGTAGATGCTTTCCCCCCTTGTAGATATACATGGGTGGTATAACTCTACCATCTGCAGAAATACACTCTATAACTGTAACCATTTCGCGATTTCCATCCTGGGTATAGAGTGGATTCCTTCTACCTCTACGGCATATAACCTTTACTTTGAGAGCCTGAACAAGTAGAAAGCCCTTTTCATCCATATTGTAGATGTTTTCTGGTTGTGCATTGAGCTTTCTGACAAGTTTTCCAAGCTGCAGTGACCAGTATTAGCTTGAAATGAATGGATAAACTAAAATGATATACCTTGCGAAAAAAGTCCTTTAAAATTGCAGGATCATTTGCATTAGCCCTTTGTCGATCTAGACGTTGGCTGAACTTTCCAGTGATTGCAGGATGGTGGTTGAGAAAGTGTGTCATCCAGTGCTTACCAAGTTGTCGTCGCCGATGTGGAGGTAGAAGGGACATCGCAAATGCCTTAACCATCTTCACTTGCAATGGATGTCCCAAGTCATCTAGAGTCTCACAGAACCTGACAATTGATTTCTCCTCTTCCAGAGTCAATAGCTGCTCCTTCTAATGTGCTGCACTCCTTGGCTGTGCTCCTCTAAGTCGGTCTCGCAAGGTGCTATATGGTATACCATATGTTGAAGCTGTAGCGCGGATAGATGGTTCAAGACCTGAAAGGTATGCATGTTTAGCTTCGCGAATTTCATTCTCTCTGTCAGTTGCTGCATCTCGGGACTTCACTCTACCCATGGTTGCGTTGTCGCGGGGAGAGAGTGGAAATTGAGTTTGTGTGCAGGGTAATTAAGCATCCCGGCGGGCGCTTGCGTGTGTGATCGGTTGCTAGGTGGTGGGCGGTTACACCATAAATTACGTTCCTGATGTCAGGACATTTCCACCCAAAATGGACATTGGAGTAAGTGCTGGCAGGCAATGGGCGGAGGTCTAAGTGCTGGTGTTCTTGCCAGTCAGCCTGGAGGCGGGGCAGATTCATAGCCTGTCATAGTATAAATAGAGTGAATACAGTCTGATGAAAGCAAACAAAAAATCATTAGAACTGGATATCATTTCCTTGTTAGGGTCAGTATTGTAAAGTCATTAAAAATTGATGATGAAAGTGTGAAAAGTAGTGTTAGCAACGGGTCCGGGTAACCCGCCAGCAGTCCGGGTTTGGACCGCAAAAATGGGTCAGTTTGGTTCCAGAACCGTCCAAAAACCCGACCCGCAGACTCTTGGGGGGCCAAACCCGGACCCATACCCGTCAACCCGCAGGTTTCGCCAGGTTTGGCTAGACCCGTCGGTTCCAATCTCCGGTTCTGCGGTTCGGGTTTCACATTTATGGTCGCATTCAGATATGCTACTGATAATAGTACAATATTGACCTTGGTAAGTCACAGTTCATTTTCGACATATTAGCCGCCTTGATGTGTAAAACAAGAATACTCACGCGCCCAACCACATCCTGAAAATGAGCGTCAACAGAGCGTCAACGAAATTTGGTCTTGCATCTTCGGTAATATGAGTGGTGCGTGATCACAAACATCCATAAAGAAGGATATGACAGCCTTTATAGGCCGATATGTACGGGATATTCTAGCCACATCCTCCGGGACAGTAACAACTTATTTCATTTACAGAGCTACCACTAAGTATTCTTGAGCCTTTTAGAGTATAATAACAGTCAAAACGATTTATATAGACAATAACCGCCTCATTACGCTGTGATTAACAATGATCGAAGGCGAACAATCGTTGAGACTCAGTTGACGCTCATTTTGAAGATGGGGCAGGAAGCGTTTCACTTTCACATTTGCGTATAAAGGCAGTCAATAATCAGTATATGACAATGTGCAGCCTGTCGCCCCCCAGATTACCCATGATACATGACCAACAATCCTTGACGCTCCGTTGACGCTCATTTTCATGATGGGGCAGGGAGGGTATTGCAATTAGTTTTGCCTACAAAGGCAGCCACAAATTCCTTTATGACTGAATACACCCTATCGAAGGTGACATTTCCCAGGACGCATGACCAAAAAGTGTTGACGCTCCGTTGACGCTCATTTTCACGATCATGCAAGGAGGGTATTGCTATCTGTTTTGCTTATAAAGGCAGCTAGAAATTCCTTTATGACTGACTACAACCTATCAGAGGTGTGATTTCCTAGGACAGATGACCAAAAATCGTTGACGCTCCGTTGACGCTCATTTTCATGATGGGGCAGGGAGGGTATTGGTAACTGTTTTGCCTATAAAGGCAGCCAGAAATTCCTTTATGACTGATTGAAACATATCGGAGGTGTGATTTCCCAGGACACATGACCAAAAATCGTTGACGCTCCGTTGACGCTCATTTTCAGGATGGGGCAGGGAGGGTATTGTTATCTTTTTTGCCTATAAAGGCAGCCAACAATTCCTTTATGACTGACTACAACCTATCGGAGGTGTGATTTCCCAGGACACATGACGAAAAATCGTTGACGCTCCGTTGACGCTCATTTTCATGATGGGGCAGGGAGGGTATTGCTAACTGTTTTGCCTACAAAGGCACCCAGAAATTCCTTTATGACTGATTACAACCAATCGGAGGTGTGATTTCCAAGGACACATGACCAAAAATCGTTGACGCTCTGTTGACGCTCATTTTGCCATGGCTGTATCCACAATATGCAATCATTTATTTTGGCACAGTCCATCATTCACTTTGTTTTGCCTGCCTTTCTGGCATTTTCATGTACTTTCTTCTTGATCACTACGTTGTTCTTTGATAATACCTAGATATATACTATAATAATCTCCGAAATCCCGTATCTTTCGGTCAATGCTTGTCATCAGTTGCAGGATCGCTTAATCCGCTGCTTTTGTCTTCAAAATGAATGTTAGCCGCATTACCACACAACAGATAGTGTACAAACCATCATCAGTCAGCATATCTGGATCAAAATCGGTATCGAGCTCGGTATCCTCATTATCTTCGAAAAATTCCGCGCAGGGAAGAGCTGTATGCAAATACATATATCCGGCTGGCAAATTGACAATTTCAGACAGTTGAGCTCCGGAAGTGTTACCTGTTGGGGCGGGTGGCATGCGGTGCGGAGATGGAGTCGGCTCCGGAGTCCACACTCTGCGTCGGGCGGGGGGAGGTGCACCTGTTCCTTTGCATCTCCAGCGTGTCTACAGATTCTTTGCGGTGCCATTTTCGCAAGGAAGGCAGCCGGACGTTTGGTTATGACGAAGCATTGCCAGGTGTCTTTGTATTTCAGCCTTCACCTTTTTATGCCCCGGAAACTCAACACCCTGCTTACTCTCTTCTCGGACCTCGGCGCGTGGTTTCTTAATGAGATATTTCGTTTCCTCAATTGCGGCACGCAAAAAGCCTTCTTTGGCCATTTTGGCCATATTCAACGCCAGGCGCATGTCAGACTGTTCCAGCTGTACCCGACCTCCTTGCCTTGCCATAGTTGCAGACATGTTGAAAACCTACAAGACATTGGTTGATGCTTCTATCAAAGATATTCGGCTGTTACATCTACCATATATGCTTCCGTGGCCTCCTCCATGGTGATTAAAGCCTGTTTCGTCCACTCACGGGGACGCTTATCAGGAAAATCATCTGCGAAAATCCCAGAGCTCACAACATCATGCTGTTCGATTTCGCGGACTGTGCGGAGGAATGCCTTTGTTGACCATGGAGGTTTCCCGTTACGGGCTGGGATGAATTCGTTACGTAGCTCTCTACGGACACCCGCTGTACGTTATACATTTAATTGACCACTGATCGCATCGATATGGATATACTCACATCCCACCGCATGTTGCTTGTTATTTCTCCTGCTGCCAGTCTTGCGGCCGATTTTTAAATGTGCATCCTGGGTCATATGTTTGGTGGCTGCATCGGCAGCGTCACGGTGAACTAACTTGTGTCTGCGCTCTTGTTGTGTGCCCAGAATGTCCGTATGTGTTGTCGCGACCGCCAATCTGCCGGTATTCGATCCGCTCTCACCTGGCGGAGGTGATTCTGTATCCATGATATGCTGGTGTGGAATACGAGAGGAAGATGATAACGAGAGCAAGTGGGAAGTCCTGAGGACTATATAGTTAGGTTCATGTCAGAATTGTATACGTAGCAGCCGACATGACCGTTATGCTCAAAATGAATCCTACTGAGTATGGCTGCAGGGTGCAGGGGTTTCCCACCACCCCGCAATTTGCAAAGAGTCGGTCTGATGTTGTTTGTTTGTTGACAGGGATAAATTGGGGTGTAAGATCTCCGGAATCGCCCAATTGCTAGATATTAATATGATGTAGTTCGAGTGAACGGACATCTGCTGATGTTTGTCTGAAATAATCCCTGGGATATAATGTGAAACTGACGCTAACAATCATGTCATGTTGAACAGTTAGCGTCACTATTCCTGATTTAATGACAGTCAAGAGACCGATTTTGCTTTCTTCAAGATGAGTAAACGTACTAACCTTGACATAAAAGACGCAGCTTACCACGATATTGTCCATCACTTGCAACATCCAACATCTCGCCCAACAACAAAGTCCACGAAAATTACAATGTTCAATGCTCTGAAAAACAACTTTACGCCGCTTCCGGTGGGCAGATACAGCAAATCAACAAAGCGTTCAACCCAACGACGTCATCAAGCGAATGAAGGCAAGAGCGGTGTGGAGGCAGAGAGAATCCGAGCCCTTGGGGCATTGCGCAGCTTGAAATCCAAAAAGAAGCTTGCTGCGGAGAAGCGACGAGAAACGCACTTCTTAAGCAATGAGGAGAGAGAGAAATGGATTGAGGATTATGTGGAGAGACAAACTGCTGGGGCAAGGAAGCGAGTTGAAGACGCAGAGGCAGCGGTTCAACAAGAGCAGGACGATATGCCGCATGCTGAAATAGCGGGATTGACGTCCAGAGAGCGCGAAAAGACATTTCAGGAAATGCTGGTTGCTACCTGAGACAGTCTGAGTGATCTTGCAAGTTCCGACGATGGGGAGGATGGGGAAGAGGAAGATAATGAAGAGACTGAGCAGGGCAATTTGAGCGAAGATGACGAACCCGGCTGGGTGATGGGCACAATCACCAAAATGGTCCAGCAGCGCATGGAGAGGTTTCGGCAGAAGCAGATGAAGCTCGACGAATTGACTCAACCGGGATGGGAGGATGCAGGCGACTACTTCCGTGAACGAGATAAGAAGTATGGCAGCACCGCATTGAGAGTTCCGGCGGTCGTTCAGCCGCAAACAAATGATGACCCTCCAGCACCTCTACCAGCAACATTTGGAGAGCTGATGGAGAGTCTTGACATTGTCCCCGGAATATGTCAAAGGCCGCAAGGGACTTCACGACCAGGAAGTAGTCATATTAGACTAGATTCGGTGAAGCCGCTGTCTAAATCGTTGATACCTGGTGGTGAGCCAGGTGCAGAGCCCGATTCGTCAATGTTGCTCAAAGTGAAGCCAATTGAACCAGTAAGCTTTTACCCCTGCATATAGCCTCCAGCTAATGACCATATAGATATCGGATTCTGACGAAGAGATGGTGACGGCTCCTGCGTCTCGGGAAGAATAAAAGTGCAAACTGTACTTTTTGGCGTCTGATTGTGGTGAAAAGCAAGTTGTTTACCAATTTTGCTGTGTCAGCTTTTGCTTGATTTCAGTGACCAAATTGTGAGACATGATAATTTGTCTGTGCATGTGCAAGGGTCGAACGCACCATGTGAAAGTTCTAAAATCCAAATCGGGCTGTAAGACGGCCATCACGCTCGATTTTATTCTGCAAGTTACTGTTATGTGACAAAGCAAAAGCAATATTAGTGACGAAATGTCCTAACAAAATTTAAGTGAGTGATGTCATACGAGTCAGAGGAAGAGCGGTCGGTTCCCATGACAAATCGATCTGAACAACAACGGTCATGCCGTATTCATCCATGTATCCAACTGCATAACTCTCTGCACAGACCTGGTGTACATGGTTGAGAAATTTGAAATTGCTTGTGGTACGTCATGGAAATCGAGGAGAAGGAGCTGGATAAGGAATGGTGAGGAAGTCGAGCTATGTTTGCCAAAAACTAGTGAAATGATCTACATGCCGTCAATTGCCGGCTGAAAGCGCAGGAATGTGATAGGGCCACGTCATTTCTCACTCAGATAGCGTAGATAGCAGTTGATCAAAATTGAGAGGTAACAAAACTCCTGGATGCAAACGATAATACATACAAACACTATCATGGATGTCAAAACTGTGTATTTGATTCGTTACAGACAATTATTGAGTGTACAAAGGCTGTTTCGATGTGATTAATGTGAGCGTCAACAGAGCGGCAACAATTTTTGGCATTGCGTCATGAAAAATCCAGTAGGCTGTGCGGTAACAGCACATCATAATCACACTATCGGCCGCCTTTCTATTGTACAATGGTGGCAAAAACTGTTCTACTATGTCTTAAAAATGAGCGTCAACAGAGCGTCAACAACTTTTGGCGTTGCATCTTGGAAAAGGCATGGGGTTTGCGGCGGCGTTACCCCATAATCGCGCTATCGGCCGCCTCCCTAGGCAAAAACTCTTGCAACGACATCGCTACTATGGCCTAACAATGAGCGTCAACAGAGCGTCAACAACTTTTGAGCTTGTATCTTGGATAATCCTAGGGCTGTACGGCGGCATGAACCCATAATCACATTATCGGCTGCCTTTCTACGCAAAAATGGGTGCGACTACATCGCTACTATGTCCTAAAAATCAGAGTCAATGGAGCGTCAACGACTTGTGGCCATGCATCTCGGACAATCCGAGGGCAGTGTGGCGATATCAACAAATAATCGAACTATCGGCCGTCTTTCTAGGCAAAAATGCTATTGACGACATCGTCACCATGCCCTAAAAATGAGAGTCAATGGAGCGTCAACGATTTGAGGCCTTCCATCTTGGAAAATCATCCTGCTGTGCGGCTACAATGATCTATAATCGTACTACGGGCCGCCTTTCTAGGCAAATATACTTCTGACAAGATTGTAACCATGTCCCAAAATGAGCGTCAACGGAGTGTCAACGCTTGTTGCGCTGGCGTCTTGGATAATATAACCAGAATGGAACGCAGATAAACCACAATGAACCTATCGGCAGCCTTTATTGGCAAAAATGCAAGAGTTGATATCGCGTCCGCCTCCTACAATTGAGCGCCCACGGTGCGTAAAGGCTCTGAATGCTACACAGCCATAAACTGCAGTATGCTGTTCCTAAATGGAGGTTTCCGTGGTCAGTCGGTGCAACCTGTCCTTGTATTCAACATCACAAATATGCATGCAATGTCTGACTGACCTGATTATTTTCCTTGTAGCTGTAGAGTCAATATTTAAGAACCCGCAATCTGCTGTACAGTATCGTTATTTTCGACAGTCTTTCAAGTCAGATTACACAGCTTACGAATTTCTACCACCATGTCGGATACACAATCTTTGAACACCTCATTACTAGAGGTTATGATCTCTTCCAGAAATGAAGGTGTCTTTATTTGTGATTTGAGCGACCTTACATTGCAAATCATCTTCGATGCGTGGTGGGCTTCAATGAATGTAGGCTCGAAGCGGCCTATTGCTTGGAAGAATTCTAGACATGCGCCTTCGTGGCAATTCTATTTGCACTGTCGAATCGAGGAGACCGGCAGCCCTGGCATCATATGTATCGTTTGTCATCAAGTTCTTCGCCATCCATCAGAACATGGGACCAGATCAATGGGGAAACACTTACTGGCAAAAGCTCACATCGCAAAGTTAAACGAATTAACAGAGTCAGAGGTCACTGAATTGACTAGTTCGACAGTGGATGAAACAGCTTTGGCCATCCTGAAGAGGCAAGGAAGTCGTGGAATCACAATAGTCAGATTGCAGAGGAAATCCATATTTGATATCCAGTTTAATCCATATTGACCGAAATGACAGACAAAACGTTCCAAACTGGCAGATAAGGACTTTGAAACTTCCGAATTTCACCAAGACACGTGGAATCGCTACCTCATGTTAGGATTTGTTTCGGCACATATTGCATGGAACGCTATATCAAATCTTGGGCTACGACGGTCATATAAGGCATTACGCGATGACCAAGTACTTCCGTCCGCTATGACCCTTATTAACATTTGCCGGAGGGAATATGCACTGACTGTGGATGCAATTATGAAGCAATTGCCACTACGAAATAAAGTTAGTTTAGCTTTGGACGGATGGACATCGACGAACAAACTAGCGATAACATCAGTCATTGCTTACTATATGGATCGAAATTGGGCATTGCGTGAAGTTCAACTCGCTTTCGATGAGGTTAATCAGCTGTTCAGTTCCCGTTTTGAAAGCTAATTCAGGATGACAGGTTAAGGGCCAACATACTGGGGCAAGGCTAGCCGTACATTTGAAGGACGTGCTTAATCGTTTTGAGCTTTCCGACGGCCGTTTGCTTGGTATTACGACTGATAATGCTTCCTCAAACTACTCGATGACACACGAGCTGCAATCAACACATGAGGCCTCGGGGATCGAGTGGCCTGCATTGAGGAACCATATACCGTGCATGGCGCACGTCATACAGCTGGCTTTAGGTGCATTCATGAGCAGTCTTGGTGTAAACGGCCGCACCAAGTCTTGGGAAGCCCATGAGCGCGATCAGCAATTTGGAGAGAATGAAAGCATAGACATTGGAAAGAGTCAAAGACTTCAAAAAGAGGGCAATGCTAGAATCAATAAGGTGTCGGCCATGAGACCAGGTTTAGCAAAGATAATTGAGAAAGTACGTATTTCATGATATTTTGAAAGTCCTGAAACTGACCTTCATAAAGCAGAGAATGCTTGCTGTATTAATTACGCTAACACCTGGTCGCCGAAACGAGTTTATTGACTGTCAGAAAGCCAAAGTCCGCATTGCAGTACTTCTGATTATGGATGTCAAGACACGTTGGAACTCTACTCTGGAGTTGCTCGAGTGCGCCTACCACTTACGGGAATTCACCTGCGAGTGGCTTCAGAACCCAAGATACGCTGAATATCGGCCACTATTCACAACTCAGGATGAATGGACGATTGTCAAGTATGTCATGGAAGTATTGAGGCCATGTCGATATTGGACCCTTTGGATGTCGAAGAGGCATACAGTCACATTGCATCATGTTATTAGTGTGTACAATGACATGTTCGATCACATGGATGGCGTGACGCGAGCTTTGGCCAAGAAGAAGACTCCATGGAAGGAAGACTTGTTCTTCGCTGTGAAGTTAGCTCGACAGAAGCTCTCCAAATACTACACCGAAGTGACTCCAACGATTGGCATGCTTCTGATTTCCGCGCACATCCTTGATCCTTTCAGGAAGTTGCGATCGTTTAGAAAGTGGGACAAAGGAATGGATATTCATCCTGAGGACGAGACATCCTACACTACACAATACCAAGAGGCCTTTCTGAAGTATGTGGAGAATGAATACTGCGCTAAACATCGACGTGTGCCGGTCAATAAACTCGAAACATTACCGACCAGCAATCTCGTCCCCTCTGCAACGGCTTCAGGGTCCTATCAATCATCCTTTCATCCATATGATTTGTCCAGCAATGATGAGGAATACTTAACGCCTAACAATGTGGCTGAGACGACACC
>Ga0307515_10023627_pt1 | contig 10762 bp, 10 predicted proteins | sample 17_EM_MG_FD_194513 | JGI IMG/M metagenome (GOLD analysis project Ga0307515, IMG submission 194513) | Populus trichocarpa ectomycorrhiza microbial communities from riparian zone in the Pacific Northwest, United States - 17_EM | ecosystem: Host-associated > Plants > Roots > Unclassified | place...
CCGAGCTCGACCAGCTGCTCGAAGCTGGCGAGCGCCGAGGTCTCGCCGTTCTTGATCGCATTGCGCACCGAGCGCGACAGCGTGTAGAACTCGGTCGTGTAGCGCGCGAGCTCCAGCGGGCTCACGAGCACGAGCTTGATCGACTTGCGCACGTGCGCCTCGATCTCGGGCACCCAGGCCACGTCGAGCGGCTCGCAGGTGGCGATCGTGACCTCGTTCAGGCCGACGTTGAGCGGCAGTGCGTGGCGCCGCTCGGCATAGCTGATCGACATGATCTCGGCGACACGACCCACGTCCACGCGCAACGGGTCGATGCGCAGGTACGGCAGCCCGCAGCGCGCCGCGAGCCATTCGGTCAGCGCCTCGACATCGAGCGGTTTGGCGCTGCCCTGGCGGACCAGGTCGGCCGCGGCCAGGCGCACCAGCGGGTGCTGCTTGCTATGGCCGCCGGCGAAGCGGCGTGCGGTGCTGTCGGCGTCGGCCGCGCTGATCAGGCCGTCGTCTCGCAGCCAATCGAGCAGCGGGCGCCAGTCGAGGCGGCCATGGCGGACTGCCTTGGGGGGAACGATGGCGGAGACAGCAGGTTTCATGGAGTCTGTCAGGTGGAATCGGAATCGGTCGACGACGGATCGAGCAAAGCGGCAAGCGGCCGGATCATGCGCAGCCACTTCTTCGCTGGCAGCTTGAACCGGCTCTCGATGTTATCCGCGCGCGCCGCCAGCGTGTCGCGTTCCGGCATGGGCGCGTTCTTCAGCGCGACGACGATGGTGTTGCCCTCGCGCGTGGGCCGCAGGCACCAGACCTGGTGGCTGCCGAAGGCCGCGGCGATGCGCTGCGCGCTGCGCTCGAAGCTCGCGTCGCGGCCGAACAGGTTCACCGTCATCACGCCGCCGTCGGCGAGCAGGCGGTGGCAGTCGGCGTAGAACGCGGCGCTGTCGAGCACCGGCGAGGCGGCGTCGTGGTCGTAGAGGTCGACGCAGAGCACGTCCGCCGACTGGGTGCGCGCGGGGTCGGCCACGAAGCGCGCCGCGTCCATCTCGAGCACCTCGAAGCGCGCCGAGTCGGCCGGCAGGTGGAACCACAGCCGGCAGGCGTCGATCACGCTCGGGTTGAGCTCGACCGCAGTGCAGCGCATGCGCAGCGTGCTGTGGCAAAAGCGCGTGATCGCCGCGGCGCCCAGGCCGAGCTGCACCGCGTGGCCATGCGTGAGCTCGGCCTGCGGGCGCAGCAGCATCCAGACCATCATGCGCTGGATGTACTCGAGCTCGAGCGCAAGCGACTTTCGGATGCGCATCGCGCCCTGCACCCACGGCGTGCCCAGGTGCAGGTAGCGCACGCCGTCGGCCTCGGAGATCGTGGCGGGTGCGAGTTCGGGGTCGGCTTTCTTGCGGACGTTCATGCCACTCCATGTTCTTGCAGCGCGGCGCGCCAGGCGGCCAGCTTCTTCTCGAAGCTCCAGCTCGCATTCGCCGGGCTCGTCGACGGCAGCCGAATCACCGGCAAGCCGAGCGCGCGAGTGTGGCGCATCGCGCGCGCCGACTCGCCGCCGTTGTGCACGACGGCGCGCAAGCCCGGGGCGATGCGGGTCAGGCTGGCGAGGTCGTTGAGCTGCGCGTCGACGATCGCGCTGTCGAGGCTGCCTTCGCGCGAACAGCTCGCGTAGACGTCCCACAGCCCGAGGCCGTGGGCGCGCGCGGTGGCCAGGCGCTGCGGGTACGAGGCGCTCATCAGGTCGACCTGCCAGAGCGCGCCGAGGATGGCCCAGAAATGGTTGCGCGGGTGGCCGTAGTACTGCTGTGCCCGCAGCGACGCCACGCCGGGGAAGCTGCCGAGCACGATCAAGCGCGTGTCCGCGTCGACCACCGGGCCGAGGCCTTCGAGCACGGCGCTCATGTCTGCCCCTCGCCCGATGAATACATCGGTCGATCCCCCAAGGGGATGAGCCTTGCTTGGGGCGGCCCGGCGCGGCGGCTCACGCCAGCCCCGGCAATGCAGCCCGCGCGTTCGCCGACGTCAACTCGGCCAGCGCCGGCAGCGAGAGCCCGCGCAGCTCGGCCAGCGTCTGCGCGATGCGCGGCAGCTCGGCCGGCTCGTTGCGCGAGCTCTGGCCTGCGGCGCGTTCGGCGGCGGTGCGGTACAGCCAGTGCGGCGGGATGTCGGGCGCGTCGGTCTCGAGCACGATCGCCTCGGCCGGCAGCGCCTGCGCCAGGCGCCGGATCTGCAAGGCGCGCTCGAAGGTCATCGCGCCGCCGAAGCCGAGTTTGAAACCGAGTGCGACAAATGCGAACGCCTGCTGCTCGCTGCCGTTGAAGGCATGCGCGATGCCGCCGCGCACTTTTTCGACGCGCAGGTGCTTGAGCAAGGTGTCGGCCGAGCGGCGCACGTGCACGATCACCGGCAGGTCGAAGCGCCGCGCCAGCTTCAGCTGCGCGACGTAGAACTGCGCCTGGCGCGCGCGGTCGAGGCCGGGCACGAAATGGTCGAGCCCGATCTCGCCGACCGCGACCAGGCGCGGGTCGCCGCGGTGTTCGGCAAGCGCATCGGACAGCTGGCGCAGGTCGTCCTCGTTCGCCTGCCCGACGCAAAGCGGGTGGATGCCCAGGGCATACGCGAAGCCGTGCGCGTGGGCCAGCGTGCGTACCGTGTCGAAGTTCGACCGGGCGACCGCCGGCAGCACGATCTGCGCCACGCCGGCGGCCCTGGCGCGGGCGACCACGGCGTCGCGGTCGGCATCGAATTCGGCAGCGTCGAGGTGGCAATGGGTGTCGGTCCACATGGATGAGGATGATGACTCAGACGCCGCCGGGGGGCGATCACTGCCACACGTTGTGACAGGACATGCGCTGCGTGCTACCGTAGCGGCGCGATGAAGAAGGCCCCGCTTTACAGCCGCTCGCGCGCCCCCGCCCGTGCAGCCGATCCCAGCGCCGCCGCGCCCGACGCAGCGGTGCCTACCGTCACGCGCGCCGGCCGATTCAAGGCCGCGCTGGTGCGCCACGAACGCCGCCTCTGGGCCGCCGCCGTATTGCTGCTCCTCGCCGCCGGGCTGGCGCTGAACGCGCCCCGCGCGCCGCGCATCCCGGTGCTGACGATCGAGCAGATCGACGCCGCCATCCGCCAGTCAATCGACGACAAGCCCCTGCCCTCGCCGGTGACGCGCGCCTACGAAACCGTGCTGCCCTCGGTGGTGCGGGTCGTCGGGCTGATGACCGAGGGCGACGACGGCAGCGACGAGGACGAAGACAGCAAGAAGGCCGACCCGAAGAAGCCCCACGGCCCGGTCGAACGCGGTGTGGGCACCGGCGTCGTCATCATCGACAACGGCACGATCCTGACCTGCCTGCATGTGGTCAACGGCGCCAAGCGCATCAAGGTCACGTTCATGGATGGCACCGAATCCGATGCGGTGGTGATCAACACCCAGCCGCAGAACGACCTCGCGGTGCTGCGTGCCAAGACCATCCCCGACGACCTCGAAGCGGCGACGATGCGCTCCACCGCCGACCTGTCGACCGGCGACCAGGTGATGGCGGTGGGCTTCCCGTTCGGCATCGGGCCGTCGGCCTCGAGCGGCATTGTCTCGGGCCTCAAGCGCGAGTTCCGTTCGCCCGAAGGGCAGCAGACGCTGACCAACCTGATCCAGTTCGACGCCGCTGCGAATCCCGGCAATTCGGGCGGGCCGCTGGTCACGATGGACGGCGAGGTGGTCGGCATCGTCACCGCGATCCTGAACCCAAGCCGGCAGCGCACCTTCATCGGCATCGGCTTCGCGGTGCCGATCGAAAATGCCGCGTCCGCCGTCGGCATGCCACCGTTCTGAACCCGTCGCGCCCCCTGACCCATCCCAGCGAGAAGCCCCGAATGGAAACCAGCAGCAGCGCCCACGCCTCCACGTTGATGGAGGAGATCCTGTACGAGGTCAAGCGCATCGTCGTCGGGCAGGATCAGTTCCTCGAACGCGTGATGGTCGCGATGCTCGCGCAAGGGCATCTGCTGGTCGAGGGCGTGCCGGGCCTGGCGAAGACGCTGACCGTGAAGACGCTCGCCGCGACGCTGCGCGGCACCTTCAAGCGCATCCAGTTCACGCCCGACTTGGTGCCGGCCGATCTGGTCGGCACGCGCATCTTCAACCCGCGCACCGGCGAATTCTCGACCTCGCTCGGGCCGGTCTTCACGCACCTGCTGCTCGCCGACGAAATCAACCGCGCGCCGGCCAAGGTGCAGAGTGCGCTGCTCGAGGTGATGCAGGAACGCCAGGTCACGATTGCCGGCGAAACGCACCGGGTGCCCGAGCCTTTTCTCGTGATGGCGACGCAGAACCCGATCGAGACCGAGGGCACCTATCCGCTGCCCGAGGCCCAGGTCGACCGCTTCATGATGAAGGTGCTGGTCGACTACCCGAGCGAAGAAGAAGAGTTCGTGATCGCGCAGCGCGTGACCGGGCCGGCCACCGCGGTGTCGGCCGTCGCGAGCATGGGCCAGCTCGCCGAGCTGCAGCAAGAATGCCGCAAGGTCTACGTCGACCCGTCGCTGATGCAGTACGCCGTCAAGCTCGTCAGCGCGACGCGCCGGCCGGACCGCTACGGTCTCGCCGACCAGGCCAAGTACCTGACCTACGGTGCGAGCCCGCGCGCGACCATTGGCCTGATCGAAGGCGCTCGCGCACTCGCCTTCATGCGCGGCCGCAGCTACGCGCTGCCCGAAGACATGACGGTGCTGGTCGGCGACGTGCTGCGGCACCGCTTGGTGCTGAGCTACGAAGCGCTCGCCGAAGGGCTGACCGCAGATGCGCTCGTGCAGCGCGTGATGAAGAAGATCCCGGTGCCCGACAAGCCTTTGGCGACGAGCGTCTGAACGATGGCGATGGTGACTGGCATGGACAGCGAGGCGCTGCTCAAACGGCTCGAATGGACGGTGATCCGCCGTCTCGACGGCTTGCTGCAAGGCGACTACCGCACGCTGTGGCGCGGCGCCGGGCTCGACCTGGCCGACCTGCGCGAGTACCAGCACCATGACGACGTGCGCCACATCGACTGGAACGTCACCGCGCGCCTGCAGCAGCCGTATGTGCGCCAGTTCACCGAAGACCGCGAGCTCAGCGGCTGGTTCCTCGTCGACCTGAGCGCGAGTGTCGATTTCGGCTCGGATGCGCAAAGCAAACGCAGTGTCGCCGCCGAGTTCGTCGCCGTGCTGGCGCGGCTGCTCACGCGCCACGGCAACCGCGTCGGCGCGCTGCTCTACGGCAGCGAGGTCGACACCGTGATCCCGGCGCGCGGCGGCCGCACGCACGTGCTGAACCTGCTGCAGCGCATGAGCGCGCGGCCCGCGCAATCGGCGCCGGGTGCGACCAACCTGCGCGACCTGCTGCTCGCCGGCCAGCGCATCGTGAAGCGCCGCAGCAGCGTGTTCGTGGTCTCCGATTTCATCAGCGCGCCGGGCTGGGAGGCCGCGCTGGCGCAGCTCGCGCGGCGCCACGAGGTCACCGCGGTGCGCCTGTTCGACCCATTGGAAATGGACTTGCCCGACCTCGGCCTGCTGACGCTGCGCGACGCCGAAACCGGCGAGCACCTGCTCGTCGACACCCACGACCGCGGCTTTCGCGAGCGCTTCAAGGCCGCGGCCGAACGGCGCGAAACCGCCTTGCTCGACGGCCTGGCCCGCGCCGGCGTCGACACGCTCGAGCTCGCGACCGACGACGACCTGATGGACGCGATCCTGCGCTTCGCCGACCTGCGCAAGCAGCGCAGCCGGCTCGCCAACTGGAGCGGCAAGACGGGGCGTGCGGGCGCGTCCGGGCACCTCGTGGCCGCTGGTGGGGGTGCGTGATGATGAAGAACCTGCCGATGACCTTCATCTGGCCCGACATGCTCTGGGGCCTGATCGCACTGCCGCTGCTGATCCTGCTCTACGTGTGGCTGCAGCGCCGCCGCAAGAAGACGACGCTGCGCTATGCCAACCTCGGCCTCGTCCGCGAGGCGCTGGGCAAGAGCATCGCGTGGCGGCGCCATCTGCCGCCCGCGCTGCTGTTCGTCGCCATCGCCGCGCTGCTGCTCGCCGCGGCACGGCCGGCCGCGGTGATCACGCTGCCGTCGGCGCAAGAGACCATCGTGCTGGCGATGGACGTGTCCGGCAGCATGCGCGCGGCCGATGTGCTGCCCGATCGCATGACCGCCGCGAAAGAGGCCGCGAAGGCCTTCGTCGCCGAGCTGCCGCGCAGCGTGCGCATCGCCGTCGTGCAGTTCGCCGGCACCGCCGCGGTGGTGCAGGCGCCGACGCTGAGCCGCGACGACGTGGTCGCCGCGATCGAGCGCTTTCAGTTGCAGCGCGGCACCGCGATCGGCAGCGGCATCGTGCTCTCGCTCGCGACGCTGTTCCCCGACGCCGGCATCGACCTCTCGCAGATCACCGGCCAGCGCGAGATGCCGCCGGGCCCGAACGACAAGCCCAAGCCCGTGTTCACGCCGGTGCCGCCGGGCTCGTACCCCTCGGCCGCGATCATCCTGCTCACCGACGGCCAACGCACCACCGGCCCCGACCCGCTCGATGCCGCGAAGATGGCGGCCGACCGCGGCGTGCGCGTCTACACCGTCGGCGTCGGCACCAAAGAGGGCGAGACAATCGGCTTCGAGGGCTGGTCGATGCGCGTGCGGCTCGACGAGGACACGCTCAAGAGCATCGCCAGCCTGACCCGTGCCGACTACTTCTATGCCGGCACTGCAGAAGACCTGAAGAAGGTCTACCAGGGCTTGTCCACCAAGCTGATCGTCGAGAAGAAAGAGACCGAGATCAGCGCGCTGTTCGCCGCGGTCGGCGCGATGCTCGTCGTGCTGGCGGCAAGCCTGAGCGTGTGGTGGTTCGGGCGGGTGGCGTAGGCGTCGCCCTTCGCATTGCCGATGAAGGAATCCTCCCCGGGCTTTACCTTGATCGAGATCGTGGTCGTGCTGGCGGTGATCGCGATACTCGCGACCCTCGCGATCCCGAGCATCCAGGATCGGCTCGTGCGTGAGCAGATCGTCGAGGCGATGAAGCTGACCGACATTGCGAAGGCGCCGGTCTCGGCGTCTTGGGCACTCGCCCATGTGCTGCCGTCGGACAACACCGCGGCCGGGCTGCCGGTGCCCGACAAGATCGTCAGCAACTTCGTCACCTCGTTGGCGGTCGAGGGTGGCGCCATCCATGTGGTCTTCGGTAACCGCGCCAACGCGGCGATCCGGGGCAAGACGCTCACGCTGCGCCCGGCCGTTGTCGAAGATGCGCCGATCGTGCCGGTGGCCTGGGTCTGCGGCCACGCGAGCGCGGTCGTCAAGATGACCGCGAAAGGCACCGATCGCACCGACGTGGCGCCGAACTTCCTGCCGCTCAATTGCAGGGCGACGCCGTAGCGCCTCGGGCGCCATGATCTAGCCGAAGCGGCCTTGCAAAAACCAGCTCGGCGCTTGCGGCGCGACGGGCCGCCGTGCGCGGTAGACCCACACCAGCGCACCGCCCGGCTGCTGGGCAATGTAGTAATCGCGCTCGACGAGCCCGGCGTCCCACCAGCCGGTTTCAATTCGCTCGGGGCCGCTGAGCAGGTGCAGCGCCTGGCCGTCGAGCAGCGGGCCGGCGTCGCGCTCGACCAGCGGCTCGGGCTGCTGCAGCAGCCAGACCGGGCGCACCAGCAGGTCGACGGGCCGGGCGGTGGCTTGCGCTGCGCGGACCGGGCGCATCTGCGCATCGGCGGCGCGGCACACGGTCGCGCGTTCGGGCCGATGGTCTTGTACGGGCGCGATGCGCAGCACCTGTTCGGGGCCGAGCCGGGCCTGCAGCCGCTCGATCAGGCGCGTGAGGCCTTCGCGTTCCGACGCGGGCGTGGGGAAGAGTTCGGTGTTGGGCGGCGCACGCCGCGCGATGTCTTCGGCATGCAGGCTGAGCTCGAGCGTGGGCGCGGGCAGTTGCAGCGGCGCGAGGCGCTCGCGCAGCAGCACCAGCAGATGGGCGTGATCGCGCGAGGGTTCGGCCAGCGCGATCGCCAGCGTCGTGACGCTCGGGACAGCGGTGTCGCGACGCGAGCGCTGCTCGTGGTGCATCATCAGCGTGAAGCGGCGCACGAAGGCGTGCTGCGCCGACAGCCACGCCACCAGCCGCGCGAGCAGCACCGCCGCGCCAACAAGCAGCTGCTCGCCGGTGTCGGCACGGGCGAAGAGCTCGAGGCGGGTGTCGAACGAAGGCGGCAGTGTGATCGGCTCGCGCGGGTCGGGGCGCTTGCCCATCGCGCGATCGAACTCGCTGAGCACCTGTTCACCCAAGCGCCGCGCGAGCCCGTCGCGCGGCACCTGCCCCAGATCGGCCAGCGTGTGCAAACCCATGCCTTGCAGCGCCTCCCAGTGCGCGCGGCCGGGGCCGAGCAGCCAGATCGGGGCCTGGGCCAATGCGCGACGGGTGGCGTCCAGATCGGCGCAATCGAGCTCGCGGTGCACACGCGCCAGCAGTGCCGCGCCTAGTGGCGTGGCAGCGCTGACGGTATGCAAGCGATGCCCGAGCGGCGCGAGCGCGGCGTGCAGGCGCTCCCGCAACGCGGGCAGGCCACCGAAGTAACGCAGGCTCATCTGCACTTCGAGCAGCACAGTGTGCGGCGCGTCACCTGCGGTCGCGGGCTCGATCACGACGCTGGGCGTGAAGGCCAGCGCCGTGTGCGCCACCGCGATCAGCGCCTGCGCGTCGCGCGCCGGATCGGCCTGGCCGAGCGTGATCTGCGGCGCGATCGCCAGTGCGGTGGCGCGCTTCAGGCCGGGCTTGACACCGAGCGCGCGCGCGGCCGCGTTCGCACTGACGATGTGATGCGCATCGACGAGCGCCAGCGCCAGCGCCGATTCAGCCAGCTCATTGGAGTACCTTCGTGCTGCGCACTCCGGAATTCGCTCTTGGGGCGGCCCAGCGAGCTCATGCGGCAGCGTCGCCGCGAAAGTTTCGAGCGACAGCAAGGGCAGATGCAGGGCGATCCAGAGCACGGTATGACGCAAGAACCCGCATCACGCAGCGAGGTTGACGAAGGTGGCCGCGTGCAGCTCAGCGACAGCCGTCGCGCGCTCGCGCGCGGTCTCGCTCAATACGGGCGGTAGCTCGAGCTTGATCGGAGCTTCAAGCGGCGGACCGCGGCGCTTGAGCACGTGCACCGCCAGCACATCGGCGCCGCCGGCGCGCAACGCCAGGCGCAGCGGCGCGGCGGTGGGGCGCTGTGCTGCGCTCAGCTCGCGCAGCACGAAGGCCGGGCCGTCGTGCGCATGCGCGGCGAGTTGCAGGCGACGCAGCCGCTCGGCACGAAGCCGCGGCGGCAGCCAGGCCAGCACGGCGCCGACATGGCCGCTCTTGAGCGCCTGCTCCAGCGCCCAGAGGCTGTCGCTGCCGGGAATCACGCGGCTGCGGGTGTTGATGATCAGCAGCTGCTCGACGTCGAAGCCGAGCGCGGCGAGCGCGAGCGCCGACAGGTCGGCAGGTGGGTCGAACAGCATCACGAGCCGGCCTGCTTGCTGGGCGGCGACCAGGCTGCCGACCAGCAAGCGGATCTCGCCGACGCCGGGGTGAGGCAGCAGCAGCTCGGTGAGCGCGCGGCGCGGCCAGCCGCGGCCGGGGAGCTGGGCATCGAGCGGCGCAAAGCCGCTGGGCACGGCCGAGTCGGCATGGCGCCCGAGCTGGTGGCCGAGCCAGAGCGCGGGGTGAAGGGATTCGGGACGCAGCACCGGCCGCGGCATCGCCAATGCGGCAGCGGCTGAAAGCGTGGCGGGCATGCGGTCCATTTTAATACTGTACGTTTATACAGTTATCGACGCAAGTTCTCGATTTCTCGGTTCCATGTCACAGGCAATCTATCAATTGCTTTTGTCAACTTGTTGCGGAAGAATCCACGCCATGACGGCCCCCGCCCCCACCCGCGTCGAAGCGATCCGCCGCTTCAATCGGTTCTACACGCGCCGCATTGGCGCGCTGCACGAAGGCCTGCTGGCATCCAAGTTCACGCTCACCGAATCGCGGCTGCTGTGGGAGCTGGCGCACCGCGACCGGCTCACTGCCACCGAACTCGCGCGCGAGCTCGACCTCGATGCCGGCTACCTGAGCCGGTTGCTGCGCAGCTTCAAGGAGCGCGGCCTGATCAAGAGCACGCGCGCGACGAACGACGCGCGGCACCAGCATCTGAGCCTCACGGCCGCGGGCAACCGCGCATTTGCGCCGATCAATACGCGCTCGCAAGCCTTGTCCAGCACCCTGCTCGCCACGCTGGCCGAGGCGCAGCAACAGCAATTGCTGGCGTCGATGGCGACCATCGAGCAACTGCTCGGCGAGCCCGCCGCGGCGCGCTCACCGCGGCCGGTTCTTTTGCGCGCGCACCGACCCGGCGACATCGGCTGGGTGATCGCACGCCATGGCGTGCTTTACGCCGACGAGTACGGCTGGGATTCGAGCTTCGAGGCACTGGTCGCACGCATCGCGGCTGATTTCATCGAGCGCTTCGATGCCAGGCGCGAAGCCTGCTGGATCGCCGAGCGCGACGGCGCGAACGTGGGCAGCGTGTTCCTCGTACAGGCCCGCGACGAAGCCACCCACGCCGTGATCGACGGCGTGGCCCAGCTGCGCATGCTGCTGGTCGAACCCACAGCGCGTGGCCTGGGGCTGGGCGAGCGGCTGGCCGACGAATGCCAGCGCTTCGCGCGCCGCGCGGGCTACCGCAAGATCATGCTGTGGACCAACAGCCTCTTGCTGGCCGCGCGCGGCATCTACGCGAAGCAGG
>Ga0307515_10023628_pt1 | contig 10762 bp, 2 predicted proteins | sample 17_EM_MG_FD_194513 | JGI IMG/M metagenome (GOLD analysis project Ga0307515, IMG submission 194513) | Populus trichocarpa ectomycorrhiza microbial communities from riparian zone in the Pacific Northwest, United States - 17_EM | ecosystem: Host-associated > Plants > Roots > Unclassified | place...
AATTGGAATTATAATCTACTATATTAGATCCTACGTAGAGGGCTCTATATTAAAGCTCTGCAGTCTAAATATATACTAGATTTGTAACCAATATAATCCTTAAGCCTAGCTTAAGTAGGGCGCCTTAGTCACTATATTAGATCCTTACCTAGCAGTAACTAAGGCGCCTTAATCTTACTACTACTTCTAAATTAAGCAAAAGCTCTATATAGGGGGGTCCTAGGGGGTCTCCCCCTAGAAAACCTTATCTCTATATATATTAATTAAAGTCTATATAATAAAGCTCTAAAATTAATTGGCTTATTACTTATAAACTCGGGTTAAAATTTACGTTAGGGGATTAACGTTCTGCATATTAAGCTAGGGCTACCCTTTATTACGGAGTAAGTATAAGCGACGATAATATATAGTAAGGTAGATATTATTAAGCTATATATATAAACTGTATAAGGAGGTCAAGACGTTGCGTAAGGAGAGAAGGCAGGGAAATGGGAAGAAAGGGTATATATCGTTAGCTTGGTTGCTTAGTTAATATATACACGGAGTAGAATAGGATTTAGGTGGTGGTCCTGGCAGAACTTGGCAGGATTTAGTAGAACTTGGCGGAATATGGCAGAATATGGTAGATTGCCGTTAGATTGCTGCAAATTGCTGTCTCGTGGTTAGTCTTTAGTTGCTAAGTTAGTGGAAACAGGTAGACGTGTATAAGGTGTTACGGGGGTGTCCCATAATAGTACCCCCCCTTTAAACTCAAGCTTCTGTGAGATAGGGCTGTAGTAGTTTTAGATAGAGTTTGTGAAAGTCTTTTGCGGCTTGTATAAGTCCTATAGAGTTAACAGGTTCCTATAAGGGCTTAGTAAAGCCTCTCCATTTTATAAGATATATATATTAACGTTTCCGTTTGTTATACTTAATATCATTAATTCTTTTAATAAAGTACTCGTTCTTACCATCTACTTTAACTAGTGGGGGAGGGTCTTGTATCTATCCGGGCAGGGTATTTAATACGGGAGTAGCGGGGTAGAGGACTGACGTGTGGAATACGGGGTGGATTTTAACCGTATTAAGGAGCTTTAGTTGGTAGGCGTGGGAGGAGATAACCTTCTTAACCTTATAAGGGCTAGCGTTCTTCCAATTAAGCTTCTTAGCAGGTTGTTTTATGTTTAGATTTCTTATATCTAGCCAGACGAAGTTACCAATTTGGTAGGCTGGTGCTGGGGTTTGTTTCTTATTCGCTGCGGCTTTATAGATAGATTGAGCCTATATTATTTTATTAGTAAGGAACTGTTATAGTTCCTCTATCTTCTCTATGAATTTATTTACTTCCGTAACTTATAAGGCGTGATAAGTAGGGCGAGGAATATTACTAAAGGGTTTAAAACCTATTTATGAATACTAGCCGTAGTTAGCTAGGAACGGGGAGACCTTTATAGTTTCTGAAATGGAATTATTTATAGTAAACTTGGTAAATGCAAGCTAGTTAATCTAGTTATTTTATAAGTATGACGTATATATCTAAATGTACTATTCTATTATAGCGTTTATACGTTCCATTTGACTATCTGTTTCTAGGTAGTATGCCGTAAATAATAGTGCTTTAATGCAGAGTTGGGTAGTTAGTTCTTTTTAAAATATAAAGATAAACTAGCTGCCTCTATCGGAGATAATTATTTTGGGGAGTTTGTGGAGTTTCTATACGTGGTTTAGGAACAGTTAGGTGATGATAGGTGTTAATATATTAGGGCAGGCGATTAAGTGTCTTATCTTAGATAGTCGGTCTATAACTACTATAATATTTATACAGCCCTTACTTATAGGGAGGTTAATAATAAAGTTAATTAAGATGTTCTTTTATCTTTAGTCCGGAATAGGTAGTGGCTTTAGAAGGCCGTTATATGTCTTATGTGAAGCTTTGGCTCGTTAGCAGACATAACAGCTAGAGATGTACCTTCGTGTTATATTATATATATTCGGCCAGTAGTACTCCTATTAGAGTAGCTTTAGGGTTTTTCCTTAGCCTAGGTGGCCGGCTACTAGTAGGTTGTGTATGTATTTAAGGAGCTTAAGCTTAAGTTTATTGTAATTAGGGATAACTAGACGGTTCTAGTAATATAAGCAGTTTCTATAAGCTTTACATTTACTTAGAGAGATCTTCTTAGAGCATTTAATGCCATCTTAAATTAGCTTAAGCGTCTCTTGGATAAACTCGTTATTTAGGTATTTATTGGTTATAATCTATTTAATTAATTGATTAGTTATTTCGAGGACTTATACCGTAAGATCTTTAGTAGAAGGGTTAAATAGTTTAGGGCGAAGTAGGGTTTAATTTCGGTAAGAACGTGCCTCTTTTAGTACTGGCGTGTCTTGCGAGCGTTAGGTTAGGGCATTAGGCTTCTAGCCTTAAACGCCTAGGCAGTACGTGATTAAGAATCGGAAATAAGACAGGTATTCTAACTAGCGGGCCTAACGGTGGCTTAGCTATTTTGTGGTTGTAAAGTACTATAGGTTCTTATAATTACTAAAGACCTTAATTAGGAATTTAGCGCCTTCTAGTTTAGGTCGCTATTGCTTAAAGTATTTAATAATAGCTAGTAGTTCCTTGTTGTAGATCTTATAGTTATATTCGGCTAGGCTTAGTTATTTTAAGTAGTATACTATAGGGTGCAATACTCCCTCTTTGTTATATTAAGACAGGATACCTTTAGTAACGTAGTTGGATAAGTTAGCTTCTATAACACTTATTTAGTTTAGGTTAAAGTGTTAAAGTATAGACGCGGTGGTAAATATAACCTTTAGATAAGCAAAGGCCTTCTTATATTCCTTATTAAAGATAAAGGCTTTGTCCTTTTGGGTTAGAGCTATAAGGGGTAAAACTAGGGCAGAGAAGTTATTAATAAACCGTTAGTAGAAATTGGTAAATCCTATAAAGGCTTTTATGTCCTTAACGTTCTTAGGTTCTTACTAGTTTATAATTGCTTTAATTTTCTTCGGGTCTATTTATATGCCGTCTATAAAAATAAGAAGCCTAAGGTATAGGACTTCCGTCTTATAAAACTCGCATTTATCTATATCTAATTATAGACTAGCTCCGTGTAGGGCTTATAGAACAAGGTTAACATATTTCCGATATTTGGTTAGGTTATTACTATATATTAAAATGTCGTCGATATAAGTAGTATAGAAGATATCCAGGTAGGGGTATAGGGTGTTATTTACGTAATATTAAAACGAGCTTAGAGCATTTGCGAGGCCGAATGGCGTTACTAAATATTTAAATAATCCATACTAAGTACGAAATGCAGTAAGCCATTTATCTCCCTTTGCTATATAAAGGCGGTTAAATGCAGAGATGATATTAAGCTTTATATAGTAGCGAGCCTTACTTAGTTAGTTTAGCGTCTCTTATATTAACGGGATCGGATATTAGTTCTTAATAGTAACGGCGTTAAGGGCTTAGTAATCTACGCAAAAGCGTAAACCGCCGCTAGGTTTCTTAATGAAGATTACTAGTGCGGCTATAGGTAAAGAGCTTACTCTAATAAATCCTTTACTTAGGTTCTCGTCTAGATACTTTTATAGCACTTAGAGTTTGTTTTGGGATATTCCGTATAGGGGTCTAAATCTAAGCTACTTTCCTTCTTCGAGTACAATCTTGTGGTTATATAGTCGGTATTCTAGTAGCTTATTAGCTTCCTTTCGTGAGAATGCGTCTAAGCGGTAATAGTACTCTGCTAGTACCTTCGTGATAGGGTCAGTGTGCTTCTTTAGTGCTAAGGCTTTCTTAATATCAGCCATCGTGATAGCGAAAATTATATATTTAGGCTTTTTAGCAAGCTAAGCTAGCGGAGTAGCTCCAATCATGTAGATATCTAGGGTATTAAGCTCTCTTAGATTATCTATAGTCTCTTATATAGTTTCTTATTTAGGTTTAGGTTTAGTGTTAGGTATAGAGTTAGTATTAGATTTAGGTTCGGGTTCTTTAAGTATTCTTTTTATTATAGGGTACTAGTTCTTCTGGTACTCCTATGTACTAAGCTTAAGCTTCTACTTAGTTCGGGGTGGTGTAGTAGTTAGAGTTAGTTTATGGGGTTTGGTGGGATTTTTAGATCTTTAGTAAATATCGGTGGAAATCTTATATTAGTAAATCTTAGTGGATTTCCTAGGTTTTAGTTTGGGGTTAGGGCAGTAAGTTATAAGGCACTTCTGCTTGCAATAGGAGGCGGTAAATAAAAGCTTAAGGTTATCCTAGTTAATAGTTACCTTATATAGCTTTATCTAAGGTTATTTAAGGATTACTAGGTAACCTAAGGTGGTAATAAAAAGCTTAATTAGTTCTTCGTGGTTTAGGTATTAGAGTCTTAGGGCTACCATATAGGTGATACGGCCTAAGATAGTGCGTTTGCCGTTAAATCTAAATATATTAATATGCTAGTTAAGGGGGGTTAGGGTAAAACCATTATCTTATACAAAGATCTTATTAATAAATCCTATGCCGCTAGCTCCTGTATTAATTAGAATTTAAGCATTAGCCTATTAACTATTCTACTAAAGACAGCAGTTAATGGTTATGCTACGGTCCTAAGAGTTAGAGTTTATAACGTTAAATGCGTTTAACGAGATCCTATAGTAGAGCCGTTCTGGAGAGCGACTTAGCTCTAAAACCTTCCTTTTAGAGGTAATTAGGGTAGGGTTCTTATAGGGCGTTAGCTATAGCTTCGTCCTTATAAATAGTGCTTATTAGATACAGGACTGGAACTAGGTAGAGATTGGGGACGGTAACCGGAAGATTAATACGGTAAACGGCTGCTGGTGTTAGCCGTTCGTAATTTGTATTTAGGTATAGGGACGAAGCAGTAGTTGGAGAGGTAAGAGCTACTTCCACATTTAAAGCAGAGGCCTAGCTTAATACGTCGTTCTTATTTAAAGAACCCTAATAGGGCGTACCTTAGGGTCCTAGTGTTAATATCTATAGCGTTAGGGTGCTTAGGCTAAGATAATAACTTAGTAAACGTTTATAGGGTTGCCGTATTATATTATAGAGTGGGCTTCGGTGTTAGGCGTAATATATTATTATATCGTTTATTAATAACGTTTGCGCAGGCATTAAGGGCTCCTAGTAGGTCTACGCCTATTAGGGAGGTTTTTAGTTCGGGGCTTAAGGATTTAATAAGGCTGTTAATTAGTGCGGAGTTGTTCCAGCCTGTTTCCTTTACGTAACAGTTAAATTCGGAGAAGTATACTAGGAAACTTTTCGTTCCTTAAGTTATGTGGTTTATCTTTCTTTAAGCAGTAGCTTAACGGTTTAGGTTACTATATATAGCTTTAAGAAGTATAACTAGGCTTTATACTAAGTTTGGCTAAAGCGGTTTAATAAGGTCAGCTATATCTCCTTTTAGTTAACTTAGGGCGTAACAAAGTCGGTTAGCTTTAGTTAGGTAACGGTTAGTGTTACTAGTTAGCTTATTTTTAAGCTAGCTTAAAAATAATTAGAGCTCTTATTGTTTATTAGTGAATACCAGGGGATCTAGTAGTTATTTAGATTATTTTGGTGTAGTAGTCGGCTTAGGGTAAGTGGCTACTGTAGGTTTGGGGCTCGCGTTCCGCGTATTTATCTCCAAAAATAGCGTTTAGTCTTAAGGTCCTAGCGTAGGTATCTTAAGGGCGCGGACTTCTTCTTGGAGGTCCTTAATTAATTACTAGTATCGTGCTTCTTATTCGGCTTATTATTAGTTTAAAGTAGCTTAGTTCTATTTAAGGGCGTCTATAAAAGACTTTTATATCCCTACTAATTGTTTTTAGAGTACGGATATGATGCCGGCGGCCGTTATAGGGGCTTTAGGTTCGTTCTATATATTAATAGTAGTATAGGTGGTTAACGCAACGTAGTGTTATGGAGTAAGTATAAGCGACGATAATATATAGCAAGGTAGATATTATTAAGCTATATATATAAACTGTGTAAGGAGGTTAAGACGTTGCGTAAGAAGAGAAGGTAGGGAAACGGGAAGAAAGGGTATATATCGTTAGCTTAGTTGCTTAATTAACACGTGTACGGAGCAGAATAGGATTTAGGTGGTGGTCCTGGTAGAACTTGGCAGGATTTGGTGGAACTTGGCGGAATATGGCAGAATATGGCAGATTGCCGTCAGATTGCCGCAAATTGCCGTCTCGTGGTCAGTCTCTAGTTGCTGAGTCGGTGGAAACAGGTGGACGTGTATAAGGTGTCACGGGGGTGTCCCGTGACAATAGGGACTTCGGTCTATTTACGCCGCAAATCTATAAAGCTTAGGATATGCTGTTAAATAGTCCTACGGTTATTGTCTACTTCTTTACACTAGGTACTAAATAGCTTAATAGTTATATTGTAAGCCTAAACACAAGCCTATAACAGTAAAGCGTTAATAATCCTTTAGGTCGCTAGTGGAAAAACTATAATATAAATATCTAGCTTAGCATACAGCTCTTAATAAAGGACCGACCATTATATAAAATCCCCGCGAGGTATTAGTTTAATAGTATTCTTAAGTATTTTATGGTCTAGTTCTATGCCGTAGTCGCGAGCCTTAAGGCCGTTAATTAGAACCCCCAGGTACCTACTATTATTTATCTTATTACCTTTTTAGGTAGCGCGGACTAAGTCTACTACGCTACCATCTAGATAGTTAATGGTCTTACCCTTTACACCAATTCTATTATTAATATCTTATTTCTAAGTAAAGACGTAAATAGCTAGGCCAGCTAAAAAGGAGTTATTATTAATACCACTTCCTTTAGCTCCGGCTATAACTACTATACTTTTATCTTTTAACTATAGGTAGGTTATAAGTTTATACTAAACCCCGTATTCGCTCCAGAGTATATCCTAAGCAGCGACGACTTTATAATAGTTAGTGACCTAAGTAAGGCCCTAATTACAGCATAGGGTATTAAATGTCTTGTAATTAAGCGTGTCCCTAAGGTTAGAATCTCCTAAGAGATTAATACTCTACGCTATCTATAGTAAGGAGGCAACAGTTTCTATATTAAGCGCTAAATTACACTATCTAATAACTTTATAGATCTCCCGCGTATTAATTACTTTAACTGCGATATTGCTAAGTATAGGAAGAACTTGGTTAATAATGCCCTTAAGGCCGTCTTACCGCTACTTAACAAAGAGTAAACAGGTGCCTATACTGCGCTTAAATATATAATAGGCGGTATTTTGCTAATATAAGGCCCCGGTAGTGTTAGGAAATTAACCTTCCTAACTATCTTAGTACGATACTAGTATTAACTTAGGTTGCCTTAGTAGGATCCTACTAGAATTTAAGTCCTATCGCCGCTTAATTACTAACTGGATATACTAGCTAAAATAATTAATAATGCGCTTATAGAGGACTATAAGGCACTAATTACGTAAGGCCGTCCCGCTAAATTTCCTATCGTTTTTCGCCGCTATATACGCTTAACGGAAACTAAGGTCTATAAGCAGGATGCTATTATATAGTAAACAGCGGCAGGCATTAACACTTGTTCTAAGTATTTCAAGGAATAGGATAACTATGCTATAATTAACGAGGACGCGTCTATATTAAATATAGCATTTCTACTCTACCGTACGTTTAAGGCTAGTAATACCACCGGCTTTAATAAGCGGTTATAGGTTATAGATTTGTCTAAAGGTTAGTAGTTATTACGCCTTATGGGTATCTTAGATAGTAACGGAAACTTATATCCTATTATAGACCCTAATACAACTAAATACGCTAAATTCCGCCAATACTTATACTAATTTACGCTTAGTAATAACATAACGCAAGATAATAAGATGGGATTAATACTCGCGGCTAATATAGTTATCGCAGACCTGGCTAAGAAGGCTGATATTATTCTTATAACACCTAATATGGTCTTATAGACTTATGCATATTCTATTAGCGCTGTATATATAGTTTTTTACAATAAGGCCAAGAAGGTGTTTAAGCTGGGTAGTCTTACTAGGTTCGCCTAGAGCAGACTATATTTAATCTAAAAAAGTTTATAGATCTAGGCTAGCGACCCTATGCCTTAGGTTTTCCTTAGTGATATATACTAACTAAAACCAATCCTCGGTCCCGATTTTAATAATCCGTTCTACTATTAGAAATCTATCTCCCTCTATACGCGTCTCCTCGCGGCTAGTGCGGATACGGTGTCGTTCTCGCTATAATATTAATTTATTAAAGACATTGCATATCTTATAAATACCGTCTTACCGTATAGCTAGCTTTAAATAAGCCTAATAGTTAAGGACCGAGAGTAGTTAAAGCTGGCGGCGAGCTTTTTTAAGGATATGCTGCGCTATGACTACCCTATTGCTTTTCTTGCCGTTAATAGTACTATATAGGTAAACGAGCTTAGCTAATCAACGTATAACCTAGTCTACGCTTAACGCGCATTTTAGGTAGCTATAGCGCTAATAAACTTTAGATTTAAGCTATTAGAGGTTAGCCTTACCGTTCCGTATATAGCCTAACTTACTATCTACTCCGCAGCGCTGTATGCGCTTAAAGAATGGTGCTATACCTAGTAAGATAGTAGTAAGTGGCGGGAATTTGCGCCAGTAGTTAGTAAGATTAAGGTCTTTACCGTTAATAGCATCTAAGGCGGCTAGGTGGAGTTATTAGTGTATAATATAATAGTTGCTAATTTGCTAAAATTTGTCTAAAATATAATAAGGAACCTTTTTATAATTACTAGACTATAAGTAGGCCTTATTATTATTAGTAGTCTCTAGGTAGTCTATAATTATTATACCGGCAATAAGACCTTTATAAACACCGCGTATTATAAAATTAAGAAGTGGTATAAGGATAATAAGGTATTTATTAACCTTAAGAATCCTAAGTAAAAAGAGCACTTCTAGTAACTTATCGCCCCGTTTGACGTTAATAAAACTATACAGCGTGTCTACCGCTAGCGTACAGCCGATTATACGCCTATTTTATATAGTATAGACGTCGACTTTAATATTGCTATTCCTAACTTCGCGGGTATAGCAAATATTAGCGGCACTAGTAATTATATTAAAGCGTAGAACAAGGCTAATAGAAAGGGCGCTAATAATAACAGCTAGGGCGGTGCCGGTAATAATAACAAGGATAACGATAATAGAGAGGATGTTAGTGGCGTTAGAATATAAGGAGGGTAGTAAGGACGGATATTATAGACTTTACTAGTAGCGAGACCCTTAAATAGGGACACTAGATAGAAGTTAAGAGCGGCAGTAGCTATAGGCCTTTAATATTTGCAATTTTGCTATAGTACTAGGTAAAATACGGTATATTGCAATATTATATATTATAGCTAAATAAGATCTCTAAAATAGATAAGCGTATTATAGTGAAGATAGCCTAATTTATAAAGCCTAGTAATCCTAGTTTCTATCCCTTTTAGGCTAGTAGTTAATTAATACTAATCTATAATCTAGATTTTAAGGGGTTATTCGGTTATAATCTATTACTTTTAAATCTAAACTAAAAGTCTAGTAAAAAGAACGCGTTTCTTTCTAATTTAATATACGTTTATAGCTCTATAGGTTATATAGACGTATATAATTTAAAGCCTTTAGATTTAATCTAGAGTTTAAATAAGGAGCTTTATTACAGTGCTGTAATAAAGTAGACTAAATAACTACGTTATAGTATAAAGAGGGGAAGAAGGTGGAAAGGGGGTATTATATATAAATAGTAGGGCCGGCCGCCAAGTCGCTAGTAGTAGGCTAGCCAACAGTAGGGAATAGTACGAGATAGTATAAGATAGTATACGTTAGGTTAGTGCCGTAATAGTACTCCTTTCCCCTAAATAGTTTAGTCCCCAAACTAAATAAATAACTTAAAAATAGGCAGTATACGGGGTTGCTTATTTTCTACCGTAAAGATATTAGTTTCGCTTACCGCCCTTAACTAAGCTAATAGCGATTTTCTATACCGGGCATAGAAAATCCTAATTAGTTAGTTTAGTGAGTAAGGTTGGCAGAACTCTATACCGCCACCTAAATTAGTCCGTATAGCGTTTCTTAGCAAGAATTTAGCTAATTAGACAACTTTAACCGCTAGTTAAAGTTCTATAACATCTTAACCACTACAAATTTTAATACGGTGGTCGGCCGTAACCTTAGCGTGACTTTTCCTTATCTCATGCCCAGTCTAGGGGTCTTGGCTTCTTAGGGTATTGCTTATAAAAGCGCTATATAGCTTATTCGTAACCCTTTAGGTCTTTCTTTAGCTGCTAGGTTGTATCCTTATAATATTTCTATTTAATCTTATAAGTTAGGCCTTAGGGGTCTTTGTTATATATATTAAGGATTTTCTTAAACTCCCATTTATCTTCTATATTGCCGTCATTATCTCTCTCTACTACTTGTCCTTGTATATTACGGCGCTCTATAGTATTAATATTTGCTTAGCTAGGGATTTCTTTAGCAGCCTAAAGGCGGACCTTAGATATATAAAAGAATTTATTTACTTAGATATGGTCTAGGAGGTTTACTATAACTACCCCTTAATATACTGCGAGTACGGGGTACGGGCCGTCCTATTTATCGTCCTATTTCTTCTTAGGTTTATTTATCTTTATATTTTCTAAGTTAACTATAACTATATTACCTTTATAGAATAACGCACTCTTATCCCTACGGGTATTAGTATTATCTTTATAGCGTTACTATAAAATCTAGGCTAGGGCCTTAAGCTGTATTAATATCCGCTTAAAGCGGTTGGCCATAGAGTCTACATAAAAG